>Ga0066187_1000833_pt1 | contig 10125 bp, 5 predicted proteins | sample WorMetexBAHAMAS1_FD_58706 | JGI IMG/M metagenome (GOLD analysis project Ga0066187, IMG submission 58706) | Marine gutless worms symbiont microbial communities from Max Planck institute for Marine Microbiology, Germany - Inanidrilus exumae... | ecosystem: Host-associated > Annelida > Digestive...
TGTTTCTTTTTTCTTTGCTGCTTATTTTGCTACCTTATGGTGAATAAAGATGAATATATACTGGGAAATTGTTATTATATTCATAGAATTAATTATTTGTCTGAGCGTAGTGCACAAACTGCGGCTGCTATGACGTCACCTCATGACTGATAATTCTGGCGAGTTAGAGTTTGATTTTCGGTGCGTCAGGAAACTAGTCCGCCCGCCGGGCATTTGTTTAGACAACAGCGCGTGCCGAACACAAAGCAACGGGCACTTTGCGCTGCGGGCGACATCTAGCGACGAGATCTCGCACTAATTGTCGCACCGAGTCTCGCGAGATTTGCTCGAGTGTCGAGCGAGCCCCCCACGCGCTCCTCCTCTGCTACCGTTGACAGCGTGGCGGGATGATTTCAATTTGTCGTCGTCGTCGTCGTCGTCGTAGGCGCGACGAACGACGTAATTGCCCGCGTATGTACACGTGCGAACGACCGCAGCGAGACATCACGGTAGTTTGCTTACATCCCAGAAGTGAACTGATAGGCCATTGTCCTGACACTTCTCACATAAATTTTAAAACACTCAAAAAATTGAACCTGACCAAGCAAAGTCGACGACGGCATTGCGTTTTCGATCACTGTCGCATGCTGTTGCTGGACGTCGTATTCACAAAGTTTTGCCGCGTTAAAATGTTTTTATTTTGGAAATACAAATCTTGCAAAAAATCGAAATCTTCTTGATTGTTTTTTTGCCACATGGTCTCGGATTTCAGGAAAATGCAATTTATTTATAACTGTCTATTTACAGACAGACCAGGAAACAAAATGGTATTTTTTTTTCGGTGCAAGTGAACATGGAATTGGAATGATTGATGAAAAAATGCGGAGTCTGACACTTTGCTATTTGAACAATCATGTGAAACTCGTGCCTCATTCAGCTGCCTTTCTTCAACGCTGCTAGCCCCAAAGAAATGTGTATGTAAGTAAGTAAATAAATAAAGCCATTCAGCAAAACGTGCGCCGCTGGTGCCGTAACTATGACAACGCGATACTGTGATAAATGCGATACAAATCTTGTGAGGTGACATAGCCTATGGTCATCGCCATAGCGTTTTAGCAACATTTTTCTCATGTGACTGAGAACTTTGACCTTGACCTTCGTAAATGAGCTAGACAGCGTCAAGTTGAACCAGCATGCCAAATATCTAGGTCATAAGTCACTTAGTTCAAAAGGTATTTTGAGACACATAGACAGACAGACACACCCTACCAATTGCTCTATCCGCATCACTAAAGTGGTAGATAATGATATAACAGCCAGGTAAAACAGGTTATTTTCTGCCAATCAAGTTAACTTCCGTCACTGATTATAATCTACAACTAGAGATCCCCGGATATGAACACCTCAATATGCCAGGCGTGGGAGACCGTGCGCCATGTTTCGTCAACATCGGTGATCGCTGGAATTGTTTTGTTTCGTTTATAAACAAAGTGAATCAAAGCCAACATTGCACGACGTTCGAGCGGTGTAAGCCGATGCAAACGTGTTATTCTACGCCATATTCTACACACCGTAACATCATGTTGTATAACAGACTGCTTCCCTCCCCCACTCCCATTTAGCACAACGATAATGACGGGGTTTTAGTTACATTTCAACGCCCTCGAGTAACCTACGCGCTTGCGTGCGGCCAAACCACGCGGTGGACGATCTGCCGTCGTCAGGCTTCGTCCTGTACGGGTCAGCGGGCGGGGCGTCGCGACGGGAGGCGTCCCGGCGAGCATTGTCCGCGTCCGGCAGGACCCCGTCGTGCCGGGGCGACCGGTGAATACGACCGGTACGACGACCGAATCGCCGGTTGCGACTTAATTGGGGAGTGACGAAGCGCGAGCTCGGTCGGTAATACCGCAATAATCTGTGGGCGGGCGCGACGGCGACAATACGCAAGACGAATGAATGGGACAAATAACGAGGCTAATGTCTGATGCCGCGGTCGCTGCAGCACGTGGGAGGCATGCGAGCAATAAAATGGAACAATTAAACTTCGTGACGAACTACAGCTATATGAAAGACACGCGTTCCCATCGCTTCCTCGTCTTGGCGCCGCCGTATTTTCAGTACATTCTGAACCTTTCACCACGACGCAGATATGCGCGAAACGATCGACAACAGCTGCGCGCTGGGCCCATCACCTTGCGAATTTTCTTACAATACTATACAATAGAATATGGAGTTAATTTATTTGATTTATATAATGAATATAATAAATATAATGGCATAATGTACGCGCAAAAGGAGGAAATAACATACTATTAGCAGTATGAAATGTAAATAATCGCCGGTTTACGGAGTTTTTTGACCGTTGCTTCCACATCCGTCTACAGTGCAGTTGATCGACACAGTTTCAACTACGTCGGTAGCTGATTCCATACTCGTGCAGCAGCGACAGAAAACGCCCGTTCTGCCATTTTCAGTCTTGGTCTCCGAACCGCGAAGTCGCCGAGTAGACGCTCGGAGTGCAGACCGAGCGGGAATTTCAGCGACCGGCGTCAGTAGACTGTAGGCATCACTGTACCTTGATGCGTTGTGAGTCAGAGTTTGTACTTGATCCTGGCAGTGACTGGAAGCCAGTGTAGTTTCCGAAGAGCGGGAGTCACATGGTCGCCGGGTCGAAAATATCAAGTACAAGACAACTTCCGGTCAACGAAGAACGTGAAGACGAAGGATATATTGAAAGACAATATTATAATATTACACAGTGGACAGGTCTAAAGCATAGTTGCGAAAAACATACATTTTGGAATTAAAAAAACATTAAACATACTTTTTATATTTCAGTAATAATATTAAAACAGAATAAACTAATAATTGTACATTTGGCAAATATCTGATATAATCATAAGTAATGCAGACTGTTTATGAATTCGTATTTGTATGTGCGGGCTAAAGTACGTAAACGTGTAAGCTGTATGTTTATTTATAGACACACACATGAATTTATAGATAAATATTATTGTGTAATTGTGTATTTGGTCTGTTTATTATCTGTCTGTTTGTTTAATTGTGTATATTTTTTGTCTACCATAATATGGTGAATAAAGATGAATATAAAATATCAAGCGGGACGAAGCCCAACGTATATGGCCTACCCGACGTGCGCAAATTAGACTGTGCATTGCTTACTTACATACAGACTGGCGAGCCGCCGAGCAAATGACATTAAAAAACTAATGCTGTGCGCACTTTTGCATATGTGCACCCATAAACCCCTGCAAATTCACTGAAAGATTTAGGAGATTACTAGACCAAAGTTCACGCAATTTTTGTCAGACGTAGAGAAATTATCGTCAAATCTGTTGTAAAATGCAACACAAACAAAGGCGAGATATGCCAACTTGTAGCCGTCTCGCGCCACAAAATTGGTTGCTATGGCAGCCTCCCTTGACCGAAGTTCACCATATTTTTAGCAGTACGAAATTTTTCATCGGCGATGTTAACGCAACAATCCTCTTTGAGATTTGTGCACCCGTTGTCGAATGACAGGGGAGATAGTTAAAAAAAAGAAAAACATAAGCCGGCCGGCGGCATTGCCATGCCTGCCGTGCGGTCGAAAAACATGTCCGACATCAGTTGTGTTCTTTGCAGTTTGAGACTGAGTTAAGGAGCTACAGAGACTTATCGAGCCTCTTATAGTACACAGTAATTGTGTTTGTCAATGTGAATTGTGAAGTTCTGCGATGCGAAATATGATTATCTAAAAGAGTAAAGTACTATTTTTTTGTAATTAGCACGACAGCAGTTGATTTTAAGTTATCATTTAACATCATGACGTACAATGATTCTGATTACGTATAAATGTTGCGAAAAATAAACAAAAATTCAAAAATAAAGAATACAAAACATTTTTATCGAAAAATAAAAAACAAATGTTTTTACAATTATGATCTACATGTATATGGAGATGTCTTGCTGCCATCACTGTTAGAACTGTTATACAGTATAAAGATTTTCTAAACTAAAACAAACTAGAGATGGTGCAACTTTGATGGTTGCAACGTAATGGCCGCCAAAGGGTGGGTCACAATAACCAAATGGATCTCAGCCGTTTCTGGGTCAAAGGTCACAAAAATAGGTCAACTTGTAGGGACACATTGTAGATTGACACTAGTATTTTTGTTTGTCGACGCGACGTTTTATTCTGGAAATGTGCGGTGTCGAGTGCGGAAGTCGCGTAAAAAGTGGTATATATTTTACGCCCCAAATTTGATGGGAAAGGCCCCAAATTATTTTTTGGGGGGCAGGGGCATTTGTAAATCGATATCACTTCCGAACTACTGACCAAGTTTGGTTGACATCCCATGGCTGGTCTTTCAACTACGCTGACGAAATAAAAAAATGAATTACAGCGGTAAAATATAATGGCCTTGCCTTCGGCGGTTATAATTATAATGTTAAAATAATAATGAAAATATACTGGTCGTAAACAGAAATATTTTAGCAAACTTTTATCCAAAGTTCTATTCAGTCCTGGGCTAAGCATACAGACGTTGTACCCACACTCTGTAAAAGCTTGCTGCATGTGTCTGCAGTTCAACATAACCGTTTAACGTAATTCTGTATTATCAATTTATGGAACGCTGCAACGCTGGGCGGAGCCTAAGACGAAGGCGGAACTACTCCAGTATGTTAACAGGGTCGCGTATTTTGTTTGCAGTGGACGGTAAGCTGGCAGCAACTGCGGTGACAAATTCTATTAGCGCTGAAGGCAGACGTCGCAGCATAATCAAAATGTGCCCCGTTAGTAGCCCCTATGCAGGATCGTTTAAACCGACAACTAGGCGGACGGGAAGAGAAATAAGAAAAGGGATGGAGGAGAGCGCGTTAGAACAATATCTTTTGGAAATCTTATCAGCTTAAATTACTTTAATTCAGAAAACGAAAACAAAGTAAATGGTAAAACAGACAAAAAATTACTGTAATAATATCAAAAGTACATGAATCGGTATTTTTCGTCTAGACCTTATCTCTATAGATTATAGGCCTAATATTATGTTTACAGTTATTTCGAATATACCCAAATTGCTGGGTACATATGACGGATCGCAGTAAAAATTAAGGCTCAATTAAGTCGTAATGCTGGAACTAAAAGTCAGATAAATAGTTGGACTGTTCTAAGAAAGCTGATCAATTCACCGTCGTTCTGTCGTCGCGTGTCAACTTGCTATCGCGCCTCTTACGATTCATTCTCGTGCAGCCGATTATTAACTGTACAGTGAGTGAACAGTAGGTCTACCTACACGTTATTGCCCAGCTGTGCGATAGACTGCTGCTATACGTGCATACTGCACTAGCACGACGAAAGGTGTCGATTTTAAGCGGCTTTAATTTCACTGGAAAGCAGCTCAGGGCCCACCATTCATCGTACCCCATGTCATCCTCCTCTTTCTCCATTGTTCGGGGTCTTTCTGGGATCTTCGGCTTGTCATACCGGACCGTCGGGATGTCTGGACTCGGAAGGACGAATAACGAGGGAGTTGATGGAGGAAGAGGACGGGCTGAGCGAATGTGTGCGTCGGACAATCTGGCTATGACACTGAGTGACACGCCACGTCTGAATGCAAAAGGGATTAGACGATAAACGCAGTGCCGTACATAGAATCAGCATGGTGGCGACCCCTCCCGATACACGTTCGTCGTTCATCGTCCACATTTCCACCACCAAAACAGCCTGGAACCGGCAATATTTTCGTTATTTGAAACAGTTTATTTGAAACACTTTTGATTAACCTTATTATTACATTATTACCCACGCGGCAATCGCGGGAGTAGGTTTTTTTACAAGCGTTTGTCTGTCTGTTTATTCCTCACGATATCTAAAAAACGATGCAGACAGGAAAGGAACACCAATGCGCAAATGTTCCACAGTGAGTCCTCGAAACCCTCTTCTTGTGGGGTCAAAAAATCAAAGGTTAAGGTCACTAGTCACAAAAACATTGCCGTCTTTGATTCTGACCCATTCGCTTCATTATGTGAAAACATGACGTCATCCACAAAACCGGAAGTACTAAAGTATAGAAAATTTGGCGAAATTTGAGCGTGTGGATATTGAGATATGCGAGCGGACAGACAAACAGACAGACAGACAGACAGACCTACAGACACGCTGATCGCAATACCTCGCACCTGTACTCGGGGCGAAATAGCAATTCTTTGCGGGATGACTTATAATTTTTATTTATGTATGCCACTAATACTAGAATCAGATATAAATTATTTGAATCTGACGCACAGCATATACAACTACTGCAGTTATATATGTTGTGTCTGATGTGTCAAAAATCCTATATTTAGGCCGGTAATACACGCAATAGGCCTTAGCTGGAACTTTTAATGGTCAAAAATGCTTATTAGTAACAGTTATAGAGTTAATTAGTAGAGCATATACAGTTTCACAGAATACAAGAAGCAAGTTCGAACTACACGTCTGTGTATTTTATTGCGAAGAAATGAATTTGTCGACCGTAAACAGCTTGGTGAAATTTCGCGTCCTGCCAATTACGGCATATCGCCGCCTCTATAGTGTCAACAAGCACTTCAGTGTGTCGCTGTCATCCTCGCACCTGCCGATAAAAGCTCGCTTAGTCTGTCGTCTGTACGTGTAGACCTACATAGAAACTGGCCAATCATTATGCCATGCTTTCATTAAATCGGATATCGCCCACAGTTTCACAAATATTATTCTATAGTTTACATCGAAACCAGGAAGGCATATTTATTTGCTTTTTAATTAGACTGATTTTCCCGCAAAATGTGATCTTACAGATGTATCATGTTCCCACCTATATAGTCCGGTTGTCTGCTTCACTACGCTGTCGTCTGTCGTCCATGAGGTGTGAAAAAGCCAGCACTTTACTGTATTTTTAACTTCATCATTCTGTGGTGGCGTCACCTAGCGGTGCAGAGACAAAGTTGAACGCGGGTTCACAACTACAAACCTTCCACTATCCAATATAACAAAACCGTTTCTGTATTCCAATTTCCAACGCCTTCTAGGCGAAGTGACGTTCACAATCTTTGTCGTTTAAAAGTGTGACAGGCAAAAATAAATGAAAACGAAAACCACCGAGCTTTTTCACCATCCCTAGTTCCCGGCAGCGCGCGAAGTCCTAGCGCCACCAAATTCGGCGTGGTGCTATAGAGGAAGTCCGTAACATTCTTGATCTGAAACATACCTGCATCGGATGCATAGTGTTGCCGCTAGGGGCGCTAAAATTTGGGGGTAAAACGCATGCACAGATTTAAATCTCCAGAACTCCGGAAACCCTTAAAGGAATCAATCCAAATATTAATAGTCAACCGATCATGATACTACTACAAAGGCTAAAAATTTCACAAACATCGCGAAAACGTACGTCCCTGGGGAGCTTTTATATTCCGAAATTACATGCGTAAAATTTTCAGTATTTGGTCAAATCCTCCACGCCAAATTTCGCCCACATCGGTGCAACGTGTCGCCCCTGTGGAACGAGAAACGTGGCCCCTGAGTAGCCAAACTATACCAGCATAATGCTTTGCGCGCATCCTGCCTGCAAAAATAACGCGGTATCTGTGCAAATCTTGCGTTACTGGCCAGATCCTGTAGTCTAATAAATTATGGCCCATATTAGTAGGAAGAGTGCTGGTGATATAAAGATCGGTATCCCCTTTGTCATCGAATCACATACTCAGTGCACAAGAGGATCTTGCAGCTAAAACAGGAAGTAGCTGAAAGTTGATGGAGTTGTAGATGGACGATAGTTATAGTTCTTATTTACTGGACTTTATTTCTTGAAATACTTAACAAAATTTTAAAAGAACTTAAAGAACACATTGTTTCCTCGTTTGGCCTTAAAGCTTGACCTATGATCTCGACCTTCGAACGTAAACTATAGATATAGTATCCAAAAGTATGCCAGATGCTTAACTTAAAGTCTGTTCGGTTGAAAAGTTATTGTTCACACGTACAGTCAGTCAGCATCGCATACACAAAGACCAACACACCCGAGTAACTGCTATACCTGTACCACTACAGTACATAGTAGCCAGTGAAACTTGAAGGCACCGTTTCCTTAAGAATATATAGTCACTTATAGTATCTAGTCACTTTGCATAATAATCACAATTAATATTTGGTAGCAACGATTCCTGCAACTTAAGTTATTGATGTTACTCGTCCACTGGTCTACCTACTATCCAAGTAAATACTACATAAAATGTATACGAAACCGTTTTAAATATCCCATGACAAGTCTCTTTGTCGTCAAAACCAGCGTTCACTTGTGTCACTGACATTGTTATTCGGTTCATAACCCAGAAAGCATTTCGACAGTGCAAACATCCCCGGCCTCCGTGGCTGACCATCGGATACCGGGATTTCTCATAACGATACTCACCACTGCAATACAGTCTCCAACAATTGCTTTTCAATGCCACGATTTAGGCATATAAGGTGTGCTGCATCAGCAGAATGTCACGTGACATGCCTCGACCAATCACAGCGCTAAAAATGTAGAGAAAAAGACAGTTAAACTGACAGTTTACATACTACTTGTATCTGCATTCGTCCAGGTCTGTTCGGTCTTACGTTAAGTTGCGTCAGTATATATATTCAGTACGCACATCAATGGTAATTTTACGTAGTTTTGTGGTTTCACGACTGTGTAGGGCCACTTCTAACTACAACGACGACAAAAACAACAACAATTCAGTTCTTTGCCATCCTATGATCAATTCTTTCTTTGCGCTTAACGTCAGTGTGAAAGAATCATTAACACGCATACTCACAAGTTTCTTGTGGATACCCCGTTCACAGACGAAGACAATCGACAGATGTACAAATCCTAAAACACAAAATTCTTCTAACAAAGTTGGCGTCCAAAGGCGTAAGAGGGCCTAACAGATTTCAAGCGCAACCGTCTGGTGTAGTACTAGTTGTTTTGAAACACCACGAATTAGCAGGTTTTTTCTCGACGATCGTGTGTAGGCCTGACATTATTTCAAATAACTTGCTTAGGGTCGAATTAATTTCGTGCATCACGCTGTCTGGTGATGGAAATGATATTCCGTTACCAGGTCCGAAGACTGTTCACTGGTAGGTACCCTACTGGAGACGAAAAAGTCCGGTCGATGGACGGACTGGCGCTGTTGGCGGCCGCGGCGTACGGCGGGTAGTAGTACTCCATCGAGCCGCCGACCCAGCCGGCCGCAGTGACTGTGTCGCGCGGCCCGTAGAGCACAGCGTCGGCGGAAAAGGGCGACGGGGTGGAGTCGACCGGGGACCGGCTGCACGGGCGAGCGGCCACGACCTGGTCCAGCCGGGCACGATACCCGTCGACCGCCAGCTGGAATCTGGGCACCGACCCGGCAGCGGACGTCGGCAGAAACGTCGGCGAACTGACGGACTGGGTCCCACCGACGTACATCGACGTCGGGTAGCCCAGAGCATCACCCGGCCGGAGATCGACGGGTTGTGAGCGAAAGCCAGCACCGGACGGCGCCGGCAGCGGTAGCGGCAGCGGCAATTCCTGCTGGTCAGACAGCGGGGCGTCGACCGTGGATGATCTTCTTGTCCAGTCGTCTTCGTCGTCTTCCGTCGAACACTTTTTCGCGTCCTTGACGAGCAGCGGCACGGCGACCGTCCTCGGTGAAAGTGTTCGGTCAGTGTCTGAGGCGGTGGCGGCGGCGGTTCTGTGCTCGGCGTGATTCTGGTCCTTCAGCGCCTTCTTGGTCTTGTAGCGATGATTCTGGAACCAGATCTTCACCTGGACACGCAATAGATACGTCGTGTTAAATTTTACCACTCGCCCTAGACTCTCTTCGTGTTTTCTTACTTCGCCGCGCTACGTGGGCCAAGTATTGCAATCAGCGTGTCTGTTTTTTGTCTGTTTGTTTGTCTGTCTGTGGATCGGGCAGCTCGCATGTCTCAAAAACTACGCGTCCAAATTTCGCGAAATTTTCTGGACATGTTACCTGCGGTAGTGGATCGGTGTTCCTCTGACGATAGTGCGATATGTTATATACTTCTGGTTCTGTGGATGACGTCATATTTTCACATAATGGTGTACGGCGCCAGTGGTCATCGACGAGCGACCCTTTACCCCCCCCCCC
>Ga0066187_1000835_pt1 | contig 10124 bp, 6 predicted proteins | sample WorMetexBAHAMAS1_FD_58706 | JGI IMG/M metagenome (GOLD analysis project Ga0066187, IMG submission 58706) | Marine gutless worms symbiont microbial communities from Max Planck institute for Marine Microbiology, Germany - Inanidrilus exumae... | ecosystem: Host-associated > Annelida > Digestive...
AGTCGAACGTTGCTTCGACATTGTTGCCAAAACGGCAACAGTGTCGAAGCAACATTCGACTTTGTTGAAAGGACGAAATTTAATGATGAACTCGTTTAACGTTGTTGCCGTTTTGGCAACAAAGTCAAATGTTGCTTTTGACGAAGTTGAACGTTCTTTGACATTGTTGCTGATGTGGACGGGGCTTTAGATTAGAATGATTAGATGGATGTGTGATGTTGAACAGATAGGTTCACGTGTAAGGAGATGAGATAGGCCGTCACAATGTTTTGAGTCACGAATGGATAATATGATGAAATTATGTCATCCGTTTCTAGATGATATTACAGTGTTGCAACAAAATAGGTTGAGATGACATGGTTGTAGAATAAGACTGTCAGATATGGCAACTTTGTGGTAGGTGGAACAAAAAGTCTGAGGACCATAGTAAATGGAGAAAGTTAATTGAAGATATTGTATAATACCGACAAAGATGGGGAGTGAGTGAGTGTTTTTTTCTGGTATCGGCTGATCCAGGTTGTCCACGACAAAGGGCCATTAAACATGTTGTTGTTGTGCATATTTTGTGGTTTTAATTCTATTGCATGTTTTGCATAATGCATGTAAGAAACTGCAGACTATATATATGACATTTTATGTTTTTACTTTGCCCCTGTAGGGCTGCAAAGTATTATGATAAGTATATCTGTATGTGTGTTGTGTGCCTGTCTGTCTAGTCGCATATCTCAAATACCGCACTTCCAAACTTCACCAAAATCTCTGTAGTTGTTACCTGTGGCTGTGACTTGGTCTGTCTTTGATGGCAGTGCAATACATTATCTAGTTTGGATTTGTGGATGATGTCATGTTTTCACATAATGGGGCAAATGGGCCTGAATCAAAGACAACGTGTATGTTTTGTTGAGTTTTAAAATGGGGCGGGCCCCGTGTAGGCCCGCAGCAATCCCCCTTTTATCCCTTCACAAACTAACTGCCAGGGGGCGGTACCGCAGAGAAGTTTGCGGTCTCCGACTGCATCTTTCTAATGCTGCATTTTAAAAGTTAAAGTTAAATATTCACCAGTGGAAGACATGTATTATGTGGGATATTTTAAACTCGACAAATTACTTGTAGAAAATTGTATGTTATATGTTATCCACGACAAATATATACATACAGATACAGATTTTGCAGCTGCTTGATGAAATTCAGAAAGTGGTGTCAATTTCTGTTCTTGCTTTGCTAATCTGCAGTTCGCATAACTGGACGTTGAATGTGAAGCTGTTATATGTAGATATTTATGTCACGAGCTGTAGTTGAATAGCTGTGGTTGTTTAGGTGTCCGTGACAAATGAGGTTTACCAACATCTTCATCAGCCATCCAAGTTTTTCTTCTGTCCAACTGAATACTGTGCATCGAGAGCTATACCGTCAGTCTCACAGTCGGAATACTTGAACACCATTGGCACGAAGCTGCTGCCAGACATCGATGTTATGTGGACCGGGCCAAAGGTCATTTCAAAGCGGATCACAATCCATTCTGTCGAGGAAATATCACGGGTGTTGCGACGACAACCTCTGATCTGGGACAATATTCACGCAAACGATTACGACTCAAAACGGCTGTTTCTCGGGCCATATGATGGCAGGTCGCCAAGACTGGTACCGTACGTTCGAGGTGTTCTAACGAACCCGAACTGTGAGTTTGAGTCGGACTTCATTGCGTTGCACACTCTGGCACAGTGGAGCCGTGCCAGAGATGACAGCAACGGTCAGGGCAAAAAAGATTTCATACTACGTGAGTAACAGAATACTCATCTTCATGTGGTTTTTATGCCTTCACCTCCCAACATTATGTTTTCTGGCTGTCCATCCACTGCATTCATCTGTCCGTTCACTCGCATGGACATTTTCTTGTTACTATGATATCTCATGAACAGCTTGAGCAGTCTCGATGAAACTTGCGGAGAGTATTCAGTAGCACATACTAAGGATCAGCAATTCTGGAGGTCAGAGGTTAAAAGTCAAGGTTACAGCAGGCCATTGGAGGTGGCAAAGGCATTTACGTCAATGCTGGGATGTTGAAGTCCATCTGGTTACTTTTGTCTGGTCCTTTAATGTGTTGATGGTGTTGGTTGAGTGAGACAAAAGGCATCTGACCAGCAAAGAAATCTGGTCCACATATCCTTAAGGTTAACTTTTAGGAGACAGCCTAAACCTGGAATAACTCTGGAAAACAATTGGATAAGTAGAAACTGAAAGTGATAGGTAATTGAGGATTTTTATTTCATTATATGTTATAAATGCCATATTGTGGATGGCACTTTCTTTGCCCATCTGTCAGTCTGTCTCACACATGCTTCTTAACTGGAAAGGTACTACAAAGCCCAAAATTGAAAGACCTTGTCCATACCATACAATACAGGCAGACCAGTGATGAGGCCATGGTCATGTGTGCAGTTGTCATTGGGGACAGGCACTACTCCATCCCTCTCCTTCCCTTCCTTTTTTCTTCCCGCCACTCGTCTTGGCAAAACCAGCCCAGTCATAGTGACAGTTGGGTGGTCGGAATTCCAGAGTTGCAGTTCTATATGGTACTGCCTATCAAAATTGAGCCCAAGTTAGACCTGGTCAGCTGAATGGGTGTGTTATTTTGACAGTGCTAGGGCGGCTCCATAACATGTTGTCCATCATGGCCACAACTAACTGAAATGGCGTTTGTGTTTATGTTGTAAGGATTTTATTTGTTTTGTACAAACATTCTTTACAATTTTTGATGTTGTCTGATGCATATTTTTACATTGTCAGCAAAGACATTGTGTTTCGGGCTGTCTACATGCTGCATTTGTTCATTCATTTGTCAGCCTGTTTGTTCATTCGTCCGGACATATTTTGTTATCACGATATCCCGTGAACGGCTTGAGCAGTCTCAAAACGTAAGGGAATATTCACTAGTACCCTACTTATGACCTGATTAGATTCTGGAGGTCAAGATCACAGCAGGCTGTCAAGGTGGAGAAGGCATCCACGTTGATGCTGAGGTATCAAAGTCCATCTTCAGTTTGTGAATGATTGTTTGTTTGTGTGATTGTCTAATGCGACATGCAGGCCATTGTATAGCAATAAGCAACATCGATTTTATTGCCAAATTTATATGTGTGTATTTGACGGTATGGTTCTTGTTGTAGAGGGTTGTCCGGGCAGTGCAGATGTACGTCTGGAGACAGAGGGTAGCAGTACTGATGACGATGGTGATGACGACGAGTTGGCGGAGGCAGCTGACAATAATGCCGTTACTTACTCGCCACGCCAGGCACTGCGGCAGGCCGTTGCTGCCTGGTTACCCGATTTCTTTATCACAACAGCACCGAGCTTTCCTGCATTGAGAAAGCCTGTACCGGGTGCTATTCTGCCACCTGTGATGCCACCAGCGGTGCCTTCCATGTGTATTGCTGGCAACAAAGCTGTCAGTCAGATGGCCATGTTGGAGGTAGCCGGTGCATACATCCAGCCGTCTCCTGCTGCCATGCCAGCGTCCAGTCTGCAGGAGCTTCCTGAGTCTGAAACAAAGACGTCACCGGTCTGGACATCAGTGGTTGATGCTGAGCCGATGGACTGTGTGGTAACACCGGGCACCACGCCGGCATCAGTTGATTCGGCTGCAGAGAACTTGTCTTGCAGTACAAACGAAGACAGTGAGTGCAGTGATACTGTTGTTACGTGTTCGGAAACCGCAAGTACCGAGAACACTCCGTCCGCGGAAACAATGCAGATTGACACTGAGATTTCCACGTCATCGGTAACCGTGGATGATATTATGACCGTTGTTGACATGTTTTACTTGCCGTTTGAGCACGGACCTCGTGCCATTCGACTGTTGTCGGATTTCTTCGACATCAAACTGCAAGCTGCAGATGCTGTGGCAGAAAAGGCGACATGTGACAGCAGTGATCAGCTGCTGAGCAACAGTTGCGATGATACTGACAGCACATCGTCAGAAACGTTTGACAGTGATTTAAAGTCGAGTAACTGGCGCGAACTGGTTCGGACGTTTCTGATTCGCCTGCGGTGGATCTGCGATGTCATTGACCGCGTACTGGCCATACCAAACAAAGCTTTGGCGTTCGAACTCTTTCCATATCTCTGGGACATCAAAGCAGCAGTCCATCTGCTCGAATGCTTTGTCCAGTGGCTTGGTAAGTCATAATTCTTCAAACAGTATGTTAGTGGCACATTTTGTTTTCTTGCAGTAAGTGTATGTGTCATCCATCGACGGCTGTCACATGCCCATCTATTAACTGTCTAAGTATACGTAATAATAGATTTTAAAAAACTTAATTATGCTTGTTTATTTGTCAATTTACTACGAATTTAGATTATTTTTGATTTGGAAATTTGGCTCAACTAGTCTGTGTCGAGTGGAAATGCCAACAGTAGCCACTTTACAGCCACTGTGCAGGTCAGCTTAGTGGCGTTAATTGTTAGGTCGACTCTTCTGAGTTGACCTAATAAAATGGTCTCAAATGTTCATCGGTCCATACGTCCATCCGTCCACAAAAAAGTTTTTTTCGATTTCAATTAAATTTGGCGTGTAGGTAAAGGTCGATGGGTGATGCACGATAGTATGCAGTATGACCGGATCCAAGGTCAAGGTCACAAGCCATTGAAAGTTGGAAATCCTTTCATTTTCTCCTTGCCACATTTACAATGGTAGCTTGCAACTGACCACTGATTCTTAAACTAGGGCACAATATCTAAATTTGATCGGCTGGATTTATGATATTTGTCCTAGTTTTTGTGTCACGTGACTTTGAACTTGGCAGCAACATCAGTTGTGAAGAGTTGACCGTCAATCCCGCATGGGGCTAATTATTTTAATTGCGATTATTTCTTTAACACGCCAATTAACGTACTGTTATTGTAACAGCCCTACCTATTTATTGTGTCTGAGAATAAGAGGCATTGTGTATAGTACTCCGGCTGTTTATGATTGTTAACTCATATTTTGAATTGATACGGTTTTCTTTTTTTGTAGCCGAGTGTGCGAAATTGTCAGCAGCCAGCCGATATTGTCTCTGTGGCTCACCGTTTACATGTATGATTGCAGTTCGTCTACATATTAGCGATTGTGTTCTTGATATATTGTCTTGCATTTATACGTACTTTATCTTACAGGAGTCTTGAATTTCGCCGAAGATAGTTTTTTTGCGTCAAACAATGCTGTGGTTGATGGTTTTATACCACGTTATACTATCTATCTTTTTTATGCATGTCACGTTGCTTTTTGCAGATTTTAATGCAGATTTAAAATTTTCAAACAGTTTTTTCTGAATCTTAATCATATTTATTACTCAGAGGTTTTGACTTTCTGAATGAAGTCTTTAGTAATGTGGTGATTCGGTTTCAGCTGCACATGTTAAAATTTAACTGTTAGAATATGAAGCTACTCTGGAGTTTTTTGTTTTATTATCTGCATTGGTTTTACACAACAAAGTTGACCTGCATTATGATCTTGCTTACTAAAAATAATTATTTTGCTCCCAGTAGGGGTGCAAAGTATTGTTATCAGCATGTCTGTCTGTTTGTCTGTCTGTCTGCTGGCATATCTCAAAAACCACACGTCTAAATTTCACTGATTTTCTGTACATGTTACCTGTGGCCATGGCTTGGTCTTCGTCTGACAGCATTATGATACGTTAGATACTTCTGGTTTTGTGGACGATGTCATGTTTTTATGTAATGAATGGAATTGGCTGAACCAAAGGCGACACATTTTATCCACTTACGTGGATGGTGGCATGAGTCGGTTGAACGTCACAACGTGTTTGGTTGAGATTGCCAGGTGGATGCACCAAGGTCGAGAAGTGCCTTCAGCTACTTGATTTATTGAGTTAGTGTTTTATGCCCCAATCGACACATAATAGGCCATTTTGGAGACGTTCTTCTCAGCCAATTGGCTTGGTACTGAAAAGTCTTCTGTGACTGCATTTTGTTGTGTTTGATTGAACACAATGGCATAATACCTTGAAACTGCCATAAAATTAGAACATTTCAGCCACAGCATTATTTATTGATTTGATGTGCTGCATTGTTGCATAACTGGACTTTAAACTGAACACAAAATCGCCATAGTATGGGACTTTAAATGATATTTTGGAATGAGAACGAGTTTCAGTTTTTCATATCTTTTATGCTTTAGCATCTTGGATACATAATACTTTATCAAATTAAAAAAAAATTTAGCAACTAAAATGGATTAGCTTTCAGAACAACTTATAATAGTGAACAGAATGTTCAGTTGAGTTCTAATGTTTGTGATTGGTGCATTTTTCAGGTGTTGATGTAAACATTCATAATGATTTCGTATGACGGATGCGTGCACTGTGTTGATGTCATTAGTTGTTTATCATATAGGGGCAAACAAGATCTACCGTGAGCAGCTTATGTGTACAGAACAAGAGCCGTGGCTGTTTCGTGGTGGTCTGCTGGGCGAAATACAGGTATCGTGACACAGCAGTAATTGATGACAGTTGCTTGCAGCTTATCTTCATTTTTTTATTTTGTATTTCGTGTGTGTGTGTGTGAATCGCCAAGATATTTCTGCAGTAAATCCATGACGCCAAAAATATCGGCATGTTATGGACATGCTGTCAGTTATTATTTTAGTAACTGGTGTAAACTGATTTCAAAGTGCATGAGAAACACATAAAACAGTCAGTGACTTACTTGCCTTTCATGTTACAAATTGGCAGTTGACGTGTTGTCATCAGTGGTGTCAGTGGTCAACTACCAGTCTGTAGTACTAACAGCTCTGCAGCGCTGCATTGCGTTTAGAGATGAGCCAACTGCCAGTCATTTCAGCTCATAAAATGGATAATGTCTGTTGTGGTTTTCGTATAACATGGACATTGCTTAAAACGTTTGTGATTCATGAGTTTTGATGTTGGCTCTTCTCTGCGTCGTAATAGTCCATTCTAGGTGCAGCGTGTGAGGTACAGTGTAGCATTGAAAAAGATGACAGTCTGCTTTGCCCATACTTTGCAGTTTGTTTGTTAGTGTCAGTTGCTGTTGAAACAACTAGTTTTTTTTGGTGCAAATGTCAACATTTTTCTAAAACGTATTTGACATTTTAAAATTCATGCGAATTAACCATCATGAGTTAGTTTTTGCATAATACCACTGCAGATCAGTTAGAGGTTTAATGTATTAAATTAAAAATGTGTGTAAGTTCTTTGAATATTTATATTCTATTCCATGTAATGATTTTTCTGGATGTAGAGAATGCTGCCATTTGAGAATTGTCCAGATTTGCTGTTCTATCCTTTTCCAGCTGATCCACAGGCCAACATGTACCGAGTTCGACCATACAAACCTGCAGACAAGGTAATTGTGTTTTACACTGTTCCGGATAACCCTCTCTTCCCTTCCTTTGTATAACATCAAAAATAGATCGATTTTAATGACTTCTGATCATGCGTGGAATTCTGAAGACGTCTCACTTCAACAGTTGTGAATTTGTTCACCCCACCTGAAAAATGTTACCACGCTGCCATGCTAAATGCATAACCACTATTATTTTCGTTTTTAGGTTGACTAATAAAGCCGGTCTCAAATGTCCGTCCGTGTGTGCTTACGTACCTACGTCCGTCCGTTTGTCCACAAAAAGTTTCTTTTATTTTACTGAAATTTGGCGTGTATGTAGATGTTGATGAGTGATGCACGATGGTATGCATTATGACCCAATCCAAGGTTAAGATCACGAGCCTTTCAAAGTTGGAAATCGGTCCGTTTTCGAAAGCTATCTCTGCCATTTACAATGGAGCTGGCAACTGACCACGGATTGTTAAATAGGGCACAATATCTAAATTGATCGGGCCAGATTTTTCATATTCAGCCTAATTTTTGTGTCACGTGACTTTGAAGTTGGCACAGACGTCAGTTGCGAAGAGTTGACCGAGCCATCTGTTTGTTAACATTATAAAGTCTTACAAAGTCATTCACTTCTTACTGGAAAAAAAACTATAACTGATAAAAATTTCATAGAGAACAGAATGTGTGCTTTCATTGGTCATAACATTGTCACAATGGCATTGTTACCTGTTATGCATGTGCATCACAGATTTTGACAGTGAATAATAATCAGCATGTGACCGGATATTTTGAACTAGTAAATACGGTAGTGATATGAATAAAATGACAAGCTCCAAGTTCTATGTTATTTTTATATTAAGTAAGTAAGTACACAATCTATATATAATAATCGGATTGTGAATCTGGCCAGGGGCGTGGCTTACATGGGCGGTCGGACAGGCGGGGGCCGGGCGCAGGCGGAGGGCACGGACGGTGCGGCGGTGGGCAAGCCGAAATCGCGATGTCACGCTAGGGGTGTGGCTTACAGGTCGGGCGGGCGGGTAAAGCCATCCCACTGCAGAGCGGCGTGATGGCTTGTTTATGTAGGACATAATCAAAAATAGGGCATATTTGAGGGACTCGTTAGGGGTAGTGTTAACGGTAGCTTGGAAAAGATGTGTTTTAAGATGATGCTTAAAGGCTAAGAATTGTATGTGAGTCACGAGGTTTTGTCTAGGGAAGTCCAGTCTATTGTTGCAGACACACAGAAGACACAAAATTAAGTCAAAATGGAAAATATGATAATAATTACATTGCAGTTCAGAAAATGTACTTGTACACAAAAATCCTACTTTAGGACCTCTTACACAGCTTTCCTGTTTATCCACAAAACAGTTTTTTCTCATAAATTCTTTGCACATGGGTAAAGAAGCTAGACTACACTGCATGGATTATTATGCTTATAGGAATTACCACCACTACAAAAACCATTTCTTGTACTGAGGCAAGTAAACTATATAGTCACACAATAGATTACAGTCCTGCCCATGTGGCCGAGTTGACAGTGCACTCGGCCGCCATGTGCCGCAGAGTTTGATGCGCTCAGTGGCCGAGGTTTGCGCCTCAGCTCAGGCGCGTCCGCCTGCCAAAGAATTATATCTAAGAATTCCTATGATGAACAATGAACAGGGAATTAATCTTGGGCAGGTAAGAGGGTTAGTCTGCCATGGCAAAGCTAGCACTTGATATATTCTACCTGCATACAAAATTTGGCATCTCTCCAGCCGTTGTGGAGATGGGATTGTAGGCATCAAAATTGAAAATGGGTTTTTCAGGGGTGGTTTGTCATCCATAAGCTAAGATATGATATAGTCTACCTGTATATAAAATTTGACGCCTCTGGCTTCAGCCATTCGAGAGAGATCATTTGGGGCCCCAAAATTTAAAATGGTACCACACCCCTTTAAGGGTGATTTGTGATCCGTATTGTAGAGTTACTGTTAGGGTTAGGTTTAGTTTCAGTGGTAGGATAAGAGCCTGCACATGTTGCCTGAGTGCGTTGACCACTGAGCTGGCCTAGATGGGCAGGTTTTGTTGTCAAATCTCTACGTGATGAAATAAATAAGAAAAGACAGCTAAAGCTTACGCTGTTCTACAAATGGTTGACCACTTATCAGAAAACTGGAAAAATACATTTTTGTCAGTGTATAGAAATAAATCCAACATTTACAGTAAATAACAATCCGTCAGTAAGTAGTGTTCAGTATCGAAGTTGTCAGAGTTATTAGTCGAGGTTACAAGTTTATGGCAAATGTCATTGTGAGACATGCCGCTTGGGTGCAGTGTGTGATGATGTATTAAGTACATTTAGTTATAGATGTCAGTTGACATGACCTGTCATCTTGATTGTTAATCTGTCTGTAGGAGAGTGTGTACACTATCTGTAAGAAGACTTATGATGATGGCGCTGACGGATCTCATCTGTGTCCAGACTATGCCGACCTCCTGGCTGACAAGTATTTGTGTGCAGTTTTTGCCATTGCTGTCGAGTGTTGTTTGCTGTTTACAAGCTACGTGTGGTTGCTTCTTTGCAGCTGTTTTGTAACCGAGGATGGTTATCCGATGTTCATTTGCTGTGATGTTTGACTCCCTCCTCTCTCAGAGACAACGTCTGAGCTATGATGGGCCACTTTACTTATGTTACAGTTCTTTTGGTATTGGATTTTCAAGGAAAAATTTCTACCAGAATAGTCCCACTCCGTTTCCAGGCGTGAGGTCGTAGGAGGCGACCGAAC
>Ga0066187_1000836_pt1 | contig 10118 bp, 11 predicted proteins | sample WorMetexBAHAMAS1_FD_58706 | JGI IMG/M metagenome (GOLD analysis project Ga0066187, IMG submission 58706) | Marine gutless worms symbiont microbial communities from Max Planck institute for Marine Microbiology, Germany - Inanidrilus exumae... | ecosystem: Host-associated > Annelida > Digestive...
AGCACCTCAAAGGATGCACCTCCTACCAAATTCCCAGCAAGTTTAGGACTTCACCTTCAACTGTCAGGGTCAGGTACCCGCTCATCAATGCGATTGCCGACCACGCCAGCAATGCGGCGACGAAACCCGTCTCGTACCTAATCTTCCATACGGAAAAGGCGGCGAGGATGAATAGGGTTGGGATCAACAAAGGTGAGAAGCGCGTCATCCAATAGCCGGCATATCGGAATGCGATCTTAGTCAACCCGACTTGGTGGAAAAACTCCCGACGCCCGTCGAATAAGGACCAGTCCGTAGTGTCGGTCAGCACGCTGCCGGGAAGCGCGAGATAGGACGGATCCGGAAAATGGGTGGATTTCGCCCCCGGGTCGGTGAGACGGTCACGCGGGATTTCGATCGGTATGATCGGGTTCTGGAGCCCGCGCGAGGGGGAAAACATGGCCCGCGCTACGGGTCCGGTCAGGGAGTAGGCATAGACGCCGTATTTGACATGGATGGCGGCAATCCAGGACGAACTAAGCAAGAGGAACAGCGACAATCCGGTCGCGTAACCCTTCCAATTCGGACCCGTGCGCGACCGGGTTAAGGAACGAAGTACGGCCGTTCCCGTGAAGTGAAGCATAAAGAATGGGAATAGGTAATACTTCGACAGATAACCGGCGAACCCAATGATACCGACGAGGGCCCCCATCCGGGTCTGGTTCAAGGCGCGAAGTCGGAGCAGGCCGTGGAGATAGACGGTCAACACAAGAACGACCAGGACGTCTGGAGTCGAGATCAGAAGCGCAGAGCTGGCAACGAACGGTACCGCTGCGACAAGCAGCAGCGCCGTCCACGCATCTTCGAGTTCCAGGGTTTCGGCGAGCGACGATAGGGTGGTGAGAATCAGGGCCCCAATACCGATGTTGACGATCTTGACGGCGACCACGCCATTGACGCCAGCAGTGATGAACGGGACCAGAAGCCAGGAAAAGGCGGGCGACCAGAAAGCGTTGACCGCTTGAGACCATTGGCCGCTCGCGTAGAGCTCGGCAACGGATATATAGTTCAAGGTGTCGGCACTGATCATGAACCGCAGTGACGGATAAAAGACTGCACAAACAGTGGCATAGACGGCCAGTGAAAAACCGGTTCTGTGTTTTGCGAGGATTGAGACGGCGGAGGTCTTCAAAGCGTTCGGTGGGCTCATGAGCCGAGTTTACCGCGCTCCTCGGCACAGGGCTAGGAACTGAAGAGTTCGGGCGCGGGGTCGAGGATACACCCTTGGTTCGACTCGCGGCGATTTGCCGGTTTCAAGTGCGCTAGCCGATCGCTAAAGTCGACCACCGGAGCGCGTCATCCGCGCCCGGAACGGAGCGACGCATGGCCATTCGCCATTGGAACAGCGAGATGAAGAGACTGTTTTTCCTCGACTGATCCCGTCCCGTGCGGCTGCGTGGCCGGAGGGTCCAGGCCGTTGCCGCCTACGGCGCCCCAATACCGCCGTGCAGGCGCGACCAACGGGGAGCGTCGTCGGCGAAGGCTTTGATCTCCGAGAGGGCGGCCGTTTCGAGACTGCCGTCGGCTTCGGCAACGGCGATGATATCGCCGAGGCCGGTCAGGGATTGGATCTCCGGTGCCGCCGGAAATATGCCGTAGTTGAGAATGACGAAGATGCCGATCACATCGGCCTGGGCGCGCTCGAGGGCGTCCTTGAAATTGGCCTTGGTGCGGCCGTCGGTCGTCAGGTCGTCGACCAGGAGGGTCCTGGCGCCGGGCTCGAAAGTGCCTTCGCACTGCGAAAGGCGGTCAAAGCCGCGAGCCTGTTTCAAGGCGATGACCAGCGGCAAGCCCAGCCGGTCGGCGGCCAACGTGGCGAACGGCACGCCGGCCAATTCGCACCCGGCGATTTGATCGAGGCGATCACGACCCCAGGTCTCACCGATGCGCTCCAGCATCAATTCGATCAAACGGCTGCGGGCCGCCGGCACCGAAATCAGCCGCTTAAGGTCGATGAACACCGGGCTCGCCCAACCGGATGAAAAGTAGAACGGTTCGCCGTCCGTGCGGACATGGACGGCTCCGCCGTCCAGGATGATCCGTGCCGCCTCAAGGGCCGGCGTCAGTCCAGGGTCATTGTTCATTTTCGAATCTCTCCTCCCGGTCGGCCGCGGCAATCAGCGTTCGGGCCAGCACTTCCGTGCCCATGACAAAATCGTCCATGTCCATACGTTCGTCCGGATTGTGGCTGCCCTTGTCGTTGCGGACGAAGACCATCGTCGCCGGGACGCCGGCGTTGGCAAAGACGGCGGTATCATGGCCGGCGCCCGACGGCATGATCTCGTAGTCGATTTCGGCGGCCTGGGCCTGGGCCTCGGCCAGCGCGATCAGGGAGTCCGACATGCTGGCCGGTTCCGTTTTAACGGGGCCGCCGAGCTCGAACGTAACACCGCGTTCGGCGGCGATCTTGTCGCATTCCGTTTCCAGGAGCTTGCCGAAGTTCTCAAGAGTCTTCTTGTCCTGGCTGCGGTACTCGATGGCGAAAGTCACCTGTCCGGGAACACGGGAAACAGCATGCTCCTGGGGGTCGGTCTCGACGATACCCGTCGTGAACACCAGATCCTCACCCCAGGCGAGCAGGATCCGCCAGTGCTCGTCGAGACGCATCAGGAGCTCGGACATGGCGAGCACGGCGTCGTGGCGCAGCCAGCGCGGTACGGCGCCGGAATGAGCCGGTTGGCCGCGGCAGACGACGCGGCGGTGGCGGATATTGCCGCGGATGCCGGTAACAATGCCGACCGGCTTTTCCTTGGCGATCAGCACAGGCCCCTGTTCGATGTGGAGTTCGACCCAGGCATGGAAATCGTCGGGCCGGCGCAGGGGCTCGCCGCGCTCGATCATGCCCATGTCGACGCCGCACGCCGACATCTGGTCGGACAGGGGCGAACCGCTGTCCCGGTGCGGGCTCGTCAGGTCAGCTGGACCGAGCAACCCGAACAAGGCCCGCGACCCGAAATAACAAGGCCCGCCGAACCAGGCGCTTTCCTCGCCGCGGAGCGCGTATAGCTCCATTGACCGGTGGTGGGTGGGCTGGTCTTTTGCGGCAAGCAGGGCGACCAGTCCGGCAATGACGCCCGCCGCCCCGTCGAAATTGCCGCCCTGGGGGACGCTGTCCAGATGCGATCCGGTGGCGACAACCGGCAACGATGGGTCGCAGCCCGGGAGGCTGATCCGCATGTTCCGGGCACCGTCCCAGGAACTCTCGAGTCCGTGCTGCCGGGCGGTCGTCTCGATCAACTCCATCGCTTCCGTTTCCGAAGGTCCATAGGTCTCGCGGCTTACGCCGATCCCGTCGAAGGACCTGTCGCGAAGCTGGCTGAACAACGCCTCGGACAAGGAACGGAGCGCTGGTGTAATCAGGTCGGTTGGGAAAGTCGGTGCTTTCAACATGAGGCCGCCCCCGGCATCTGGTCCGAAAACAAAAAACCGACGCTGCAGGAGCGCCGACCTATTGTGAAAGCGAACAAACCTAACAAAACACCGCCTTTTAGGCAAATCGACATTGTATCCGGCCCGGCAATCCCCGCATTGCCCCCGCCGGGGCAATCTGCCATTATCCGGCGGCTTGCGATCAAGCATGCGAAAACAAGAAAACAGTTATCGATAACGGGAATCCGATATGGGTGCATTTAGCATATGGCACTGGCTGATCGTTCTAGTCGTCGTCCTCGTTTTGTTCGGCGGCAAGGGCAAGATCTCCAGTCTCATGGGTGATTTCGGCAAGGGCCTGAAATCCTTCAAGAAAGGCATGAAGGAAGACGATGAAGAGGTCGCCGCCGATGAGCCCAAGGCCTTGAAATCCGAGGCCGTCGAAGAGACCTCGGGTACGACGGCGGAGACGTCTGAAAAGGACAAGGCTGCCAGTTGATCCCGGGCGTCAGACGGGTCTGGAATCCCCCGCCACCGCCCATCACGATCGGCCCGCACCCTTTCCACCCGCGCCTCCGCCCTCTCAAGAGGAGTCACTGATCCGCCATGTTCGATATCGGCTGGCAGGAACTTTTCATCGTTGCGGTGCTCGCGGTCATCGTCGTCGGTCCGCGTGACCTGCCGCGCGTGCTGAAAACGGTGATGCACTGGGTGCGCAAAGCGCGCGGCCTGGCTCGTGAGTTCCAGAGCTCCATCGACGAGGTTGCCCGCGAGGTCGAGCTCGACGAGATCAAGCAGCAGGCGACGCGCGTCGCCAATGCGGACTTCGACAAGGAAATGGAAGAGATCCTCGATCCTTCGGGATCGATGGGCGACGACATGGACATGAGCGCCGTCGAGAAATCGATCAAGGAAACGGCGGAGCAGATGAACGTCGACCCCGCCGACGGGAAAGCCAAAGCCGAGAACAACCCGGCCGACGATGACGCTGTCAACCTGGTCGACGACGGAACGGACGCCACGCCTGAGCCTGAGGCACACGAATTCGACGTCGACGACGATGGCGATTACTACGAGGCCGATGACGGCGGGCCGGCGGCGGGCGAGGCCGCGGAAGAGGCCACGGCCGACACCGGTGACGGCGACACGCCGCCGAAGAAAGCGAGCGGTTAGGCATCGTGGCTGAACAGACGACCGTCGAAGAAGGCAAGATGCCGCTGCTCGATCACCTGATCGAGCTGCGCCAGAGGCTGTTGCGCTCGGCGATGTCGATCATCGTGCTGTTCTTCATCTGCTTCTATTTCGCCGCCGACCTCTATGACTTCCTGGTCCAGCCGTTGGCCGACATCATGGAGGAGACCGGGCGCGACCGCCGCCTGATCTTCACGGCGCTGCACGAGGCCTTTTTCACCTACATCAAGGTTGCCTTCTTCACGGCCATATTCCTGGCCTTCCCCTTCATCGCCACGCAGCTCTGGATGTTCATCGCGCCGGGCCTCTACAAGCACGAGAAGAAGGCCTTCATGCCGTTCCTGATCGCGACGCCGATCCTGTTCTTCCTGGGCGGCGCGCTGGTCTACTACTACGTTATGCCGGTCGCCTGGAAGTTCTTCCTGACTTTCGAGACGGCGGGCGGTGCCGGTACCATGCCCATCGAACTGGAGGCCAAGGTCAACGAGTACCTGTCGTTGGTCATGCGCCTGATCTTCGCCTTCGGCATCTGTTTCGAACTGCCGGTGGTAATGACGCTGCTGGCCCGCGTCGGCATGATCTCGTCGGAGGGCATGAAGGACAAACGGAAGTACGCCATCGTTTTGGCCTTCGTCGCCGCCGCCATCCTGACGCCGCCCGACCCGATCAGCCAGATCGGCCTCGCCCTGCCGACCATCCTGCTCTACGAAATCTCCATCTTTGCCGTGCGCTGGGTCGAAAAGGACAAGGCGCGCAACGCCGAAGAAGAGGACGAAGAGGAGGGTGAGTCCGGTGACGCATCGGCCGATTCATCTGGTGAGGCGCCGCCGGGCGAGGCGGCGGGGCAGGAGGGCACAACACCTTAGGCGCCGTCCGTATTGTCCAAGGCTTCTCAAAACCGATGCGAGGCCCTATAAGACCGCAACACACGCACGCTTGAGGGACCGACCCCCGCCATGTTCGATATCAGATGGATCCGTGAAAACCCGGAGGCCTTCGACGCCGGGCTCGAAAAACGCGGCGCCGAACCGCAATCGGAGGCCCTAATCGGGCTCGACGCCAAACGCCGCGCCGCGCAGACCCGGGCCCAGGAAATCCAGACGGAACGCAACCGGCTGTCGAAAGAGATCGGCCAGGCCAAGGCCAAGGGCGAGGACGCGTCCGCGATCATCGCCCAGGTGTCCCAGTCGAAAGAGGCGCAGGCCGCGGCCGAGGCCGAACAAGCCGAAGCCGCCAAGGAGTTGGACGAGGCCCTTTCCGGCATTCCCAATTTGCCCCTGGATGATGTCCCTGTCGGTCCCGACGAAACGGCCAACGTCGAGGTACGCCGCATCGGCGAGCCGCCGACATTCGAATTCACGCCGAAGGAACACTACGAACTCGGCGAGGCCCTGGGCTTGATGGATTTCGAGCGCGCCGCCAAGCTCTCCGGCTCGCGCTTCGTCGTCCTCAAGGGCGCGCTGGCGCGCCTGGAGCGGGCCTTGGCCAATTTCATGCTCGACATGCACACCGCCGAGTTCGGCCTTACCGAAGTCAACCCGCCGGCGCTGGTCAACGACACCACCATGTACGGCACCGGGCAGCTGCCGAAATTCGGCGAGGACCTGTTCCGCACGGAGGAGGGGTACTGGCTGATCCCGACGGCCGAGGTGCCGCTGACCAACTTGGTCGCGGACAGCATCGTCGACGGCGAGGCGTTGCCGATGCGGTTTTGCGCCATGACCTGGTGTTTCCGCTCGGAAGCGGGATCGGCCGGCAAGGACACGCGGGGCATGATCAGGCAACACCAGTTCACCAAGGTCGAGATGGTCTCGGTGACGAGGCCGGAAAGCTCGAACGACGAACTGGAGCGCATGACCGGTATCGCCGAGGAGGTGTTGAAGCGCCTGGGATTGGCCTTTCGCACGGTGGTGTTGTCGACCGGCGACATGGGTTTCGGGGCGCGCAAGACCTACGACGTCGAGGTCTGGCTGCCCGGCCAGGATACCTACCGGGAGATTTCCAGCTGCTCCAACTGCGGCGATTTCCAGGCCCGGCGCATGAAGGCGCGGTTCCGCGACAAGGACGACAAGGAGAACCGCTTCGTCCATACGCTAAACGGCTCCGGCCTCGCCGTCGGGCGCTGCATGATCGCGGTCCTCGAGAACTACCAGCAAGCGGACGGTTCCGTGGTCATCCCCGAGGCGCTCAGGCCCTATATGGGTGGCCTCGGTGTTATTGAAGCGCCGGGGGGCTGAAACCGTGAACCTGAAGTCGGCCCGCGTCCTGATCTCCAACGACGACGGCATCGCCGCGCCCGGGCTCAAGGTCCTTGAGCGCGCCGTCAAACCGTTGGTCAAGGAGGTATGGGTGGTGGCGCCCGAGACCGAGCAAAGCGCGACCAGCCACTCATTGACCCTGCGCCGGCCCCTGAGATTGAGGAAGATCTCGGCCCGGCGTTTCGCCGTCGACGGCACGCCGACGGACTCGGTCCTGTTGGGCGTCTCCGAGGTGATGAAGGGCAAACGCCCGGACCTGGTGCTGTCCGGGGTCAATCAAGGCGGTAATATCGGCGAGGACGTTACTTATTCGGGGACCGTTGCGGCGGCCATGGAAGGGACGTTGTTGGGCATCCCGTCGGTGGCTTTGAGCCAGGTCTATCAGAACGACCGCCTCGTCCATTGGGCCACCGCCGAGGCCTGGATCGGGCCGGTCCTCAAGATGATGGCCAAGTCCGACTGGCCGGCCGACATCCTCATGAACGTCAACTTTCCAGCCGTCAACGCCAATGCGGTGACCGGTATCGAGGCGGTGCGCCAGGGGCGGCGCAAGATCGGCGGCGATCTGACGCCGGGCCGTGATCCGCGTGGCAAGACTTACTATTGGATCGGCCCGCAACGCGACGAGGACCGCGGACGCAAGGGTACCGACCTGGAGGCTGTGCTCCGCGGCGCCATCGCCGTGACGCCGCTCAGTATGGATTTGACGCATAAAACCATGCTGAAAAAGCTGAAAGCCTCGCTCGCGTGAACCTCGATCCCCGCATGGGCCGCCTGATCCTCGACCTGCAGGGTGCGGGGGTGTCGGACCGTCGGGTGCTCAACGTCATCGAGAAGACGCCGCGCGAGCTGTTCCTGGCCGATCCCTTCAAGGAGAGGTCCTACGAGAACGTGGCGCTGCCCATCGGCCACCACCAAACGGTCAGCCAGCCCCTGGTCGTCGCCCTGATGACCCAGGCCCTCGACCTCAGCGATCGCATGAAAGTTCTCGAAGTCGGCACCGGTTCGGGCTACCAAGCGGCCGTATTGGCGCCGCTGTGCCGCCGCGTCTATACCATCGAGCGCCATCCGGCCCTGTTGCATGAGGCCGAGCGCCGTTTTCGCGAATTGCGTTTGACCAACATCACGGCGATGACCGGTGACGGCTCGGCCGGTTGGCCCGAGCAGGCGCCCTTTGAACGGATCCTGGTAACGGCGGCGGCGGAGGACGTGCCGCCGGTGCTGCTCGGCCAGTTGGCCGTCGGCGGGGTTATGGTCATCCCTATCGGCCTGGATGAGAACGACCAGCGCCTGACCCGCGTCGTGCGCACCGATGACGGTGCCGAGACGGAAGACCTTGGGGCCACGCGATTCGTGCCGTTAATCGCCGGAGCGGCCACGCCCTGACGGGATTCACCTTTTGTTTCAAAAGCTTGTCGAGCCATTGCCCGACCATCGGTGGATGGTGATAATCGCCATCATGGGGAAGTCGGGCATAATTCGACGGCGCGTCGCGCTGGTTGCTGTTCTGATCGGCCTGTCGGCTTGTGGTTACGCCGAGTGGCCGCCCAGGGACGAGGCGCCACGCGATGCCAATCGTGTGCCGGCCGCTCGCGGGGGCGACAGCGCCTTCACCAACGCCTCGGCCGTCGTCGTCGGCAAGGGAGATTCGGTCTACGCCCTTTCACGCCGCCATCGGGTGCCGATGCGCGCCATCATCGAGGCGAACGGCCTCAAGGCGCCGTTCACGTTGCGCGTCGGCCAGCGCATCAAGCTTCCCCGGGGGCCGGTCCATGTCGTTCAGAAGGGCGATACCCTGCTCGCGATCGGTACCCGTTACAACGTCGACCCCTACGAGGTGGCGCGGATCAACGGCGTCAAGCCGCCCTACATCATCCGTATCGGCGAACCCCTGACCCTGCCGGTCGAAGGCGGCGGCCGGGTCAAGACAATCGCCGTCAGCCCCAACGTCGATGCCGACCTCGGCGGTGGTCCGGGCGTATCGGTCATACCGGAACCCGTTCCGGCCGCTTCCGAAGCCAGGGCGCCTGGGCAGCCGAAGACATTGGCCGAAGTGACGGTGCCGCGCCGTCCGCCGCGGACGAGCCGATTGCCGGCGACACCGCCAGCCTGGTCGTCGCCACCGAAAGTCGCCCGGGCCCCGGAACCGCAAAAGACGGCACAGGCGCCGACCCATGTTCCGGCGCCGCCGCCCAAATCGTCAAGCGGCTTCGCTTGGCCGGTCAAGGGCCGTGTCATCTCGCGTTTCGGAGTCAAGGCCAAGGGACTGCGCAATGACGGGATCAACATCGCCGCCGCCCGCGGCACCCCGGTCCGTGCCGCCGAGAACGGCGTCGTCGCCTACGCCGGCAACGAGCTGCGCGGCTTCGGAAACCTGTTATTGATCAAACACTCGGGCGGCTGGGTGACGGCCTATGCCCACAACGACAAGGTCCTGGTCAGGCGCGGCCAGAAGATCCGCAAGGGTGACACGGTTGCCACCGTCGGCAGCAGCGGCAGCGTCACGAGCCCGCAACTGCATTTCGAGATTCGAAAAGGCAAGAAGGCGCGGGACCCGGGCAAACTGCTCAAGGGGCGGGCCTAGAACCGATTGCCGTAGCTTGACGCGGCGTCACTGATTACAGATGACCATCGCCTCGGTAACCGTCGCCGCGGTGGTTACGGCGGCCGATGAAAAACTCAGTTGACCCTGGCTATTGAGAAACTGAGCCAGCGCCGCGACGGGTACGGTCTTGGCCAACCGCTTCACGGTGCAGGAACAAACGCTTTCGGTAGCGCTCTTGGTTCCCGTACACCAATCCATGAACTCCTGGGTTTGCGTTTCGCTGTACGCTTCCAGGGCACGTGAGCCGGGTGCCGACAGAATCAACGTTACGGCAAAAGTCAGGGCTATCATTGGCCGGATCATGGTTCCCTCGCAGAGGTTGTTGTCGGGTCCTTGGACGGCATCGATTATCCGGGCCGCGTGTCCCGCGGTCAAACCAACAGACCGTCGTGTTAACACCCATTAACATAGCAGCAATTGAGTTGTCATCGTGGTCTTGCAACCGATCGATACCCTCCGAAACATCACATCGGAGGTATTGATGAACGTTTCTATCGATAGCCGGAATAACAGGCGACGAAGCGTCCGTCAGGTGGTCGAAAAGACAATTTGCGTCAACGACGGCGTTCCTTACCAAGGGGGCGTGCTTTATGACCTGTGAGGTGGTCCCACTTGTTTGGACGGTCTGACGGCTTTTCTAAGGTGTATTCCGGTTG
>Ga0066187_1000839_pt1 | contig 10101 bp, 8 predicted proteins | sample WorMetexBAHAMAS1_FD_58706 | JGI IMG/M metagenome (GOLD analysis project Ga0066187, IMG submission 58706) | Marine gutless worms symbiont microbial communities from Max Planck institute for Marine Microbiology, Germany - Inanidrilus exumae... | ecosystem: Host-associated > Annelida > Digestive...
AATAACGTGAATTATTCTATTCAAAACAAAAAAACACTGCCATCTTAACCGGAACCGAAAACACTAAGTACACGGTAAACAATAAATTTAGCAGGAATTAAAGCTACTTTAATTCACCTTAATTCCTTAATGTATTAACACATTACTTAATGCATTAATTCAACAGCCCTAATCCAAAACATAATTCACCTATGAGCCATCTATACTTTGTTATCATTTAATCCGCAAAACAACACGTTTTGTTTACAGTGAAGTGTGACATCAAAGCGGACTTCAGGTATTGCCAAGCCGTTTCTCGGCAGTTTCGGCATCAAAATCATAATTTAAATGAGCAAAATATTTTACTTTATATTTTTTTGGAATCATCAAGGAATATGTGAATTCCTGGATGTGCTTTTTCTAAACAGTGGAAATTTATTCAACCACGTCTTTAAGGGTGGTTGCTAATAACCTCATTAAATTTTGCTGGACACCTGGCCATTAATGATTAATGACTATTGCACCATAACTGTTAACAGACATACCTGATCACTAATGGTGACGTCCATGGTGGCTGTACCATCGTTAATTTTGACGAGCAAAGACCAGAACTTGCCTTCATTAGCTTCCAGACGACCGAGCAAAGTGGCAATATAAGCCTGAATGTACAGACAAGTACTTCAAATGAATTTAAATTTTACAAGTGGAACAAACATATAACATTCATAAGAGCAACAATAGACCTGCATGGGCTACTCACATCACCTATCTACACTGAACGAGTGTCTCCTGTCAACAGAGGCGTATGATGACCTACAATCTTTACACTCTCAACGTCTGTAGGCCACTATTGCCTACATCAACAAAATCTGATACTCGTTCTACCATCTCAAAGATGACAGAAGGCTGAGTTGACCTAGCACTGCAGTAAAGGTAGGCAGCACGTGTCCTAAACTCTGTATCACATCGGCTGTTATTAACAATAAACAAACGTGCACAGTGGAATGTAATCTCATATCTAGCAAATTTCAGTCATAAATGTTATCACTAGGCCATTGTGACTAAAAAAGACTGGTAAATAAAGCAAAAATAAACACTGTCAACCAACAAAGAATGAAACTGTTCTGCAAAAATGCACCCAACCAGCATCAACACAAAAAGATTAAGCTGTTAAGCTGTAAGAAAACTCCATCTATCACTGGCTGAAATGCAATGCAAAATTTGCACAACAGATAAATTCACGTATCAATCTCGGACAGTATCAACAGTGGCCATTTACCTTCACATTATAGACCGAGTCTTTGACATTGGATGATGATAATGCCTTCATAATGTCTGATAAGTATGTAAATGGTCGCATATTAACAGCTGTAACTACACAAACAGCAGCTTAAGTTATTTTACAGCAGAGAGACAGACTGTTCTTAAGCACAAGCACATAGAGCATTGTGGCCAGTTTTTGTTGCACTAATATATTTTATTAGGCTTCATCATATTGGCCACTTCACAAATTTCTCTTCTCCAATGTGCAAAATACCAGCATTACATCGAGAACGTTTATGCCAATTCATCACTATCATATCTGCTCTCTTATGTTTTCATGCATGGACACATACAAATCATTCAAATTTGGAGCTGGAATATCAATCGGCCAAGCATCTAACCCATGTTCATCTGGAAAATAGTCAATAAAACATATGCATGTGTGTATGTTTGCCATGCATAGTGTACTTGGCAGATCGATGGAGAAAAAGCAACGTTCTCAAAAAATATGTTTACAAACGGCACTATTCCTAGCACCAAGCAAACAGCTCTGAAGTACACTAACATCCAAACATAAAATAACTTGCAACAACCATCTAAAAAACAAAAACATTTTGGCACTATCAGCTGTTTCTTAACACAGGGCATTTTCCTCTCATTTCTCAATTCCATGAGCACATATGCATGTATAATGCATTACTTTTTATTTGTTGAATAACTGCAAAAACAGGGGTAAATATTCACAAAATTTATAAATACCGACAATATTTATACACTACCTGGGGGCGTGGAGTACATAGCCACAGCAGGAGTGCTGGAGCTGCAAGAAACGTGATTATCGGCTGAGTTATGCTTGGCAACAATGTTGTGTTTCATGTCCTTAACGCATGTGTCTGTCATGCAGTGTTTCATGTCCATCGTATTACTAAACCCAAGTTTGTTGGCGTAATTAGACTGGCTACTACCAGCACTGTCATAACTGGTACTACAGCGGCTTACACCTGGGTCTGATGCAGTGCGAGAACCCGTTTCTAAGATGTGTCGTCTGTTGTCCATGGCTGAACCCTCATGACAAGAGCTCATGAAAGCAGCTCCTGTCGATAAAACGTTACGTCCAGTGTTAGTCTGCAGCTGTCTCCAATTATCAGCTGTCTTCCTGCTGCTGCTGCTGCGAATGCAAATCTCTTCCTCTGTCGACTGTGCAATCATCATCATCTCATCATCCAAGTCGTTCTCAAAGTCATCAACGCCTTCTGTCAAATCGACATCAACTTTCATCTTTTTCGTCAGCACATCATGGCGAGCGGTCTCCCCAGTACGCTGAGCTGGTGCTGATCTGCTCATGGTAGCCTGAGTTGACATCAAACCACTAAATGTCTGAAGTGATCCAGAGTAAGTCCGCGCAACTGAAGCTGCCCTAGCATCCGTTGTGAAAGTTGAGAGTGATTTGGTTGTTCTTGACAATTCACGTCTCTCACTACAGCTTTGTCTGTTGGCTTCACGTTGGCGTAAGTTGCCATTACTTACTGACGAAGCAGGTGGCAGTAACTGCATCACACAATACAGCGACACATTACAAAGTAGCAGTAACACCACTAGTTCTGTAACAATGATGCTGTCCAGACTGGCAGCGCTCAGGTCAGAAGAATCGTGAATTGCCTGTCCATTAAAGCAGCAATTACTTCGCTACCGCCAACAGAAACAGTGGAAAAAATCTTTGCTGAGTGCTAATAATAGACCCTGTTTGTCTATGTTTGTTTTTCGAACTTGTAAAGATGACGGAACGTTTGGTTTTCGACGGTGAGAGAAATGAAATTAATGCACTTCAAAGTTATTACATAGCATTCGCACTGAGTTTAAAAAAGTGTTGATTTGTTAACTTCTCGTGTGCCGACAAGTTTGTTTTTGTTTACATCAATCATCGACGGAAAAGTCACGCAATGTCTATTTTAGAACTCTGCTGCTTCTGCCGTTTTCAGTCCAGTGAGCAAGTGCCGACTTTGCTGCCGCCAGCAAAAAAACTGCTGGCAGTCTGGACATGCAAAAATATGAATAACAAAGTGAGTCATTACTAATTAATCTAGCAACAGTGAGTTGGAGAGAGCATCAAGCAGTTAGAAGACTGGTGGTAGATGACGCAATGATGAGGTGCAGAGAGTGATTCTACACAGTTGGCATCAGCAAGTGGCAACAATCAATCAAGCTAATCCACATTCACCTAGAAAATGACTGTCAAACTGGAGTTGCACAGACAGAGATACAAGTTTTCTTTCTTGAAATCAATACAAGACTGTGACTTTCATAAAAATTAACCTAATTTGTGTCAAAAACATTATAAAATTCTAATGTACAAGAAACCTGGTAAGGGGGTACCAAAAAGAACAGTACATTACACGTGAACCTGTTTTGTTTTCCTTGTCTGTGGTTTAGGCAACTGGATAAAAAAAGTTAAATAAGTTTATGATGACTATAAAGCAGTCTGTCTGTATGTAATGGATAGTCAGACAACAACAAAAGCAACCCATTTAATGGTCCATGTCCAGAAAAACCCCAAGTTAGGGGGTACCAAAAAGAACATTCACTCACTCACTCACTCCCTCCCTGTCTTTGTGAGTATTATTCAGTATCTATAATTTCTTCCATTTACAGCATCCTCGTTGTCCAGTTGAGTCCGACAGTTATTTATCACAACCTTTAGACTCCTGGTTTTCTTTGGTATCACACCCTCCCTTTGTAATCTATTCATTTTCAGCCAATCACTCTTGTACTTTCTTGAGACACGTCCATACCATGACAGCCTATATCACTGTACCACTATAATTATATAATCAGTTGCTAGTCTCTGTCTCAACTCATTACACCTGAATCGATCTGTTACTTCAACACCACACATCTATCTATCTACTCATTACAATCTCAGCCCAATGAAGCGCCGTCTCATTATCTTTCTTCATCAGCCATGTCATATGTCAAACAAGAAGAGCAATGTTTGATAACTGGCTTTACTTACATTGTGTTCGTGTTCCAATGTTTCACTCAGTAAAATATCGTCGTCATATTCATCAACGAACACATCATCTGCAAATCACATTCCATGACAGGATTATATGTAACTGTAACAATTCTTGGCCAATCAGAAGAGTCATCACGGGTAATGTATGTGACTGTAACACATTTTAGCCGATGTTCAACATGGGTCAGATAATATGTAACAAACCTTAGCAAATCAGAACGTTTGTTAAAGGTTAAGCCACGTCCTTCAAATATTTCCTTCAGGAAATCTTAAGGGCTGTGAAAGCAGGCTCTTTTACATGCCAGATGCCCTTTCTGGTGCCAAACCAGCATTGTCAGAGCACTGAACATTCAAAATCTCTATAGTAAAACTATCTCCACTGCTTGCCAGAGTTGCTGTTCGTGGTTCTGAAACGAATGCTCAATAATCATCACAATGTAAGAACTGAGACAGAAGTAATATGGCTGCTATTGTACCTATGTACCAATAACAACAACCTGTTTAATGGCTCTTAATCCTGGACCACACGGGTGAGCCAGTACAAGAAAAACGTTCGTGCACTCACTTTCCATCTTTATGGGTATTATTCAATATCTTCAATATCTTTAATTAACTTCCTCTGTTTACAATGGTCCATAGCACCAACCTTATTTAGTTATCAGTTTAACAAAAAGCTCTGCTACTGCAGAGGGACGCATGACGCGACATGTTAGTAAATTCATGCTATGTTTCACGATGTATGGGAGTTAGAAAGGTTTCATACAGCAAAAGGGACCTTCAAGGTCATTCAAGGGCACTAGCAATGGTGCCAACACATACGATTTCCTATTAGTATTCCATTGCAACTACGTCTCCATCTTGCACCATTAACAAGATATTATCACTCGTTTCCCAAATTTAAGGATGTCACGTAACACATCACACATCCCTTGCGGAGGTAATATATGATGTGTGCATTGGTATTCCTACGTATCAATCAGCACATATATGATTGGGGCAAAGTTTAAAAAATGGGTCGCGTGACCCTGCCCACGCGTATTAAGGAGTAGTCTGTTATCAAAAGCCAAGAACTTGCTATATTCCACCTGCATACAAAATTCGGCAACTGTCGCTTCAGCCATTCCGCAGATATGATTGCGGGCATTGAAATTAAAAAAGTGGTCAAGTGACACAGACCACTCCCCTTTTGGGGTGGTTTGTAATCGTTAAGCTGAGATATGATATAGTCTACCTATGTGCAAAATTTGATGGATCTAGCTTCAGCCAATCCAGGGATATCATTTGGGGCCCGGAAATTTAAAAAAAGTCATATGACCGGACCACGCCCTTTGTATGCTGGGACTTGATATAGCCTATCGGTGTACAAAACTTGATCGCTTTAGTTTCAGTCATTCCAGCAATACACTTGGTACCCACCCATCAAAATTTAAATGGTTTGCATACCCTACCACGCCCCTATCAGGGATGTTTTGTCATCCTTGGGCCAGCATTTGCTACTATCAACCTGCCTACCAAATTTGAAGTCTCTATCTCAGCCCACTACAAAGATATGAAAAAATCAAAATGTCAAAAATGAGGTGGTGGTTTGAAGTAGTTAGGAGTCATACAAGGTCATGGAAAATAGCATCATTTGACAGAGTGCAACACGCGGTAATAAAATTACTGAAAACACTGTAGAAATGAAGTTAGCAAATGCCAATCTGTTATCTCTGTGAAGCAAGATGGTTACACAGCTATCACTTTCTGTCTCTTGGCAGGATTAGTAAATAGTTACAAAACTGCTAAACTTTGTGAAATTATGACGAGTGGTAGAGCTTACGGCAAATGGCAAAGAACATATGACAAAATATTACAGGTGATCAGGACCACATTTAAAACTTCACTCTCCAATATGACCATGCCTGCTGAGTCATACTCAAGGTATACATAAATTCGCGAGAAATCAGAGGAAATTGGACAATGGACTGAACAGTAGCTCTAGTATAGAATACAACATTAATGTACACTGTAAAGTGGCATCCACTTCACAGAGTATTAACTTGTGCAAATTTCAATATTAATTAAATTCAGAAATTATCAGACATGGCAACTGACTGTCACAAATTGGCTGTGGTTGATTACTGGAGCTTGCAGCAAAAGACAAATATGAAGATGAGGACTGGGTTGTGTTACGCAGTGAAAGGTCGCGTCTCACTTCAGAAGACTGTGGACCTGTGCCATGTGAAGGCAATGAGCTCTCATACGATGGAACGTAGCTGTTTGTATTCTGGCCTTCATTTGACTGTCGATCACTTCTTGATGCGTAGTTCTTTGAAGACGTCTGACTCAGTAATGAGCTAAAATTTGCTGAAGGCAGGCTAGTGGACGATGGTCTACTGTCACGCATGGACACAGAACCGGCTGTGTTCTTGTTGACTGGCACGGAGTTACAGTGGTCAAGGCTGGCCGACTTGTTCCAGCCGGTCTTCACCCTCGTGCCATGTTCATATGTCTGTCGAGGCAGATCAGGTCTGGACTCCAGCAGTTCCACATTACGAGCACTGCAGACAACAAACCCAACAACTAGCATCGTTGTACGTCAGCAAGCACCTGCATATTTTGACACAGCCACTTGCACATTCTAGAAATAACTGCAGACATTTTTCAGGAAATCTGAAGGTTTAACTTTAAAGGTTTTGGCCACATATTCTACGTTGAAACCTTTAACCATAATTTTGTTAATATACAAGCATTACTTGTTAACTTTCTATTAATAACACAGATACATCTAAATGCCATCACTTTAACCCAAACCTGTTGCCAGTCAAGTTGAGTCAACACTGTCATAATTTATGATTACATAAATTACACGGTGTGAACAGGTTGTGGGATTGACTCCTGGCCATACCATGTCAACACAGAAACTCTGGGAAAGTCGTTCATACACAAGTAGTTCTGTCCCCAAGCACTATAATTTCATTTTTCATTCACTGGCGTACTCCAAGGAGCGTAGCCATAATGACCAACTTCATGCCAATGTGTTCTGTTAGATGCTTTGTGCCAGACAGAGTTCAGACCGAGGCTCAATGGATTGAGGTTGTTCTCCATAGTACTAAGCCAAGAAGTCGCTGGCCAACCATGACGATGCTTCCATTCAGATGGAAGTCTCCAAAGCGCTGTCACAACAACCCTGTGATTAGGTCCGAACTAGGTGACAGAAATACTGCAGCCACCCACACTTCACCAAGTCCGATAGTGGCTCATGCCTAACCTCCATGTTGTTTACGTGCCTGGATTGAGAAATTCGTAAAATCTTCCTAAGAAACACGTCGAAAGAGTCGAGTTTATAATTTGGTATTGACCTAACGGCTCTGTGAATGGGGAGGTAACGGCAGACTCAGTGATATATCCACCTATGGGTGCAAGGCCTATGATACCTCCTGTATGCAGTGAGGAAATAAAGCGCGAAACATACAGTTTGTTGGAAACCAACTGCTGCTGACCAGTTTCCTGCAGTGAATCGACCTCACCACCATAGACAGTAACATTATCAGCCGTGAGCATCAGCACACCTCGACGACACAGCACTGTGCCATGAACCAGTATCTGCACAAACAACACACTGTGTTACAGTGTTCTCGGCGGTCGTTCGGCATGCTGTTTCCCAAAAACTGCCCCTCACTATTCTGCAGAGCAGCGACAGTCATCTAAATGCCACTTCATTTAATCCCGCGTGAATGCACGGCGAGTCGGCGACACCACCCGCCCTCCGTCTGCGTGTCCACTTCCCCACTCGCAAACGACATGACAGCTTCTATTCTCTGTTGCATTACAGACCACCTTTGTTTGCAGCCAATACTCCACTGTATCGTGGCATGCAGGCGGCTGCATTCATGTGCGCTGAATAGGCGTAGTGGTGTGAATAGGTACCCACAATGCAGATTGCACTGAGTAGCTTTACGGCGTGATCATCGACCCGACTCAACTCAACCATTTGAGCTGAGTTGAATTGAGTTAAGTCGGGTCAGGTGCTGTGCTGCCAGCTTTCAACTATAGCTAAGTAGCGGCAATGTAATTTTGTACCTAGGACTACCAGTGCGATCAGTCGACTTATTAACAATGGCAGTGGTGGTTGAAGTGTGTGTTGTGATGAGGTCTGAGGGGAAGGGAACGGGACAGATTGACCGGCAATGCATGGTGCATACTGTATGCCCATAAAGTCCAGGCAGCATATCATATCTGGATAAATGAACTACATGTCCAAGTTTAAAGTACAACAGAAATGGCCAGCGGCTAGCGGCTATCCGGATATCGATTAACAACCCTAGCTTTGACACTGACCAATATTCGCCACTGCCACTGGCACCGCGGTGGCATGTCAAAAAAACACCGCCACTGACAAAGTTGCAAATTCCTGCCACCGTCACAACACTACTTAGAAGTGTCATAACACTAGACTCATACGCAATGCTGATAATGACAATCATGTCAATAATTACAGTAGCACTGTCAGTCATCTTCAACGGAGTTACCTTGGTGCCAGAAGTGAGACTGGCAGACAATGCTGGTATTGGCCGGTACTCCATTCCTTGCACTTCAACTGCACCATCAGTCAACTGTAGCATCAACATGCGAGTCGCAGTCGACTCGACCTGACAATTGCACACAAGCGACTGCTAACCTTCTCAATATGCCTGCCATGATAAACCATTAACTACAACATTAGCTAAATAATATAACATGAAACCACGACTTGAATTTCTGTTTTTCAATAACTGTTATGCATTCTTGCTGTCCTATAACATTCAAACTAATGTTGCGCATGCTCTTGTCCAAGGGCTATCACACAGCAATGAGTATGTTGTGAATAGCCAGGTATCATTTCTGTCACACCAATGACATAACCTGATCTTAGCAGAACTAATCCCAGTCTGCTCTTACAAGTGGTTTCACCGTCATGAATATAAGATGTGAAAACTGTGAAATGAGATGATCAGAGTGTCAGCATCAAATAAGCAATCAATGCGAGCCATACACAGAGATAAAAACATAAACACACACACACCACAATAACTGTTTGACAGTACCTACAACACAGCTCACATGTACAGGAAGGACAACAGACAATCTATTTACTTTATTCGACTGAGTAGACTGAGTGGCTGATACGGAAACATTGCTGTTTTCAGTGTCTGTCAATGTCTGTAGCTGATGATACAAAGGTCGGCTCACGTCCATTATCGAGTTCACCTGATACAGCAAAACTATTATATATGACAAATTATATCAAATCTATAATATATGACAAGCTCTATTAACACATACCAAGAAAACAAACAGCAGCTTTCTCAAGAACATCTGGATAAAATACTCAAAGCACTCAACAACCATTTTAAGGCCACTACACAAAATCTTTTGCTGCGCGTTGTCAGTTTTATGTATCATGGCTGGTGGACATCATATGCCAAGAGCTTAGCAAGTGCCGAGATAAGCGACCGAGTCGAATAATCAAATTATATTGAAAATGCCTATTCGCTGGTATACCTGGTAACTAAAAACGGCCTAATTGCAAACAAAGTGCTCGAGAGCTTACATTCATTGCATTGTTTTCACCAAATGCAATAATATATACAATAATTTTCGCGAGTCGTCACAATTATACATACGACGTTCTTTGTGTACGTCATTTGAAATAGTGATACAGTCAACTTAACCCAAAATATGGCAAGACACTTCAGTCCTTCAGGTGAGACAGTTCGGCACTGAGGTCCCAGCTGTCTTTTGTAGAGATGCACCGATAAGGCACTGGCCGATAATCGGCGCCTAACAATCGGCCGATTACCGATTAATACAAAACACTGATTTTG
>Ga0066187_1000840_pt1 | contig 10074 bp, 11 predicted proteins | sample WorMetexBAHAMAS1_FD_58706 | JGI IMG/M metagenome (GOLD analysis project Ga0066187, IMG submission 58706) | Marine gutless worms symbiont microbial communities from Max Planck institute for Marine Microbiology, Germany - Inanidrilus exumae... | ecosystem: Host-associated > Annelida > Digestive...
TTTCTGGGCCGTGCGCTAGATTAAGCTGGCCATCCCGTCAGCTTTTGAGCGCACTTTAATCTCTACCGTATCGTATCGTATCGTATCGTAGCTACTGCCGTCGCCATGGGTATATCGCAGAAATACGCAGAAACCCGTGACTATAGAGATAGCATGGGCGACGGCTCCAAATACCGGGGTTGATTCTTCGCCCTAGCTCTGACGGTTAACGCCTATGTTGTGATCGCTAATTTAGCGCTGGGCGGCGGCAGTGAAGCAGTCTCGTCTCGTTGAGCGTTCAACGTTGTTGATTATCACGAGGATGACTCTAAACGCGCCGGACGTCGGCGCAAATTACTCGCCTCGCAGCGCCGTCGAGTGATCGACCGTTAACCACACGTGCCGCCGCCGATTCCTCCGCGACGCCCGCACTCTTTCGTCGCGCGCAAACTGCGCACAGATGCGGCGGTGGCGCGCCCGGCCCGGAAGCTATGCTGTCGTCGCCGAATAATACGGCCGTGTTCAGAGCGCGTGCGGCTTGGTACGGGCCGAGAAACTAATCTGCAACCGATGCTATTCGTGGTGGGTTTCAAGATTGAGAAACCTTCCCGTCGTACGAGCAGCATCCGTCAGAGCTGCGTGATTCACGACTGAATGTATTCCGATAGTATATAACATAGGGTGACAGTAGCGTAATTTCTTCATTCCGATCTATGTCAGCTGTTTAGGCCGCCATGTTGAAGGCCAATATTGTATAAATATAAGCAAAAATAAACACAATAATTATGATAGAAATGTAAAACATCAAAGGGTAACAGTAAAATAAAAACAGGTATCGCCCTAACGGGACGTAACCCTACTGGCCCGCCGTCGCATGCTGCCCCACAGCCCCAGGTCAGATACGTTGCATATGAGAAAGAATATAAGAAAGAACAGTGGTCGTACGTACGCGTCGACGTCGTAAATAAGTCTAAAAGTGAAGTAGATAAATTTTGACACAATATCATATATAAATTCAAGGCACAAGGAAGTCGATGCGAAGTGATGTTTGAGGCAAGTTGTCATATTGTAAAGTGTTTAGACGAGGCGGACATAGAGGTTTTGGCCTGCGCTCGTAAATTCTCTCTACGTGTTCGTCTACGACGTATCTTCAACACGGAAACACTGCAGTATAGGTAAAAGTTCACTGACGACGAAAAAGAACTATCTAAAACGTATCATCTCAAATTTACCGAACGGTCCAACCACAATATCCTGCATGGAACACCCGTCTTGCTGGTTCTTCCCAGCATCCGTTACCTATTAGTCGCTGCCAGTTCCGGGACCGTAAGGGTGTCTCGCGGGGGAGTTCCCCCCGTGCTAGATTAGCCCGGTTTCCTGGGCGCTCATGCGCTGTTAAACGGCGTCGGTCGAAGACGTTAAGTGGCTCGGGCATGGTGCCTGCCATTACCGCCGTTATTGCAATCCGCTGACTGACGAAATGACCATCTCCTGCCGCTGAATCTTCTTCCCGCATCATTTCTCTCCCGATGCCTCGCTCCATCACTGTCCCACGAGTAACTCGGTAGGCGCTGTTGCTACACCTGCGAACAATCAGCGGCGCTTTGCTCGCGAGCGTCAATTCTGTCTTCGTTCAATAAACTTTGACACCGACACATAATTTATGCAGTCATCATCATGCACCGCAAACATGACAACGATATATGGTGAAGTGACGTCACAGAAATCTATGGTCACGATATGATCTCCATGTTGTATAGGGTATAATGTCGCACTGTGCGAAGTTAATTGGCGGTTTGTCACGTTATTGAAACATAATTGAGTCAATCGGTTTAGTTCTAGCGCCAGATCGGCGATCTGACTGCAAGTGTTGCAAAATGTTTACAGTTTATATCACGGCGGTCAGAACAGCTGACCTAGATGGGAATGAAGAAATTACGTCACTGTCACCATGTATATGTACTCGTAATTTTGCGGCATCGCTTTTTATACAGACATAAGTAAGTAGAAGCAAGTCTTGACTCTTGTAGCTTATCGCGTCGTCAAAATACAAAAATGCCGTAATGGCGCCCGATAATGTTCGTCCTATGCCAAAAAGAAATGCGTTTTTAGTTTCTGTTTCTGACCTTGACCTTTGAGCTTATGACCCCAAAATAAATGGTCTTCCGAGATTCATGGTGGAACATTTCTGTCAAGTTTGGTTAACCTAGCTGTATCGGTTTTTGAGATATCGTGTGTAAAAACAAACAAACAGACAGACAAACAAACAAACACGTAAAAGCCGTTGAAAGCCCGGTCACGCGGCTATTATCCGCGTGGATAGCTATGGAGTGGACAACCGGGTAGGATAGGTTCTACTGGGATATAGAGATCCGGTGGATATGACGAAGCAACGCCAGGGCACATTTCCACACAAGGAAGGCGTATTCAGAACGGATCTTTTTATTACTTTTTGCATAACTAAAATAGCAAAATTGAATCGTGGTCGAACTAAGCTAACAACCTTGGCATGGTCAACGCGCCGTGACGAAACAGCATAAAACACGACGAAGTTCAGAGTTCTGCGCACAGTTCCAGAAGAAATTACTCTTATTACTGAAGAAAAAAGTTGCAAAACCTGATTTGGTTAGGTCAGAAACCAAAAATAGTCGAAAAAAGTTGGCGGCACTAACGGGCCACCGTAATCATCCGATGAGACCGATACTCTTAAAGCAACTCTTTGTCAGGCAGAGCAGCGCAATCTCAAAACTATCGCTCCGCTATCGCATCGGCCGATAGGTTTGACCGATACTATTGACTATCGGACTATCAGTTTTTCTGCACTATCGTCCTAACCCTACTTAAAACACGGGTAAAATAGGTCGAGGATAGTGGCGGTGCCGTTGAGCCGCTTTGATAGAACTCCGGCTTGTGATAGGCGGACAGACGCAGGACCACATACGTCACTGGGACACTTCCAAACGTCACTGAAACCTACTAAGTAAATAAGTAAGTAAGTAAGTAAGTAAGTAATCTATAGTAGCTACGAAAGGAAGGCTATGACCCAATGAGTTCTGCTAAAGTAATTTAGAAACTAGAAATGAACTATCTGAGCTGGTGCGAATGTTCGTCCAGACGGTTGAAGTCACACAGACGACACTTGGCGTCAATTAATAACGAGTTGATCGCCTCACTTCGACCGTCATCCGACATCTGTGGCAAATTGTCGCCTAAATGTTTACTTGCGGTGTATCGGCGATCGCACCACAATCCACCGGGAGCACGCAGCTATCTCTCTATCACGTTCTCGGAGGGCATTAGCGACACGCGTACCCGAGGGAAGGGCTTACCCGCGTTGGGTTGAATTGGTGTGACAGTTTGGGGGTTTCACCGACTCTACGGTTATTTTCGGAGAGAGAAAAATGTGTATTTTTACCGATCGCTTTAGAGGTCCGGGAGTGTATTGACCTTTCGACCTCAACATAAATGGATTTCCAGGACTTGTGGTGTAACATTTATATGTCAAGTTTGGTGATCCTAGCTGCAGCGGATTTTGACATTTCGTGAAAAAGCAAAGACGCGCAGACAGACAGACAAACGCCGCTGAAAACGTTACCCCCGCGACTACCATAATAAGCAACAGCAACAGTATGTGCTTGAACTTTGTACTGTAGCTACTTATTTATTCGGAATCCCGACAGTAACAGTTTTTCTGGTCGTTGATCAATATTTTGTGCTTTTCTATTATTGCAGCCAGCTTTCTGGTGAACAAACGTAAATATATTAGCGACAGCATCGGAATGATCGAGGATTGAGTAAGAACCAAAGTGGCCAAACTCTACTGAACTGTTTTCTAAAGTTTGATAAGTCAGACAGTAAGGGAATCCTCGCGTTGCTTTGCTGCTGGTGACGTTTAACATCACCCAAGTTGTCGCATAATCGAAATGACCGGAGGCTGGGTGTCGGATAATTGGATGAAGCCAGCGTGACGAGGTGTCAGCGACGATCATCAGTAAGTGATTCGTTGCTACGGGCAACGCGCCTTCCGACGCGCCCAGCGTTAAACAGTTGTGATACCCCCCACACGCTCTTCTTGTCCTATTATCATTACATCGGCGAAGAAAGGCGCGGGGATAGGTTTTTACCCCTGTTTGTTTGTGTGTTTGTCTGTTTTGCCGCACGATATCTCAAAAACCGATGCAGCTAGGATCACCAAACGTGACAGAGAAATGTTTCACGATGTGTCCTGGAAACTCATTTATTTTGGGGTCGAAAGACCAAAGATCAAGGTCACCAGGCGCAGAAAAACGGCGTCGTCGTGGGTTTGTGACTCGTGACCTTGACCGTTGATGTCAAAAGATCAAGGTTACGACTCACAAAAACAAACATTGCCGGCGTGGGTCTTCGCACTCTTGTGAGTGCTGACTGCTTGTAGTATCAGCTGTATCCTGAAGAAAATTCGATACCCAGACTCAGCTTAGAGGCCTTTAGAGCAATAATTCTCACGACCTACTCTCGCCTGTACGACTTCAGTCTGCAAACTTTGTATGCATTATATTTGTAACAAATACAAACTACACATCGTGAAGACAGTGGCAATGGCATTAACCCTTTATTAAAATTTTACCAAAGTATCGGGTTCAGTCACTATTTCGATATTTTTGGTTTAATTGCCTGGGGTTGTGTTGTGTCCAGCTACAGATCTGTGATAATTAGAGATTAAATCCACTTTCTCTTTATGCATGGCTATTTACTTTTGATACAACCAGGAAGAAGCTGCCCACCACCAACCCAAGATCTTCCTGGCTGTACTAGTAACAGTACATCCAACTGTCGCAATGTTTGTGCATCAATGTACTATAGCCTCTGTATGTCCGAAGTTAGTTGAATGCCAGCCTATCATGACGATGTCAGCGCGATATTATTCAGAAACATTTCTATCAATATTCCTTGTTTTCCGGTTGACATCACCGTCACAAATATTAGCGGTCGACCTGCAGAAAAGGCTGTTGCTATTCGCATTTTAAAAAATGTTATTATGTAAGATATTTAAAGAACTAGCAACTCTATTAGCCCACATTTAGTTAAGTTTATTTAAATAGTTAAGTTTGTTATTACGATGCTACCGTTGGTGAAGTACAGTTAAATAATTTCCTTAACGATTGAAAAAAAAAGACCGGGGACCGTAAATTGCAAAATTATCTGACAAATCGGACTGAGCTAGAAGGTTAAAATTAGCGCCAAGCTGTTGGTTATTATGACATCCGGCAACGCATGCGTAGTCGATCTACGTTTGCTCACAAATTGACGGGCTGGCGGACGGCTAGCCAGTAGCCATGTTGAAGTCGTTATGACGAAGCGATCCATGTCAATATTGTTGCAAGTGCAGACGACGATCAAAGCCGGTTTGCGATGGCTAGTCGTCCGCAAGGTCACGACCTTCTTCTCACAGATGCACGACTCCTCAAATGTATTATTTCCGTCCGCTGTATCCGCCATTCCGTTAAAAAGTCCGCATACAAGGTTTCACGTTAACATCTGAACGATACGCCGCTAGTCCGCACTTCCTACTGCAGGATGAAAAAACGCGCGGCCGAAAATCCTACATTAAACGAATCACGACTGAATACTAACGAGAAGAAAACAGCACTCACAGGAGTGTCACGACCCACGCCGGGAATGTTTTCACCGGAAAAACTACATGCATGGAAAAATGGCGGTCTGTCAGTCGGGCGTGATGCAGGGAAAACCCGGTGTCGCTAGCACGGCTTGTGTGGCGGGGCATTGCAGCCGGGTGAGTGTTGCTTACGTATGCAGCAAGCGTCGATATTGCGTTCTGTCTGAAGGCCGACACAGTTTTTGTTCTTCGTTGCCTTAACGTTTGCCCTTTTGACGCCAAAATAAATGGGTTTTCAGGAATAACGGCGGACAAAGTCGAGGATCTTAGCTGCATCAGCATCCTTTTTTTTCTGAGATATCGTGTGTGAAAACAGACAGACAAACAAACAAACACACAAACGCCGCTGTAAACTAAACTAACGCGACCACCGTCGCCATGGGCAAATATTTACATACGTTCGATGGGTGTTTAGGGGATGTGTTCCTTCTTACCGATGCCTACTGCTCCGTTTTCCGTTGGCTTCGCTGTCTAATCCCTAGCCGGGGCTTCGACGGGGCTTTGTTCCTAAAATCCCTAATCCGCTCTCCCTTTTATATGCCACTGATGTGATGCCCTCCAACCAAGTTGGCGTCAGCAACACAAACTGTTGACCGTTCACGTTGCTGCGGACTGTGAGTCCACGATCAAGTCGGTTCCATTCCCCGCTGTTCTCTCGGTAGCGGCGATTGAAAACACTCATTTGCCGCCGCTAGCGCCGCCTGGCGAGTGGCGTCGAAATCACGCCTCAAATTAACTGGACACGCTCGCTAGGCGGCGCCTCAAAGACCGACTAATACACACTGCTTCCGGTGACGATGGTCGCTGAGCTAGCAAGTTGTCAGTTGGCGCCCTACGTCTACCTGGACCCGCGTGTATCCTAACAAATAACGGATCCGCGCTGCGAGGGTACAACGCCCTTCTCGGCAGTGAAGGATACAGATGTTTGTGATGGGTCATCGGCATCAAGTCATCATCATTGGATTTATAGTGCATATCTATAGCTGATGTGCGGATATGGCTGCAACACAGTCAGTATATGACTACACGAAATGAAAGTCGTCGCTCAAGGTCGCACCGACTTTTCAGCCGACCGCAGTAACGATTTGCCTATTCGTATCCTTATCCTTATCCCTGTCTTCCGTTTCAGCCACGGTCAGCCACCCCAGCAGCTGCTGAGCATTTGTTTTCTTCCTGAGACCATGAACTTTGACCTAGACAGCGTCAAGGTGAAGTCAAGGTCAAGGCATAGTTTCAAGGTGAATCAGTAAACAACTAAAAGAAGCCAGCACTCGCAAGAGTGCAAAGACACACGCCGGCACCTTTTTGTGACGAGTGACCTTAACCTTCGACATTTTGACCCCAAAATAAATGGGTTTCCAGGACTCCTCGTGGAACATTTTCCATGACTACTTTGATGATCCTAGCTGCATCGGTTTTCGAGATATTGTGTGGAAAAACAGACAGACAAATAGCGGTGAATACCCTCCCCCCCCCGCGACCGCAGTCGACGCGGGTAACGACTGGAAATGAAACTGAAACGTGTGTGCGACTGAAAATTACGCCTCGGCTACGGAGCGTGTTTCGATAACAGCTGACTGCAGCCACCTAGCGAATGCGTCCAAACTACGAACAGCAACAAACTGTTTACCCAGGCGCCCGCTATCAGCTGACGTACCGTCCTCCGGGATGTGATGCCGAACGCTAACGACTTACGAGGCAAAATAATTCGATTTCAATTAGCCCGCTCCATCGTCCGCCGCTAATTACAAACAGAGGCTATCAGTGGGCTATTTTAGCGCGCCGCCGGGCGCAATGAACTGCAACAGTTTGGATACGCTGATTGAGTCCTCAGAGAGCTTGGTGTCAACATGGGCTAGTGCACTGGACTTATGGATCTAATTAATTCTATTGCCGACGAGACAGAGAAATGAGTTGGTTATTTTTCACGCGCGACGAATTGCCGTCTTTGTCAACACTGCGACGAAACAGCGACAGAATGACAACAGAATGACAGAGTCTAACAATAAACATTTCTGTCTACAGATTGGATGAGCATGCCATCTCAGGAGCAAGCCACTAACCAAATTCATCAAGAAATTGTGCTCGGATAGAATAAAGAAGTCATAAGATGATCTAAATATACAAAGCTCGGACTGAGAATATATGGCTGATAAACTGAAAAAGTTGCAACGCATAAAAGGTTCAACAATTTCGGCAAAATGCAATTAATGGGACTGGATGAGACTGAGAGAGATCAGGCCAGGCGTGATGTCGGTGTTGTTAACAACGATGATGACGACGAACTGGTGATAACTTCCAACCTTATTTGTCAGAAACAAAATCTTCAGCTGACTGAAGTTTGGAATGAAAAAGTTACCATTTGATGCGTTCATATCGTTAAGAGAGACGATGGGCGTAGGCTACTACAACTGCCACATGCATACAGTTTACATGTGACCTTTCTCCTTTATCGCGCTCACTGCCATCATATTGACGTCCGCTCTTTAACCCTTGCCAACTTCACAACTATTACGCGGGCCGCGTTCAGCGGAGGCGCAATGTAACGGTCTGGCGTCCGTCCGTCTGTCTGTCTGTCTGTCCCGTCATCATACTCACCGTGACTCACCAGGGGGCAGCATGCAAGGCTGCCTGCGCACATTTTGGCCTCACAATAAGGAGGACCGACATACTTGTTCAATATTAGCACCATTGTTGCCATTCCGTGCGCTGTAAAGTGTTAATGTTAAGTAGCACGCCTAAGTGGAGGGTTTCAGATGATTTGAGACGAAATGGTCAGATACTGCAACAGCTCGTCTACGCAATCTTTCAGTCACCCGCCGAGCCGTATCGTAAATAGACAGCTGCCGACGACTTGCACGGTAAGCAGTCTCCGATATTGACCCTTTATAGAGACCACATTATAGTGGTCTATCTGCCATCGAATATCGTTACGGATAGACCACTAGAATTCTCAGCGGCTCTGCTCAGTTAATGCTGTTTCGTTGCGTTGATATCGCGACGCGCGCATCCATGTTGAGATCTAGTGGAATGGAATGCCAGCGCATGCACAGACTAAAGGTGGGTGTGCCGATTTCGCCTTTTCGCTCCAAAATTCGGTTACCATAGCAACGTCGTTAAGCGATGGCGGGTTAGATTGACGCCCACCCAGGGCCATTTGTATATCTATTGTGAAAAGTTGGTGAAGATCGGTCCAGTAAATCCTGATATATGATTGGTCTCCAAGGAGAGCGTTAAAAAGAAGATGAAAAAAAAACAAGCACAAAACATCGGCAAAACACAAGCCCTCCTGTGACTTGCCAAGTGCAAGGCCAATGGCTGATAAATATGCAAATATTTGGCGCCGTTACGGGCAAGTTTGTTTACCACTGTGTTAAAAGGGGTTAAGTTTACATAGAGTCGACTGCTGGTTAAGTTACGGTGTCTGTCAATAGGTAGCGTTGAGTATTAGCGTTGGTAGCGGCGTGAAATGGACGCTGAACGTGTTGACCACACACTGCGAGCACCTTGCAGTTCAGTGACGTCATGCCGAGACACTGCTGACTGATAACTCCTGCCGTGACCGGCGGCAATTTGTCCATCACACCGCCGTCTATCTAGAGACTTATCTATCTATCTGTCTAACTAACTGTCTGCCTGGCGAGCGCTTCTAGGCGGTGCCTGGTCCTCAAGTTGTAAAAAGAGGAAGCAGTATATACGGTGATCATGCGTCTTCGGTTAGCCTACCGGATGATTGATTGATTAATTGATTGATTGAGTTAAGGTTTTACGTTCCACCCGGCACAAAAATAGGTCATTTCGGAGACGTTCTTTCCAGCCAACCTCTTGGCTTAGTACTGAAAAAAGAAAACAAACACAGCAAAAGCAAACATGCAACCACAACAGATTATACTACAACATAAAATTAGCACAAAAACGCCAGCTTCGGTCACCTCCTACCACCTTCGGCCTGGAAACGGAACGGGTCTATTCTGGAAGCAGTAGATACATAAGTTAGGAAGTAAATGCATAAGGAAGTAAATAAATAAGGAGAAAGCATAAGGAAAGCAGAAAGTAAGGAAGTAAGTAAAAACACAGACAAACAATTTATATAGCGTCGAAATCAACACATGAATCACGACGCATTACCGTACGGGGCGGATTACCGGGTGAGTAATTGGGCAGAAGTTAACGTCACTTAATAGCAGTATGGAGTGGGTAGCCGCGTGGCCGCTTCAATTTTATTCCTGGTCCGGGAGGTCATGCACCCGGACCAAAGTCGACGAACTTTAGAAAACAAGTATGTCTGTCTTCGTAATACTCGGACGGAAATGTACGCTGGCCGCGTTGCGTGCTGCCACCTGGTGAGTCGCGGTGAGTATGCGCCGCGCGCATTTACCATGCTGTAAATGGAATTTTTGGAAAAATCGGGAGAACCGCGTCTAAGGATGTAGTTTTGG
>Ga0066187_1000841_pt1 | contig 10072 bp, 11 predicted proteins | sample WorMetexBAHAMAS1_FD_58706 | JGI IMG/M metagenome (GOLD analysis project Ga0066187, IMG submission 58706) | Marine gutless worms symbiont microbial communities from Max Planck institute for Marine Microbiology, Germany - Inanidrilus exumae... | ecosystem: Host-associated > Annelida > Digestive...
ACCCGGGCGGTACCTCTTCATCTACAGGATTCCCAAGACACAAGGGGGTTCCGCTCTTGGGCCGACTCACGCGGCGGCGGCGAAGCGGTCGATCCAGTCGGTCATTTCCCTGGGCCGGGTCTTGAGCGCGGCGCGGTTGACGATCAGGCGGCTGGTCACCTCGGCGATGGTTTCCACCTCGACCAGGCCGTTCTCCTTGAGTGTCCGGCCGGTCGAGACCAGGTCGACGATGCGCCGGCACAGCCCCAGGTTCGGGGCCAGCTCCATGGCGCCGTTCAGCTTGATGCATTCGGCCTGGACGCCGCGGGCGGCGAAATGGGCACGGGTGACGGCGGGGTACTTGGTGGCGATGCGGATGTGGCTCCAGCGGCTGGGGTCGTCTTCGGCCACCATCTGCGCCGGCTCGGCCACCGCCAGGCGGCATTGGCCGATGCCCAGGTCGACCGGCGCATAGATCTCCGGATAGTCGAACTCCATCAGCACGTCGTTGCCGGCAACGCCCAGGTGGGCCGCGCCGAAGGCGACGAAGGTGGCCACGTCGAAGCTGCGCACCCGGATGATGGAAAGCTCGGGCACGTTGGTCGCAAAGCTGAGCTGGCGCGCGTCGGGGTCGTCGAAGGCGGGCTCGGGCGCGATCCCCACGGCGGTGAGGATGGGCCTGAGCTCGCCCAGGATACGGCCCTTGGGCACGGCCAGGATAAGCGGTTCGTTTGCCGTCATGACCGGGTTCCGGTCCTCCAGGGTCGAAAAGCGCCGCCTATGTGGCACGAAAGGCGGCGCGATTCCAGGGGCAACGCGCTAGGGCCCAGCCGGCACCCGGCCCGAGACCTCCAGCCGGTTGCCGTCCCGGTCGGTGGCAAAGGCCCGAAGGGCGCGTCCGCCCCGTTCCAGATGGAAGCTGCCGACCAGGACGGCGCCGTCCGTGCAACGGGCTTCCCATAATCCGCCGCCCGCGTGGGTCCGGCGCAGGATCCCCCGGCAGGTGCCCCTGCCCGGCAGGGCCGCGACCTCCAGCGCGCCGTAGGCCAGGTCCGGGCCGGCATAAAGCCGGCCCTGCAGGGTCCCCGGCGTTGCCGACAGGCGCCCGTCTGCCGGCGAAAGGCGGCCTGCCACGGCGACCCGGGGCAGCGTCGCCGCCGCCGCGTCGAAGCCGAACCCCTCAGGCGGCGACCAGGCCGCCGGGTATCGCCACAGAACCGTCTCCCCGTAGGCGTAGATCCGGCAGTCGTCGTCCGACCGACTCTGGTTGCAGGACCACAGGGCCACGCCGGGGCTGTGGCCGCGGCAACGCGGGTCCTTGCAATAGGAATAGCCGTAGGTGGAGCCGTCGGGCGGCATCGCGAAATAGCCCGGGTTCTCATGCCGCAGGAATTCGGCGTAGCCGGCCCGGGCGCCCGGCGAGAAGGCGAGCGGTCCCTCGCCCCGCTCCCGGTCGGTCTGACAACCCGCCAGCAGGAGGGCGGCGGCGACCAGCACACCCGGCGCCCGCCTGCGCATGGGCCTAGTCCCGGTGTTCCGGCTTGTTGGGCGTCGGCCAGGGGTCGCCCAGGTCCTTCAGGCGGCATTCCAGCTGGGAGACGGTCAGCCGGATGGCCGCACCGTCCGCGAACTGCAGAACCACGTGCCCCGCCTCGGCGCCTTCCGGCCGGTCATAGGCCACAGCCAGCAGGCTGTAGAAGCGGCCCCGGTCCGACCGGTCGATGCCGCGATAGGCGACCCGCCGGACGCCGTCGAAGCGCAGCCCGGCATGGACCCGCGCATAAGGCGGGCCGTCCTCGGCCGTTTCCCAGCAGAAGCGGTTCAGCGCAAGGATGAAGCAGGCTTCGTCGGGCAGGTATTGCAGGTCGTCGATGGGCACCAGGCTGTCCTGGACCAACGTCCCGACGACCGAAAGGTCGTCCAGGTCCCTCGCCCGCAACCGGACGCGTCCGGACTCGCTGTCCACGGTCATTGCCGCCCCGATGTTCTTCTCAACCGCCGACGCGTTCGATCGACGCGCCGCACGCCCCCAGTTTTTCCTCCAGCCGCTCGTAGCCGCGGTCCAGGTGGTAGACCCGGTTTACGACGGTCTCGCCCTCCGCGGCAAGGCCCGCCAGGGCCAGGCTGACCGAGGCACGCAGGTCGGTGGCCATCACCTCGGCGCCGCGCAGGACCTCGACCCCGCGCACCATGGCCGAGGCGCCGTGCAGGTTGATGTTGGCTCCCATGCGCAACAGCTCCGGCACGTGCATGAACCGGTTCTCGAAGATGGTCTCGGTGATCATCGCCGCGCCGCGGGCGGTGGCCATCAGGGCCATCATCTGGGCCTGCAGGTCGGTGGGAAAGCCGGGATAAGGCTCGGTCATCACGTCGACGCCTTCCAGCGTGCCCGGCGCGCAGGCGATCCGGACTTCGTCGGCCTCGGCACGGACCGAGACGCCCGCCTCGGTGAGGATCTCGAAGACGGAATCCAGATGGTGCGCCCGGATCCCCTGCAACGTGACGTCGCCGCGGGTGATCGCCGCCGCCACCGCATAAGTGCCCGCCTCGATGCGGTCGGGCACCACCGGGTGGTCGGCGCCGGCGAGCTGCGGCACGCCTTCGATCTCGATGGTGTCCGACCCGGCGCCGTCGATCTTCGCGCCCATGGCGGTGAGGCACTGGGCAAGATCGACGATCTCCGGTTCGCGCGCCGCGTTCACCAGCCGCGTCGTCCCCTTGGCAAGCGCCGCGGCCATCATCAGGTTCTCAGTCGCGCCCACCGAGACGAACGGAAACACCACCTCGGCCCCGACAAGGCCGCCGGGCGCCGCGGCCAGGATGTAACCCTGGTCCAGCTCGATCTCCGCGCCCAGGGTCTGCAGCCCCTTCAGATGCAGGTCCACCGGACGGGTGCCGATGGCGCAGCCGCCGGGCAGAGACACCTTGGCCCGGCCCATCCGGGCGACCAGCGGGCCCAGCACCAGAACCGAAGCGCGCATCTTGCGCACCAGGTCGTAGGGCGCCTCGGTGCTGGTGATCTCGGCGGCCGTGAAATCGAGAACGCGCCGGTCGTCGCTCCACGACAGTCCGACGCTGTGCTGTTCCAACAGTGCCGTCTGGCTGCGGATGTCGGCGAGGTCCGGCAGGTTGGTCAGCCGCAGCCGGTCACCGGTCAACAGCGCCGCGCACATCAAGGGCAGCGCTGCGTTCTTGGCGCCGCCGATCTGGATCGTGCCTTTCAGCGGCCGGCCGCCGTGGATGCGGATCCTGTCCATGCGCCCGGCCTACAGCCTGGGCGGGGTGACGCCCCGCTGCCCCATATACTTACCCGCCCGGTCGGCATAGGAAACCTCGGGCGGCGAATCGCCCTTCAGGAACAGGAACTGGCAGGCACCCTCGTTGGCGTAGATCTTGGCCGGCAGGGGCGTGGTGTTGGAGAACTCCAGCGTCACGTGGCCCTCCCATTCCGGTTCCAGCGGCGTCACGTTGACGATGATGCCGCAGCGCGCATAGGTCGACTTGCCGAGACAGATCACCAGGACGTCGCGCGGGATGCGGAAATACTCCAGCGACCGGGCCAGCACGAAGGAGTTGGGCGGGATGATGCAGACGTCGGTGGTGCGCTTCACGAAGGTCTGCTCGGAGAACTGCTTCGGATCGACCACCGCATTGTCCACGTTGGTGAAGATCAGAAACTCGTCGGACACCCGCGCGTCGTAGCCGTAGGAGGAAAGCCCGAAGGAGATCGTCCCCTCCTTCTTCTGGGCGTCCACGAAGGGCTCGATCATGCCGTCTTCCAGCGCGCGTTCGCGGATCCAGTGGTCGGGCATCAGTGTCATGGGAAAGGACCCTTATCTGCGGAATAGGGCAACGCCAAGGCGGATCAGCGCGGCGTTTCCGGCTTGGTTGGCTCGGAGGTCGTGGCCCGCGACCGGGCCTGCTGCTTGCGCCGGCCCAGGTTCTGGCGCAGCTTCGCGGCCAGCCGTGCCGCGCGGGCTTCCTTGGGCGATGGTTTGGCGGGCGCCCTGGTGTCACGATCGGAAGGCATGGGGCTATATACTGTGGGCACAAGGGACGCTGCAAACAAATCGTGGGGGTCGCGCGGCGGTACGCGCCCCGCTTGCACCGCCCCCTGCCCTATGGCATAAGCGCGCGACCTTCGATCGGTTCACGATCCGAGCCCCTGTAGCTCAGTGGTAGAGCGCACCCTTGGTAAGGGTGAGGCCGAGAGTTCAATTCTCTCCGGGGGCACCACCCTTCGCGCTTCGCGCTTCGGGTGGCGAGCCACCCGGAAATCGTTAGAGAAAAGCGTGTCCTCCTAAGCCTCCTGTCCGCCGAAGCCTTGGCAAAGGGGGATGGCGCAGGCTGCGGATACGTATGTGTACCGTCGACGGATCAGCGACAGCGGCTTCACAATCCTTTTATCGGCGCGGGTCACGTATACGCGCCGGCCCGATGATCTGCCTCCAGGGGGCCGGCGTAAGTTACGGCATTACCTCAACCAGACACCCCCGAGGAGGATCAAATATGAACGTACTTCGTCGTTATGCCGCGGCTGCCGTGGCCGTCATTCCGCTGATGTTCGCGTCGGTCGCCGCCCAGGCGAAGGACATCGTCGACACCGCCGCGTCGAACGAACAGTTCAAGACGCTGATTGCCGCAGTGCAGGCCGCCGGCCTGGTCGAGACGCTGAAAGGCGACGGCCCCTACACCGTCTTTGCGCCCACCGACGAAGCGTTCGCGAAGCTGCCGGCAGGCACCGTCGAGAACCTGCTGAAGCCGGAAAACAAGGACCAGCTGGTTGCCGTCCTGACCTACCACGTCGTCCCGGGCAAGGTGATGTCCGGTGACATCGCCGGCAAGAAGGCCGACGTCGCGACCGTCCAGGGCTCGACGCTGGCGGTCGACGCAACCAACGGCGTCAAAGTCGACAATGCCACCGTCATCATGGCCGACATCGAAACTGATAACGGCGTGATCCACGTGATCGACACGGTGTTGCTGCCCCAGTAACAGGGCGCGCTTCACCGCGTACAGCAGAAGGCCGGCGCATCCCCCCCGCGCCGGCCTTTTCATTTGATGATGCCGAGGCCTCAGGCCTCGTAGGGCAACCCGATATACTGCTCGCACAAAGCGGCCGCCGCACGCTCGGACGAGCAGAGGTGGTCATATTCGTTCTCGCGCACCCGCTCGTCGAAGGGCGTGTCTCCCGGGAAGGTGTGCAGCAGCATGGTCAGCCACCAGGACAACCGCTCCGCCCCCCAGACCCGGCGCAACGCCGTCGCCGAATAGTCTTCGATGTAGCTGTCATCGCCGGCGTTGTAGTGGCGGTCGAATGCGCGAGACAGATAAAAGACGTCCGAGAAGGCGAGGTTCAGGCCCTTGGCGCCGGTGGGCGGCACGATATGGGCTGCGTCGCCAGCAAGGAACAGCCGGCCATACCGCATCGGCTCGGCCACGAAACTCCTCAGCGGCGCGATCGATTTCTCGATCGACGGGCCGGTGACGATCTCCGCGGCGATCTCGGCCGGGAACCGCGCCTTGAGCTCGGACCAGAACCGGTTGTCGGGCCAGTCGGCAACCTCCGTACTGTTGGGCACCTGCACACAATACCGGCTCAGCATCGGGTTGCGCTGGGCGGCCAGCGCAAAGCCGCGTTCGTGCCGGGCATAGACGAACTCGGGCAAGGGCGGCGTCTCGGACATGATCCCCAGCCAGCCGAAGGGATAGATCCGGTCGTAGGTCTTGAGCACGTCCGCCGGGATGGCCTGGCGGCAGACCCCGTGAAAGCCGTCGCAGCCCGCGACGAAGTCGCAATCGACCCTGTGGGTGACCCCGTCCTCTTCATAGGTGGCGTAGGGCCGGTCTGTGGTCAGGTCGTGCGGCTGCACGTTCTCCGCCTCGTCCACGATCACCTGGCCCGCCGCCTCCCGCGCCGCATAGAGGTCTTCGGTGATCGCGGTCTGGCCGTAGGCCATCATGCGCCGGCCCACATATCGCTGGGTGTCGATCAGGAACCGCGCCCGGTCCTGCCAGACGATCAAGACCCCGTCATGTTCGTGGCCTTCGCGGTCCATGCGCTCGCCCAGGCCGTAGTCCCGCAACAGCTGCACCGAACCCGCCTCCAGCACGCCGGCCCTGATCCGCTGCAGCACATAGGCCTTGCTCTGCCGTTCCAGCACCACGCTGTCGATGCCGTGGTGCTGCAGCACATGCGACAACAACATCCCCGCCGGCCCGCCGCCGACGATCGCGACCTGGGTCTTCATGCCAGAAGCCTCCGCTCGATCACCCTCTTGGTTTTCGGTATGGTATCCCACTATTCTGCGTCCGTCGCTTTTCCTCCCTCACAAGTCCACCGACACCAGCACCGCGGACAGATCGTGACCCTGCACCCCGCCTCCCTGATCTCCTGCCACGAATGCGGGCTTTTGCACCGGCTGCAGGAACTGACGCCCGGCACCTCGGCGCGGTGCACCCGGTGTGGCGCGGGTCTCTACCGCGCCCGCGCCAATGGCATCGAACGGTCGCTGGTGCTGACCTTCGCCGCCTTTATTCTGTTCGTGCTGGCCAACAGCTTCCCCTTCATGAGTTTCAGCGTCGAGGGCCGCGAACAGGTGTCGACGCTGATCTCGGGCGTGCTGATCCTCTACGACAACGGGCTGTGGAGCCTGGCCGTCGTCGTCTTCCTGGCCAGCGTGGCGTTGCCGGTTCTCAAACTCACGATGATGACCTACGTGCTGTTGCCACTGTACCTGGGCCGGCAGCCGCCGCACGGGGCCCTGGTGTTCCGCTGGGCGGAGTTCTCCCGCCCCTGGGCGATGATGGAGGTCTTCCTGCTGGGCGTCCTGGTCGCCCATGTGAAGCTGGGCGACCTGGGGACGCTGACCCTGGGCGTCTCGGTCTTCGCCTTCGGCGCCCTGATTCTGATGATCGTCGCGGCCGAGGCGGTGCTGGACCCGCACGAGGTCTGGCAGCGGCTGGCCCTGGAAGACCCCCAGGACCTCCACATGCCGGGGCCCGGCGATATTCTGGTCGGCTGCCACGCCTGCGACCTGGTCAACCCCGTGCCGGCGCACGACCACGGCCACCACGACTGCGCGCGCTGCGGCGCGGCCCTGCATGTGCGCAAGACCGACAGCATCGCGCGCACCTGGGCGCTGGTCATCACGGCCTTTATTCTTTACATACCGGCGAATGCGTATCCGATCATGACCGTGATCTCGTTCGGCAAGGGCTCACCGGACACGATTCTGAGCGGTGTCATTCACCTGATGGAAGCCGGCCTCTGGCCTCTGGCCCTTTTGGTGTTCGTGGCGAGCGTCGCGGTGCCCATGTTGAAGCTGATCGGGCTGAGCTTCTTGTTGGTCTCGGTGCAAAAAGGGTCGGTCTGGCGATTAAAGGACAAGACGGTGCTTTATCGGATCATCGAGGCGGTGGGACGCTGGTCCATGATCGACATCTTCATGATCTCGATCCTGGTCGCGCTGGTGAACCTGGGGTCGGTCGCCACCATCGAGCCCGGCGTCGGCGCCATTTCCTTCGCCGCCGTCGTCATCATCACCATGATCGCCTCGATGATGTTCGATCCGCGGCTGATGTGGGACAATCTGGAAGCGAAGCAGAAACAGAAGACCGATTTGGTACACGCCCATGGCTGACCCGAACGCCATACCCGACGTCGCCGCCGGCAAGCGCCGGGGCATCTCGATCGTCTGGATCGTGCCCATCGTGGCCGCCGCGATTGCCGGGTATCTGGCCTTCATCACGATCACCGAAAAAGGACCGGAGATCATCATCTCGTTCCAGACCGCGGAAGGGCTGGAAGCGGGCAAGACCAAGATCAAATTCCGCGACGTGGACATCGGCCAGGTGGACAAGGTCCAGATCAAGCAGGACCTCAGCGGCGTCTTCGTCACTGCGTCCCTGAACAAGGGGGCGGAACCCTTCCTGACCGACAAGACCCAGTTCTGGGTCGTGCGGCCGCGCATCGGCGCGGGCGAGATCTCGGGCCTGGGGACGCTGGTTTCCGGCGCCTATATCGAGATCGACCCGTCGCAAGAAGGCGACAGCGTCAGAAGCTTCGTCGGCCTGGAAAGACCGCCCCTGGTGCGCAGCGACGACAAGGGCAAGCGGTTCGACCTGATCGCGCCCAACCTGGGATCGTTCGGCCACGGCTCGCCGGTGTATTACCGCGGCTTCGAGGCGGGCCGCATCGTCGGCTTCGGGCTGGCCGAGGACAACCGCAGCGTCGACGTGCAGATCTTCATCGACGCCCCCTACGACGAACTGGTGCACACGAACAGCCGGTTCTGGAACGTGAGCGGGATCGAGGTGTCGCTGGATGCCGACGGCATGAGCGTGCAGACGGAATCGCTGATCTCCATCCTCGAGGGCGGCATCGCCTTCGACACGCCGGAGGACCTGGTAAAGGCGCCGACGGCAGAGGACGGCGCCCGCTTTCCGCTGTTCGAGAACTTCGAAGAGGTCGAGGAGTCGCAATTCAGGGTCGCTGAGCGTTTCATCCTCTATTTCGACGGCTCGGTCCGGGGCCTGTCGGTCGGCGCGCCGGTGGAAGTGCGCGGAGTCAAGGTCGGCGAGGTCGTCGACGTGACGGTCGAGTTCAACCGCGAGACCCTTGATCTGCGAGCGCCGGTCCTGGTCTCGCTGGAACAGGGGCGGCTGAGGTCCATCGGCGAACAGCCGCGCGACACCGCGAGCTATCTGCAAACCCTGATTGACGCCGGCTTCAGGGCCCAGCTGCAGTCGGGCAGCCTGATCACTGGGGCGCTTCTGGTGTCGCTGGACTTCTATCCGGACGAGCCGGCCAGGCTGGTCGGCGCGGACGACCGGTATCTCGAGATCCCGACCATCCCGTCGGAGCTTGAGCAGCTGACGGCCTCGGTCAGCGGCGTGCTGGACACGCTGGCAAGCCTGCCGCTGCGCGAACTGATCGAAGACATGCGCACCACGGTGCAAAGCGCCAACGATGTCATCTCATCGCCCGAACTGAGACGATCGCTGGCATCGCTGGACAGTTCGCTGGCACAGATGGACGACATCCTCGGCGTGGTGGACGAGGAGGCCGAGCCTCTGTTGCAGAGCCTGCGCAGGACGTCCGACGCCGCCGGCGAGGCCGCCGTCCAGGCGGAAAAGACGCTGGCGTCGGCCGATTCGATGATCGGCGAAAACCCGCAATTGCGGTACGATCTGGCCGAGATGCTGGCACAGCTCGCCGAGGCGGCGCGGTCGATCCGGGTGCTGACCGAGTACCTGGAGGCCCATCCCGAGGCGCTGATCTCCGGCAAGAGGGGAGAGAGGTAGTGACAGGCGCAAGAATGAGGACCTGGCCCGGCCTGGCGGCCCTGTGCCTGCTGGTGGTGGCCCTGGCGGGTTGCGGCGAAACGCGGCCGTCCACCTTCTACACCCTGTCGGCCGTCGCCGAAGAGCAGGGCTCCACGGACCGCGGCCGCTCGTCCGGGCTGGCCGTGGGCGTCGGCCCGATTACGCTGCCGAAGTACCTCGACCGGCCGCAGGTGGTGACACGGCCCACCGCGAACCGGCTGAACCTGGCGGAGTTCCACCGCTGGGGCGAGCCGCTGAACCAGATGCTGTCGCGCACGGTGTCCGAGAACCTGGCGGCGAACCTGAGCACGGACGCGGTCTTCGTGCTGCCGCGCCGGCGGACGCCGCGATTGGACTACCAGGTGGTGATCGACGTCGTCCGCTTCGACATGGACAGCGAAGGGCGCGCCGGCCTCAATGCGCGCTGGATGATCTACAAGGCCGACGAGCGGGAGCCGCGGGTGGTGCAGCGCACACTGACGACGGCGGACGTGTCCAACCCCGGCGACTACGAAGCCGTCGTGGTGGCGCTGAGCAGCACCATCGAGACCATGAGCGGCGAGATCGCCGCGGCCATCGAGTCGACATACTAGACAAGCATCGGAGCCCCCTCACCCGGCCCGCGCTGACGCGCGGTCCACCCTCTCCCCCCTGGGAGAGGGGCGCATTCTTCCCTTCTCCCCCGGGGGGAGAAGGTGCCCCCAAGGGGCGGATGAGCAACCGTCTTGTTATGCGGCGTTGAGGATCGATGTCTCCGTATTTGCAA
>Ga0066187_1000842_pt1 | contig 10071 bp, 4 predicted proteins | sample WorMetexBAHAMAS1_FD_58706 | JGI IMG/M metagenome (GOLD analysis project Ga0066187, IMG submission 58706) | Marine gutless worms symbiont microbial communities from Max Planck institute for Marine Microbiology, Germany - Inanidrilus exumae... | ecosystem: Host-associated > Annelida > Digestive...
GCCAACGTTTTTTTAAAAATAAAAACGTTGACAAAATAAAAAACGTTAAAAACGTAAAAAGTGACCAAAATAAAAAAAACGTAGAAAAACGTTTTTTTACATCTATGGCATCCATCGCCTCCAAAAACGTGACGACTTCGGGAGGAGTCGCCAAAACTGTTACCCAAGGGCAGGGCCCCAAATGTCTTGAATCCAGCATGTATAGTGCGGTACGCTGTCAGACGGCAGTAATTCGATGCTTGTGTATGTTGAATGTGTCAATCGGCGTGGCTGTCGACAAGGTGAATGTGTTAATTAATGGCGCAACCCTGCCAACAAACTGACATCGATCCATCGCCGTACGACGACAGACGTCACTGCAGGACGCCGACGCCGGCAAACTGTTGTTGTCAGCGTCCGCACAGACACGTCAGTCCATCATTCGTCAAAGCGCCTCAATCTAAAACAGCTCGGTGCCTTTAGGTCCGACGCAAATTGGGACAATTTGGTACACAACTTTGTCGTTAAAGGCACGGAGGAGAGGTGATGCATGGCATGATTATCTCATTAACTGTTGCTTGTAAAGACACGTCCGCGGAATGTTTGCATACGACTGAATGGTGCAACTTCATAGATCTCTGAAAATCAAAGCGCAGTCGTACATGCTACCACAAGTTGGTGAATAAAGATCTACATATTCCGACAGTGTCATCCAGATTTTTCAAGTAGGAGAGATCGCTGGTTATTTGGGGTTCATAAATATGGAATTTTAGGCCGTTTGTTAGTAAGACCCGTCATCTATACGAAACCGACCACCGTCTATTTTTTGGTGCCATAAATGATGACTGCACAGAAGCGTTGCCTATGTTTATCCGATCGCCTCTAATCAGTACAGAATGCTGCAGCTCGTCTGGTTTCATCATTAGAACCACATCACATCAGTTTTCGGGATACTTCGCTGGCTAGTGGCTTCTAATTCGTCACCGGATTATTTTCAAGACGGCTGTTCTTGTAAGTAAGTAAGAATATTTATCTAGCGCAGAAAATCATGCGTCACACTGCGCTGTGATTTCTCAAATCCAAATAAATGATTTTTAAGATATCGCCTAAACTGTCCGAAGCCAGAGATCTGCCGCAGACTTAAAACTGTTCCACAAACGAGGCCCTGAACAGCAAAGCTTCTATCACCAAATCTGTTGTGGTTTCGTGAAATTGTTTGTGTCCTATCAGTAGAGTAGCGCAGAGGGCGACGACCATACTCGGAGACGAGATGAATGTCAGTAGTCAGGTAGATCGGTGCAAGTAAAGCTAGCGACTGGTGTACCGGTACGGAATTGTCATAAAAAGCAGATCTTGGTACCAGGTCGTCCCCGTGAGATAAAGATACCAAAACGTCCCGATAGCTGAGAGATAGGCAAAGACTGAGAGTTGGACGAATGGAAAGAAGCTCGCGTCGTCTATGCAGACAATCGCAGTCGAAGAGTCGTGTCGTCGCTGTATCAACAATACTTCATCTGTCGGGCATGTCATTCGACAGTCGACTACATTTCCTTCCAACACGCCTCAGTGTTACCGTAACGATTTCTCGGCATGCAAACATTGTTCGCCGATGTATTGTATGTCGTTCGCTAATCGCCGTCCATTGTTGCGTTAACCTCTTTATCAGCAGCGACAACTGTATGTTTTACAAATATAACGGCAGTATTTTAATGTGTTGATCGGTCGACAGCCGTCCGTCCGTTTTGTCGTAAATAATAGCGTGTAAGCCGGTTAACAAGAGCCCGTGTTGGTCTACCATTGCCTTGTAGCGATTCCTTGCCGTTGATATTTACGTGAGCCTTTATGCGCATGTACGTTTAACAAGCGAAGGTCCGTTAAGTAAGTTAGGTCTTACCTGAGCAAAGTCAGGAAAAGCCATAGATGTAAAAAAAGTTTTTGTGTTTTATTTTGTCACGTTTGCTGGTTTTTATCCTTTTTTATTTTTATAATTTGCCAAGTTGTACGCTTTTTACGTTTTAATTTTTATTTCAAAGCTTTTTTACATCCACGACAAAACCCACTTAATAGACTTGCTGGCGTAGGTGTTTAGCTAGCGAAGTAATCCTACAAAAAATCCGTGTAGGAGCTGACGAAGATTATTTACACATATAAGATAAAAAAATATTTAACAATATAATAACGTTGCCCCTGGTAGGGGTGCTAAGTATTGCAATTAGCTTGTCTGTGTTTCTGTCAGATTATTTGTTTGTCTATCTCTCTATCTGTCTGTGCGCTCGCATATCTCAAAACCGACCTGTCCAAACTTCATGAAATTTTCTGCACTTGTTGCCTCGTATGGCAATGCAATGCATTATGTACTTCCGGTTTTGTGGATGACGTCATGTTTTCATGTAATGGACCGAATAGGCCTGAATCAGAGACTAGGAGCATGTTTTGCCAAGTTCGCCAGGTGGCGGCACGGGAGGCGAAGTCTGCCGTCTCTGACTGCATCTTGTTTTAGTATCCATTTGCTAAACGTCCATTATGGGAATTCGCAGTGTTTATATTTCTGATATCTCACTTCACTAAGTTGCATTAAGCGTTAAAGAGTTAGCGTTATACTCAGCATCGCTAACACTTACATAATGGGACGCAGGTATCAGATTTTGAGACAATGAACAACAACAACAAAGAAAATCGATCTGTAGGCGGCCTACGTGTCTATACGATACCGTACACGCGGCGGCTATCGTATCGTGTCGTTGTGCTGTCTTGCCAATCATTCTTGTTAGTCCGCCGTTATCAATTTATCATGATGACGCCGACTAATAGGCGTTTATTATTATCATCAAAATCAGCTTCAAATTAGTTCATATGGAATATACCGCTAGGCCACGAAATGTATCGACAGTAAGAACGCAAGACAGAATGGTTGCGGAGTGTGTACAAATGTCGTCACAGATCGTTTTTGCAACAGGTAGTAAAATCACAGCTGACACGCCTAGCTAGTACAGGTGTGTCTTTCCTGGTTGATTAGTTTGTATGATCACGTGACTTGGATATATTGCCACGCCTCGTTGCCACGCGCTTCTTCGTCGTCATGGTTACGACCTGCTGACGTCACGACGGCGTCATCCGGGCGACGATGCATCGTGGTCACGTGACGTTTCAGGTTGTTCTTCCGGTCGGTCGAGTACGTGCACGAGTGGCATAAGAAATGGTGCGCGGACCTCGTAGAGACACTCGCAGGTCTTCCCATGAGAGGCCGTGGCTGCTTACTAATGAAGCGCCGAGTTTGTTGATTTTGCTGCTGCTGACGACGACGACGATAATTGTAATTCACCCACGTGGTTTCCAGGTCCTGGAAAAACTGGCGATAGAACATCAGCGACAAGTAGCGCAACCTGGCGAGCAGCAGATCCGCTGCAGCAACTGGTGGATTGGATGTACCGGCATCAGTTAATGACGCAACCGAGTGACGACGTTGCTTGATACAAGTGCAATAGATGTGGAACGCGCTGATGGGTGGTCCACAGACATGTTTTGGTTCATCCTTAGATCCAACAAAGCTAGCGGCAGATCGACGTAGTGCCGCGAGTCGTAGACTGGAAACCTCGTGATGTTCACAGCTACACAATTACATCGTTTCCACACATTAAAAGCATTGATTTCATGTTCACTGCTACAACTAAACAAGACTTCATTGTAAGTATGTATGCATTAAGCCTATCTTTGGGTTAATAACGCCGACTGAAGTTCAGAGCACTGTACGTTAGTCAGACCAGCTAGAAAATGTCTATTGACGGACAGACAGACAGACAGACAGAAGGAAACATGGCCATAGCACATACCGTGCTAGCGTAGGCTAGCGTCGCGCGGTAAAATAGAGTTTTTGACTTTTGCACTTGCAGCATTCAGCATAATATGAAACTGCGCTCAAAATTCTTACCAACAACTAGTCTTTATATCCATCCACCGTCGCTGTGCAGTCCAAGGTGATTAGTTTATGATCAACTGACACCAATTATGACCGTCTGATACGATAAGCATTTGCCTCATTAACGAAGCCCTGTCAGGCGTTGACCGGGAGCAGAGAATCAATGAACCAATGACAAACGACGATTCTGTTGTCGCTCCGCCCACAGCCTCGGCAATTAGCAATAATTACCAGGCACCAAATGATCTCGCGTTTGGGCAGCGAATTAGATGCAAATCCGACATATTGTTATTTACTGCACTGGTCGAAATATGTAGGCGTAGGCAATTAATTCTTATCATGCTGGACAAGAGCAATTGTTAGTATCCACAGATAATAAGAAATGCATGTAGACCTATCGTACTTATGTGATATGTAATAGTTAGGGCGATGGAATTGCAATCGATTCCGGGCGTTTCACTTTCGTGTAATGAAACATGACGAAATTTTCTGTACTTGTTAACTATGGCCGTGGCTCGGTCGTTTTCTGACGAAAATGCAAAATGTTATTTACTTCCGGCTTTGTGGATGACGCCATGTTTTACGTAATGGAGCTAGTGGGACAGAATGAAAGACGACCTTGTGTTTCGTCGAGTTTGCCAGGTGGCGGCACAGGGGGCGACATTTGCTGTCTACGATTGCCATGCTTTTCTGACGACGTTTAACGCGTTTTCGAATCTTTCAAACGGACACTATTAATTGAAAAAAGGCTTGTGATAATGTGAAATGTCCATTTTTTGATTTAAGCTATTGTTTGCCATCTACCAGATCTAAAACATAACGAAATACCGAGTTTATAAGGTATGTGTTATTACAAAAAACTTTAACGCATTTATAACTGCAAAGCATAGTCTATCGCAGCTAAAAGCACGAAATATATACATCGCGTTTTCACAAAAATATTCGTAATCCACAAACTATGTACAATTAACCAAATCTGTTCGCCATAATACATCTCACGAATTAAAAGCATTAGCACGCGTACACGAAGCATAAAGCGATAAAATACTGTAGCCTTCGATGTTTTGATGGGTCATAATAAAACAAACTATAATCTAACAGGTAAAACCGACAGTCAAAAAATATGCAGAGGAGAGCAAGGATTTCAAACCCCTAGCATATTTTTTACATTTTTAATAATTTTACCGCGCGACGCTATACTAGCGCGTTATATGCTGTTATCGTGTGTCCTTCTGTTTGTCTGTCATAAGTCGAAGTCCTACAAAGATAGCTAAACATAGGATCACACAAACAACGATACCCCAAGTACTCTACATGTAGTTTTCTGACGCCAAAAATCTCGGCGAAGTTCCAACGGGATCACCCCCAACGGGGGCGCCAAATAGAGCTGGGGTAGGTTCAAATCGGCGATTTTCGACCAATCTCGCTATATCTCAAAAACGGATGCAAGATAGGGGGACATAGTTACTATGGAAGGCTACTAGGAACTCGTATGCACTCTAGCAAATGGTGCTATTTTCAATAACCTTGGGTGACCCCTAACTACCCCAAACCACCCAATTTTACACAGTTTGAATCCATTTTTCACATTTTCGTAGTGGGCGGTGATAAAGACTTCAAACTTGGTAGGCAGATTGATAGTAGCAAATTCTAGCCCAAGGATGACAAAACATACCTGAAAGGGGCGTGGTCAGGTCATGTGAACCACTTAAATTTTGGTGGAACGGCTGAAGCTAAAGTGATCAAATTTTGTATACCGATAGGCCATATCAAGTCCCAGTATATGGTGAAAAAATCACTCTTAAAAGGGGCGTGGTCAGGGTCAAGTGACCCATTTTAAATTTTCGGGCCCCCATTGATATGTGTGAAACTGCTAAAGCTAGAGTAGTCAAGTTTTTGTACACTGGTAGACTATATTTATCCTAGCTTAAGAATGACAAACCACCCCTAAAAGAGGCGTGGTCAGAGTCAAGTGACCTGTTTTAAATTTTGCCACAATCATATCTTTGGAAATGGTGAAGACAGGCACTTCAAAGTTCGTTTGCTGAGTACAGGAGTGCGAGCGCATGCATGATATATTACCCCCGAAAGGGATGTACGATGTGTCACGTGACCGGTTTAAATTTAGGGAAATAAGTGATAATATCTCGATAACGGTGCAAGATAAAGAAAGACATGGTTGCAATGGAACACTAATAGGAAATCGTATGTGGCCTATCGAATGGCACAGTTGCCAATACCCCCTGAATAACCTTGAAGGTCACGTTTGCTGTTTGAAACCTTTCGAACTCCCGTACCTCGTGAAACGTAGCACGAATTTACTAACATTACGCGTCGCGCAGTCCCTCTGCAGTAGCAGAGCTTTTCGTAAAAACTTGTTTTTGTGCTTAATTGCATTAGGCCTACTATAGGCCTATAATTTGGTTATTTTGCAGTTGAGTACAAGTAAAAATGCACACGTAAATGTGACCACAAAACGAAAAACCCGTCTTCGTCCTTGAACTGCGAAATGGACAAAATTCAGACCAAAAGAAATGAGTGAAGGCACCGCTATGAGTGCCAGAAAACTGAGGTCGAAAGATTTGTGAAATAAAATGTTAAAGTCTGCAATACAGAACTGATAAGTACTTATGCTTGCGGTAACATGAGCTTAGCTGATTATTAGGGCTTGATCGAAGTTTCGCCACGTTGTTGTCCAAACCTTTATCTTAATTATTTTGTTCATTAACGTGTCGAATAAAGAATGTTGTCGACGGAATGAAGCGGCGGTCGGTAGCTGTGCCGGGTGTTGGTGATGTCTGTCGGCGTAGAGCAGTATCTGGCAAGCCTCGTCACTGCGGCCACTACCTCGTCTCTGCTCGCCGACCACTGGTGATGTCCCGGCCAGTGATGACCTTGAATGACGTCAGCGGTCAGTCTCTCTGCTGCCGCCTCTGACGACGACGTGGAAGGTGTTGTTGTCGAGGAAGACGACAACTGGAGCTGTTTCTGCTCGCGACGTCTGTTCTGAAACCAGATGCGAACGTTGGACTTGTCGAGTCGTTGATCAGCCGAGTCGACTCGTCGCAGTTGATCGGTGAGTTCGTCCAACTCTCTCGACGACGGCGTCTTCTCTGCAACAGCAGCCGTATCACTGGTCAGTATCAACACTGCATGATAACGTAATCGATTAACAGCATCGTCAATAATGTCTAACTCTTTCCTTCACCGTTTTATAACGGTTACAGCTGGGCCAGACTAGTCGACTAAAAATCGTTGGACTATAAAAATTAATCCACTAACAGTCGGCTAATCGACACGCAAAATTAATATTTGGGCCAATATTGTCAAATGACTGGGCAATGTAATTGAATTTCAATGTACCAAGATTGTTAGTTTAGTTAGTTGCATTGTTTATTACACACATTGCCATAAATTCTTGCACAAATGTGTCATCTTAAACGTATTACACATCACTGTAAATATGGCGGACTGACCGAGACACATACATCGGTCAGATGTTCGGCGCCAAATTTCATCTCGATCGGTGAAACTTGTCGCCCCGATGAGCCAACCCTCACAATATTACCTCGGAGTAAACTAAATACCAGAGTTGCCCTGTGGACAATCTTGCCGGTAATGAAGAGTTCTAGTGCCCAGTCGTAGAAGTCAGTAAATCATATTAGACTTTTTGCATTCCAATGACAAATGAAAACGAACGAGCAGGCGCGATTCACAAACCACTCGATGTAACTGATTCTTTTTTACAACCAGTAATAACATCTCGGAACGAAAACATTTAAAGGTATATATTATCCAAGTTGTGCTTGCATATAATGGTCTTTTAACATAACTACAGTCAATAAACTTATTCCATCAAAGTTTTCAATCGACGAGATAGCCAACATTCTTATTTAGCCCGCGCGGCATGCATGCCCTGCGTGCTATATGTTCTGCTCGCGTTAAGTTCTTCTTTTTAAAATAAACATTTGAACAAAATGATCTCAGGATCTACTGGACAGATTTTCACCAATTTTTCACCATATGGTAGATATTTGATCGTAGATTACCGATTTGACGTCTTTTTCCGATGGCTCAAGGGATGTTGCCATGGCAACCAATTTTGGGATCAAAATTGGCCGAATCGGTCTGTTCGACTTTATTCGTAGCCATGGCATTCAGAAACGGATTGCAATATCGCCATTCTAATTTAAAAGCTTCATCTGTGATGATCAGGCTATATCGTGTAAACATTTGGTGAACTTTGATCCAGTATCTCCTTGCAGAGTTCACGAAGGTGAAAGATGTAGGCCTACACCCGTGGTTTCTTTCTTTAAATTATACTTTTCAGACAAATTATCTCAGGATTCACTGGACAGATTTCACCAAATTTTCACCATATGATAGATATTTGATCGTACAGTACTGATTTTACCCTCTTTTTCTGATTGCTCAAAAGGGACGTTGCCATAGCAACCAATTTTAGGGTTAAATGGGAAAAATCGGCCGACTCACCTTCATTCGTCGCCTTGGCATTCCTGAACGGAGTAGAATATCGCAAATCCGATTTCAACAGTTTCATCTGCTATGATCTGGCTACATCGTGCAAAACTTTGGTGAACTTCGATTCATTAACTCCGCAGTTTGAGAATGGCAAAGATGTACACCCCCTCGTCGATCAGCAGTTTGGCTACGCGGCTCCACCGCTAGACCTTGTGGGGATCAGTACTGAGTTTTCTGGGGCAATCACTACTAAGTTTTGTTTCACCTATACGCTAGACTGCGTCACTGCTATGCCGCGCGGACTACACGCTAGGCTCTGCCACGCATATCTAGTTAATATACGTATAATAACGCATTGTGAAAGAATTTTGACGAAACGCCGCATCGCATGGGGTAGATTTTTCGCGGTTTTTCGGATTTTTAATTATATGCGGGCGATATTCTAATTATATCCTTTCTATTGCTGGTCTAGAATAGATGCTACATGCGTGTGAGCGAGAACTTCATTGGCTAGATATAGCTATGAACTTCAATAAATCTTGCTGTCTGCATATAGGACCTCGTTGTGATATCAATGTACCAAGATTGTTAGTTTATCTGCCTTGGGTTACAGATATAAGATATTAAAGTATACATATTGTCAGATCTACGTCGTTTAAACGTTTATCAGATATTACCAAACGATCCTTTTATCGAGCCGCGAACGCCGTTGTCGTTAACATTGGCAGATCTGCTTCTGACGAAGTGATTTTTAAAATTATATTCTCCAAATGTTTGCTTACCTTGGTATATGATCTGTTTGTTCAACAAGGCAGAACTGAACTCATTACATTTTGTTATAAATCGTTTTTCTTTTTAAAACATCAAACTTAGACAATTTCGATATTGCCAGGAACAGTTTTGCTTTGAGCTGCCTATAGTGTCATTTTTGCTCGTCGTAAGATTAAATTTGACGTTACGTTTGGTAACTTTTTGTCAAATAAATATAGTCAGGTCTCTCGTCTGTAACATTTGATAATTTATCGTCATTAATTAGTGAAGTATTGTCTCGCTTATAATTTTGTATTTTACTTATATTTTTTTATTTTGCTTGATTTTCAATGTGATACCGACCAGTCGGCAGCATTGCACGGTCTTCCGCTGTAGCAGTGTATGGTGGTGTGATACCGTTATTGATTTTTTGCAGCGTACAACGCAGCAGTAACTGATGATGTTTTTCAATGGACCGAGCCACCCCCAAAATTGTCCATTCACGTGGGGGATTTCGACCGCATCTATAATGGTTCCTTGTGCCCACGCAAGTCAACCCACAAACTGCATTTCGACCAGTTCGGCTGTTTTTGCAAGGCTTAAGAACGTGACCAACAGACAGACAGACAAACAGACAAACATGATACAGCTATCGGTGCGATACAGCCTAATAATGTGAATGAGAAATGTGGCGTTCAACATTCAATTCATTTATCGATTTGTTTAAACGTTATATAAATCTTTATTCGCCAAACATCGACTCATTACCGTTAATCGTCATAAAACCAGCGATCAACGACGCACAATCGGAAGATAGCGTACGAAAGTAAGGCTTATAGTTATGTTATTCCCTTTTCTAATAATAATAATAATAATAATAAACGTATTTGTATAGCGCCATATGGTCGTAACTTCAGAGGCGCTTGGGCCAGGTAGTGTGTTAG
>Ga0066187_1000843_pt1 | contig 10067 bp, 6 predicted proteins | sample WorMetexBAHAMAS1_FD_58706 | JGI IMG/M metagenome (GOLD analysis project Ga0066187, IMG submission 58706) | Marine gutless worms symbiont microbial communities from Max Planck institute for Marine Microbiology, Germany - Inanidrilus exumae... | ecosystem: Host-associated > Annelida > Digestive...
CATCCACCCGGCGGTAGGTTGCCATTACTTTCCGCCAGGCCTGCGGTTACCTTCCCAGCCACAGAACATCACCGCCCTTTGGCTGGTACCAAGCTATACTGCTTGGTGACAAAGACAAATAGGTGTGAACAACTAGCCCAAGGTCGTTACGCAGCTTTGCCGCGAGTACGACTGGAACCCACGACCTGTTGCTTGCAAGTCCAACGCTCTACCTGTTGCACCACCACCCTACACTGTCGGATGGTAAAGGCACAATTATTACTGTTACTTGGTAAAAATGAAGGTTTTATTAAATATAAGGCAAAAGACAGATGAAATCCATTCCAGTCCACTACTTTACTAGTTTAGTGCAAGTTTAAAAAAAATATTTTAGTCATTACAATCACGACACATACGTTTACTAAGATGGCAAATGGCTTGTTCAAATGCAGCCTGTAATGCCTCCAACTCTTTGTCATGTTCTGAACAAACGAAAACACACAAAATCAATCAGTTTAAAAACTATATATCACAGACCATTTAAGCCAAATCATCAGCAGTTTATTATTAGGTACTCAAATTTTTAACTCATTATGAAATGCAACTGAACAAAAAATTCGAAATATAATTAGTAACTGCATTACTGCCATCAAGAACAAATATATGCCGACAGACAAACAGGCAACTAAGTAAATGTCATGGGCAGTTAACCGAAATCACACAAATGACCTAAACAAAGTCCCTGTAAGGGAAATTTCGTCAATTCTGCATAGGATGGTGGGAAAAGGCTAAAAAGCAGAAGAATGCTGCAGAAACGGGTCTAGACTCTAGGTTGTCAAATAAGAAAGTAAAAATAGCTCATAACAAATAAAAAAAATTAATAAGGGCAACTGAATTGGGAGCCATTATGGTGAATGAAACAAATGTGAGCAGAAGCTGTAAAATAAGTTTGTTGTTGCCGCTGTTATTTTCAGCACTTTGACATTGTTGGCATGGCAACAGGAAGGGCATCTGGCTCGTAAAAAACCCAAACCCAATGAAATTATACCAAAGGTTTCTCTTTCACGTGGGGAACCGGACCCAGCCCGGAACAGCTCCAGAAAAAAAAGGCCTGCTAAACAGAAACCGAAAGTAGTTGATACCTTCATTCCAGTGGACACGCCTCCGGAGGTAGTCGAGATACGCAGTCCACAGTCGGAGGTATTCGCTACCTTGACTGAAGCCCGACGCCAGGGCACGACTAAACACATCTGACACACACACAAATGCAGGTCCAGCAACAATTTTCCAGGAAAGTCTGTTCACTGTCACCTTTATTACTTGTCACCTTTATTCCTCAAGTTACTACAGCAAAATTTCTGTGGCCAAAAACCTTCCAGACGGCTCACTAGAGCTCAAACTTTCTTCACATACCAACACTCTGTGACACATTTCCCTTTAAATTCATTCTCTCATGCCACTATCTGTGTCTATCGCCAGAACCAGGGCTGCGTTAAGTACGCGAGCGCTTTCGAAAACCGCTTAGGAAAAGCGCTTTGCTGTCACTTAACGATAAGTAGCAAAGAAAGTGCTTACATAATAAATATTTCACGCCCTCATCAGTAAAAGTTTCGTAAACAAATACTTTAACTACCCACAGCGTATGTTTACCGTTCTTATACAACATGTCTTTTACTTCATAAGCATTCACAAGATGGCGCCACCCGACCGAGCGAGGCAGCACACATCCGATTACAGCTCACTACTCATTTATCAACCCTAAAAGGATGAAAGGCGGAGTTGGCCTAGTTGGCCGATGGTTTACAGCGGACGGTTTACCCACATAAGTGGTCAACCGTCATCTGCAGGTCGAGCGTAGGACAGGGAAAGTTCACCAATCACAGACCGACGTTCTGCCACTGTGCCATGCAACCAACCAACCTTCGACCACTTGTACCAGAATGGAATCTTTGGGGATAAGTGGTGCGGGTTTTTTGTGGCCTTCCTGTCACCCAACCTAGAGTGTCAAGGCACACACACACATCACATTATACATCTCAACTTCTCAACATTACGTTTTTAGTATCAGAAACGAAGCAAAATTTCCAGATCACCCGTGTCTGTTTGCCCACCTGACCAATGAGATTTGGATTAAGCCATTAAAGTCACAAAGTATTCTTAACAACAATGCAGCTCGACCATTTCTTACGTCAAGTTTGTTCTATGCAACAGGAACGATCGCCAGCCAACCGCAAACTTGCCCCATTCATCCCTTAAAATTTCTCTGTTGGGGACTCGGCTGAACACGGGAGTAAATATGAAAAGGAAGAACAGGGTGTGTTGATGTTACTTGCCTACAATCTGGTCATATGGCTGGCCGCAGTGCTCCAGCGCCTGCAGATGACCAACCCACAGATCCACCGACCAAGAACAGTTCCTGACGGCACGCTCGTACAGCGGCAGAAGTGTGTCGGTCGACTTCAACGTCAAATCCTCTCATCAACAAACGTCGTCCATATTCCGATACTCAATTACACCAAAGGTTAAAACAACAGTGGCAGCACATCGCAAATCAATTTCCAGTATTTGTTTAACCAATATCCTTTTTTCAGAGTTAAACTCCACGGGCCCGATTTACAAAAAAAAATCTTAGGAAAAATCCATAAGTTTAGCACAAGTTATTCCTAAGTTCATCCTAAGTTATAAAGTTAAGATTTTCATAGATTTTTGCACAAAATTTACTGAAGCAATCGTAAGACTTACTAAATTCTTCCTATATATACACGCAGACAATTCTGTGAAGAAATGTTAAGTTATTTTTGCGAAATTGCACTTTTCTTATTAAGCTGATTTCCGGTTACGATTTTGCGTAAGTTCAACGTAAGTTTACCTTAAGATTTTCCTAAGTCACACATTATGGTAAGTTTCTCCTAAATTTGTCCTAAGATTTTTTTGTAAATTGGGCCCCAGGCTCATTTGGGTCCTTCAAAAGAGAACTTCTGGGAATATTTGGAGCAATATTTCACAGGCCGATGCCCTTTTTGTCACCCAACCGACAGTGTCAAAGCACGGTAAAAACTCAAACCACTGACACCAACCACGGAAATCACCAACTGACATCATCTTTTCTTGACAAACAGAATGCAGCACCTTCATTCTTTACACCAGTTCTCTAACGCCACTTCCCGCAGCACATCACAGTACTAATAACAAGTCTGTCTCAGTTTTCAGACAGACTGCAGCACTGTCGCTGGCTGCATATGTGACAGATGACAATGAGTCATCCCAGAATATTTAACATTATAAATTACCAAATACAGTTCAAAATTGCGACATTTACCTATAAGACCTTAGCAACCTGTCAGCCATCTTATATCTACGATCTCCTCCAAGTACACCAGTCATCATGAGCTCTCCGCTCTTCAAGCCAGCGATATAAATTTGAATATTAGTATCATTATTATAAACGTATAAACAACTTGATTAAATACCACTGTTAACAATTACACCAGGAAATCAACCGTTTTGTCGCGTATTTATCACACAATCGTATATATGAATATGACATATAACTGACAGAGCAGCTCTGTCAGTGACATGTCCTACACATACGAACGTTTTGCATTAAATGTGACATATAACGGATGTAAATAGTCGTAAAGCATCTTGGATATAATTAGGAAGAATAAAGTGACCAATGAGATAGCAAGAAAAAGCTGAAAAATACAGCAAAACATGCAAATACATACAACGTAGTTGACGTAACGAATCCACAGTTCTGGCCGCAGGCAATTGTCAGCAACTGCACGCTCAAAAATGCACATAACACGAACAGGGTCGGCTTCTTTGAGCTCATGGTCAATGTACGAAGTATATGCTTCAAGGTGTGGCGGCTCTGAATTAGTCTGTCAATTAACAACAATAAAATCAATATAAATTAAACAATCACATGCATCCTCTTGAACAAAGTTACACGCATTTGTATGTGAATAATCAAAATTGACACAGAAAAAGAACGGCAAAGCCACAAATTTTAACGATTTTTAAACTCAAATTAACAGACAATAGTGTCAACCAATTAAACAAGATTTTTACAACAACAACACCGTTTAACCAGTGTTGTTGTTGTAAAAATCATGTTTAACTAAAAAATACATACAAAACAAAATCAACACCAAAAAACTAAAGCCAGCTTTAGTCACCTCCTACGACATCCGGCTTGGAAACGGAGTGGGACTATTCACGGAAACGGAAAGGGATGGAAAATCAAGAAAATAGATAAAGCAAGTAAAAAAGGAAAAAGGGAAAAGTAAAACATACTACGAGATAGAGTAGAAGGTGGGGAAGTAAAGGGATAAGGGGGCTTGCCCCGAGCTCACACAGAGGGAAAAACGGCACAGTTAACGCACCAGCGTGTTCTCAAACGGCATCAGTTGTTGCAGTTTCTTCTTTGCTTTCTCGTATTTCTGTTTTGTTTCTGGTTCCATCTCCTCGCCCAGCCACTCCGCATACTCTTTGTACGTGTTCTCCATGTCTGCAAGACAATTCAACATGTAATCAACACGCTAAGTGCCAATCAGCGTACGTTGTATGGCCGAAACAATTCACCTTGTGAAATCCCAACTACCTGCTTGACGTCAATCTTCCAAGTAAATCACAGGTAGCTGCTTGACCCCTTGCTCCTAAAAGGTGATTAAATTAAAACTTTTAGCTAGGGCTGTTCAGTGATTAATTTTTTTAATCGTGTTGATCGCTCGAAACTGCTGCTGTTAAGACTGGATACCGACCGTCCGCGGTGCCTGTCGTTGGACATCTGCGGATGCGGATTCCGAAGTATCCGCTTCCGCACATCTCTGTGAATGACATCTCTTAAATGGCATTAGCAGAAATTGTCATCGTAAAATAGTTAAAATCAAACAAAAGTAGTAGTGCTGTAAATGCTTGTTCTCTAAAGGTGTTAAGCTCGATTATCTTGAGGTTAGTACTGAATCTTGTAACTGATGTGATGCAGTTTGCGTCAAAAATTTTAGTGGTGTTAAGCTTTTTAATTGCAATTAATTTCTTAATGCATTAATGCCATAATTAATGCGTTAATTTAACAGCTCTATTTTTAAAGCATGATACCAATCATTCACCAGGCCTCACTGACTGAGTTAAAGTTTGACGTCCCAGCCAACACAAAATAGGTCATTTCGGAGACGTTCTTCCCAGCCAATCTCTGGGAAATCAAAATTGACACAGAAAAAGGACGGTAAAGCCACAAATTCTAACAATTTTTAAACTCAAATTAACAGACAAAAGTGTCAACCAATAGTACTAAAAACTAAATCAAGCACAACAAAAGCAAACACGTGTCGGTGACAAAATATACTGTACCATCAGTGTGCATGTTATTAGATTAATACTCTGACAGACAACAGGGTTTGAAGGCATCCTCCATAATCTGTGACCACTGTCATCTCAGATAGTACAACCTGATTCACACACGAGGTGAACTCGTGAATATTTGACAGGTAATGCACATAAACAAACAAAACAAACATTTCACTAACCAGTAAGTGGAACAGAAAGTTGTCGCTGAAACAGCTTTGCAATCCGCTTCGTTTGAGTGTCGATCTGCTTCATCGTGTCGGCGTCGGCAACAGAGCCTGGTGTAGGCTGCAACCCGGCCAGCATAGCACACTCAAACTCGCGGTATGCCTCCCACAGCATGCTCCCACTGGCAACGTGAATTCCGACTGCCGTCAACGCACGTTCGAACGTTCCTCGCACGGCCGCCAATCCACCCTCCTCCGCCATTCCACCAATAGAATACTGGACGTACTCTAACCACACAGCTACCGCTAAAGGCAAAAACAACATACAAAAACGTTAGAATACACAGGCACATGATATCGGCTAATCGGCTTCAATTAAACTGATCTAGTTTACGAGTTTTCTCATTGTCTTGCAAATTTGAGTGCCCAGTGGTCTTTCTATCGAAACCTTTCAAGAACATGCATACAACATTCAACAATACTGGGCTACATGGACCAGTCTATTGTCCTGGTGTCATCTACATAATTAATTAGCCAGATGCTGTAACACTGGGCGGAGCTTGTGACGGAGGCAGAGCTTATCCAGTAGATCTACGGGGTCACGACTTGTTGCAGTGGGTGGTAATCTTGCAGCAGCAGCTGCACAGGCTATTCGTGTTTCAGGTGAAGGTGACAGCATACCATGCCCAGTTAGCTGGTCCAGGGTATGCATATGTCTAAACTGTAAGTCCACACCGTGGAAGGGATGAACCATGTGTCAGCATGATACCTTGCAGTGGGTGGTCTAGCATATCCGAAAGCTCCTCAAACACTATCTATAAACTATGCATACCACTTTTAATGATAACAAGCCACAATCTTGCTTCGTTCGATTGTGGCTTGGCCGCCCACTGTAAGCCATGCACCCTGCCCGCCCGTCCTTCTGTCTGTTTGCATGCACTGCCCGCCGTAAGCCAAACAAATTCACAGGCTACCGACGGATTATTGGATATAGATCCTCTCCCAGTTACGGTAACATGCCTAAACACAACTGATAAACTAAGTTCCTGCTGTATGCAATGCACCAAAAAGATGGCCTCACACATGTAATCTTTGACGGCCCTTTCAAACAACGTAACGACTTTTGTCCGATCCGTTGCATCTGCATACTTTACTTCATCTCTCAGCCAGTCGAGCCAAAGCTCTGCAACAGTATTCAGCAACTGTTAACAATCTCACTCTGGTAATTAATAATTTAATATTATGACGCACACACGACTTTTGTATAACTGACCTTTTCTATCTGGATGCCCATCTAACGGTGGCAAAGCTCCGAAGACAACCCGAAGCACAATATCTGACAGAGTTCAAACGGTCCGAAAACGGATCGAATATGACCAATTGCGTACTTTCACATCACCTGGATCAGTTGATTCAGTACCCGATCCAGTAGTGACAAATTCTATTCAGCATTTGACAAAAACGTCATTGGTCACTAAGACACCATAAAACTCATGGTAAGAACTGATGGAAAGCAGAGCTAACGAGGGTGACAGAGAGATGAACACACAAAATTATGACAGCACATACTGTGACTGCAATCAAAAGTTTGGGAAATTTTAATCCCTGGACTGCAATCTTCAGTCTCCTAGGCTCTATGCTCAACTTTCACAAAATTCAGAATATGGTGCGACGATACCTTCGACTGGTGTTAAACGACGCCAACAAAGATAAACAAGGCAATCGTAGATATCAGACTTCGCCTGCAGTGTGCAATCCCATCCCCCTTCGTGGCCAATAATACCGGTACTTGTCCAATGCTTGCAATCAGGTGCTTGCCCCTATCTGGACCACTATAATTCTCAGTGGCTCAATTATCCATAACTCTATATACTTCCTTAACCTAAGTCCCATTAACGCTAAGTAAACTTCGCTTTCCTACGTCCATGCATCAAAGTCACTGGTATGTTTGTTTCTCAGCCAACGTTCACCATTACCATAGTAAAAATATCTACAGCAAGGTGCATTTCGGCAATTCTCCCCATTAATCGTCAAATTTCTCTGTTATGCTTTTACTTTAGTTTGCGAGTAATTTCAAAATAGTGAAACGTATGCCCTTTAATAATAGGGAACGTTACAGCATGTACTGAGAACCAGCTGCATGGTAATAAAAGGCGCCGACTGCTGGTCCTACTGCTGCTGCCCTAGCGTATAAAAAATGTACCAACGCGTAAAGTCTCATATAGGAAATTGTCCGACTTTATGGTAAATAAGTAAATTTAACTGAAATCAGTCCTTCGTAGCTAAATTCACACCGCTATATGGCCAATTATAGAAAAACATGATGTCATCCACAAAACTGGCAGTACATAACTAGTGTTGTTACGATGGCAGGAATTTGCAGCTAGGTCGGTGGCGGTGTTTTTTTGACATGCCACCGCAGTGACGGTGCCGGTGGTGAATATCAGTCAGTGTCAAGGCTAGGAATGTTAATTACAAACAGGTGGATGGGCTTCAAGATCGTTCTGGTTGTCCTGGAATGCGCTAATTGCTCACTGCACGCAACGGCGGGGGTGAACTAAGTGAGACCGTCGCGACGGTCTCACTAATTACAGTGCCTAGACTGTCCCTGCTGTGAGGGGGAAGGGCGGGCGGTGTCGTCCACTGATCTCCTGATCTCGCTGTGCGTACACTGTTCACACAGGGATCAAATGATGCTGCAGAAGTGATGGGCAGTTTTCAGGAAACAAGCATGAGGAAAGACCACCGAGAACACTGTAAAACACCGTGATGGCGGTGTTGGTTCAGTGGTATCTAACCATCGCGGTAGCGGTGAAAGTTCGGTGGTCGTAACAACACTATACATAACGTATCGCAATGATGCCGGAGAAGGACCGAGCCACAGCCATAGGCCACATGTACAAAACATTTGGTTAAGATCGCATGTGTGGTTCCAGAGATATCCTTGTGGACAAACAGACAAACACACTGACATACTCATAAAAATACTTCACAACCACTCCCATGGGCAAAGTATTTAAGATAGAAAATATGAAGGTTATGAAGGTGTATAGGGAGTCATCTCCCATCAGCTGACTGACATACTGCTACCAGTTATACCAGAATGACTATCAGTGCCATAAGGTAAACCTACTTCAGTAGAGGTAAAATAGTTTGTAATACCAGTTTTATGCAGTCTTGTAGTCAAGATCACCAGTGCCAAGACCAAGACCAATTCCTTCAATACCACAATTAAAACCAAGACCAAAACCAGTCCTTCAAGATCAGGGACAAGACCAAGACAGGCAAGTAAAACATAAAATAAATACGCATTGCACACAATAACAGTTAATTTAATAACTAGTCTTAGTCCAGAAATGCAAATAATGAAGTAAACAAATTGCAAAAAAAAATTACAATTTTGAGACACTAACATGCTGACAAATTATTGATCAATGTCACAAACAGCCGAGACCGATCCTTCAAGACCGAGATAAACACTAAGACCACAAGTGCTGAGACCAAGACTGCAAAATTCAGGTCTGGAGACCAAGACCACAATCTCGAGAACTACATCTCTGGTATGAGGTACACTGACACGGTACAAAGCAAACTGTTAAAATTTACCTTCAGTGAGAGGAAAAACAGCACTCATGCGCTCACGGGCCCTTCGCAGCTGATCAAGATCTCCTTGCTTTCTCAGCAGCTTCACGATTTCCACATGTAAATTGTACGTGTATGGACTATCTTCCAGCTGCCACAGTTGCAACAAAATCAGTTACAGAATAAACTATAAACAATGTCACAATACAACCATTAATACTTTTAAAAGTACACTTTTCATCCTAAATCAAAAAATGCACTCATTATTTTCATGCTTGAAAAGTTCTACATAATTTTGTAACACACGACTGCATTTAAAATAAGTTTAGAGTTCATAAAACAGATCTTTCTTGTAGAATGACTGCTTTTCCCATCTGGTGAATGAAATATATCATACTGTCGCAAATTCGGGGGCATAACCGATTTACGAAACTACGCCCCTGAAATTCGGTGGCACAGCAAATACATAAAAAATGGTTCCCGAAAATTTCGGGGGCATAGCCGATTCACAAAAGTACGCCCTCGAAATTCGGAGGCATAGCATTGGCCATTCCGAAATGCATCTGCGTGCCGTCTGTATAGGCAAAATGCAGTCAACTGCACACGGCCGGACGTGTACAAGTTGACTGCATTTTGCCTATACACGCGGCCGTGTGTATAGCCAAAAAAGTACAAATATGCTATACACACGTCCGGCCGTGTGTATAGGCAAAATGCAATTAACTTGCACACGGCCGGCCGACAGATGGCGACAACTGACGTCGCCAAACTCTTACTGCTAACAAATCAAACTAAACTGACACTAACCGTAGCACTAACTCTATCCGATACAGTAACAGTAATATTTTTACGCGCATTTCGTTCATTCGTTGACACCCTTAGAAAGGTTGTATCGCAATAATGAAAGAAATTTTTGCGGAGGCGCGGCAACGGGTACGACTGCAGTATAATATTTCCACGTAAATCTTACGCCATTGGTAACTATACCTC
>Ga0066187_1000844_pt1 | contig 10057 bp, 5 predicted proteins | sample WorMetexBAHAMAS1_FD_58706 | JGI IMG/M metagenome (GOLD analysis project Ga0066187, IMG submission 58706) | Marine gutless worms symbiont microbial communities from Max Planck institute for Marine Microbiology, Germany - Inanidrilus exumae... | ecosystem: Host-associated > Annelida > Digestive...
ACAGCTGTAAAAACTTGTCACCATATACAGTATAGCAGTAAAAAACTTGGCGGAGAGCAATATTACTTGAGATACTTAAGTGTTTGAAAAATTTAACAGTTATCAGTTTAGATAGATGCAGGAAGTCAAGCTTGCCAATCCCATTAATAAAAACACGAACATATTCCCACCGTGGCAGAGTGTACAATAACTAGGCCTATACAGACAGAGAGGACAGTTACAATAAACAGAGAATATGAATATCCATTTTCATTTCCAAATTCAACCTGAGGTTTTACGTAACCAATTATAATCACCGAGATTTGTAAAGTCGTCGTCGCTGTTGAATGATTTCCTGTTTAACGTTATGTTTTATTATTCCTTAAATGTCGCAATTCCTTTATATATTGTGCATTAAATGAGAAACCATAAGGCATGCAATACGGCTACCTCCTCACCAACGTTTTCTCCATTGAAGATTTACTTCAATCCAATGACAAGTCTCTTTTTACAACCTCCTCATATAATCCTCAACATGTTCAGCTTCAACTGCTTCCCCACGCAAAAAACTGTTTATAACCTTTGGTCACGTGATGGGCATGGGCTCACTCTACCTGAAACACCATATGGATGCCTGCGTAAATTTTTTTCTGTAACATAAATTATGTTTTACAGTGATAATTACTGATGGTGGCACACAGTTGCCACCCATCTTCTGTAGAAGAAACCGTATTCTGATTATGAAACGCACTTCAAAACACACTTCTGAGTAAGAAACCCCTTTCTGAGTAAGAAACGCAATATTCTGTACAAAACTCACTTCTGAGTACGAAACCCACTTCCGGGACCGAAATCCACTTCTGGTTGCGAAATCCACTTCCGTACTGTATTACAAAGTTTTAAAATTTCTTTTCGTATTCAGAAGTGAATTTCGTTCTCAGAAGTGTGTTTCTTCTACAAAAGGTGGGTGGCCACTGTGTGCCACCGTAACACTGTGCAGTGTGCACATTATGTACAGTTCTATAGGCTTGCTGTAGACTATGTTTTGACTTTGTCACTTCTACTACAACTACTACTACTTAAAGCAAAGTGTAAAAAATAATACGGTAACGAAAAATTGCAATCTAGGCCTGGCAAAGATATGGCGATGGAATTGGAATTGAATAAACAGACCAAAAAATGCAATCAGCAAATATGCCCCGCCCTACACAGCGACAGTAGGAACTTAGGCAGCAATAGTTCGCTATCTATCGTAACTCTTTCATGCCAGAAAATCATTCTGCGTTGTACTGCAAACCATTTTATACTAAACCGCACCGAATCAGCGAAATCTACAGCAAAGAAAAAAACAAAGAGCGCGATTGAGGATTCAGACAGAATGTGGCGGGGTCGTAAGGCAGTCAGAAAAAAAGAAGCATAGTTGTGGAAATAATGGGAAATCGGTTCCAAGCTGTATTAATTAGCCCTAGTAATTACTTCTATTCACTATAATGGGCTGAGAAGTAGCATACCACTAAAAGCAGCCTAATAGTTTGTAGAACTTAATGGTAATTGCGAAAATATGACTGTTCATAGCTAACACTGTTACATGTTTGTATGTCATGCTCTATATGTTGTCTATCTTTATTCATAGTTAAGTTAATTTATTTATTTATAATGTTCTTTTTTTGCTACCGGATTATATATTTTGGTAAAATAAAGATATGGAATGGGTTTACCGTAAGTGCTTTTAGCCTAGTTATTCTGTTCTACTATTTTGTAATATTATTACTTTTTGCTGTCTATGAAGTCTGAATGAATAAACATGATTATAATTATGATGATGATGATGATGATGTTAACGATGACAAAGACGGGCGTCAGGTGAAAACAGAGAGTGAGTCATCGAGAAAACGGGAGGATGGATGAAAAGTAGGAAGGCAAGACGCTTCCACGTCCGATAAAGAAGCATCGTGAAAACGCTTGCGTGTGGCAGGCGACCGCCGCCGACACACATATATGAATAATTCACGACGACCGTAAATTATTACGCAGTCTCTGGGTCCGTTTCATTAGGCGACGGACGCCTTAATGAGGCCGAGGGGCCGGACGCGATCGACCCCGGCACTGGCCCGACGACATTCAACACTAGTTAATCAGCACGTTCATTGTCGCCCTATATATCCTTCCTTCTTCCCGACGTGTCCATACTATACGTTAAACTTTCAACAGTCGCCGCTATAACGGACACGCGGTTACAATTCGTCGCCGTGACGCATAGCATCAGACTAGTACTAGAACGCCCTCACTCGAGGTCGCACCGACCATGGTAGCACGAAGAACTCAACAAACAGAATTCCTAAATGGGACAGTGACTAAGGGATTCGATGCCAGCCTGGCGTCGAATCGCTGAATTATAGTGTAGCTGCTTTGGGAACACTGAGCTATAGTGTTCGTGTTTACATTTGGCGCTGCCCTCTGGCTATTCAGTTTGGATACGTCACCTCGAAACGTGCATCCATAGCCGAAAAGGGGGAACATTTTTTTCTCCTGTGACCGCGAATTTCGACCTTCAAACTTGATGTGGAGAGTGCGAAGATGAACCAGTATGCCACTGTCTAGGTCAAATGTCGTTTCATTCAAAAGTGATTGTTCGGCATACCGATCTCTAAAATTGAGCTTCGAAATTGGAAGTGATGCGAAATCGACAACATCGGCAGGTAGAGCATTCCAAACACTGATGACCCTTTCGCTGAAAAAGTTTTTCCTAATGCTGGTCAATGGTCGATTATTATACAATTTGAGGGCATGCGTACAAATTGTATAGAAATATCGACCATTGACCAACGCAACCTAGCAAATAGCTAAGGATGTGAGACAACGTCGAATGGTTGACTGAAGTCGATGTATACGCTCTGTTCTTGTTTAGATAGTATAGTAAGGGTCCAGTCATTAAGACTTTAATAAAGGATATTGGTAGCAGTAGACCAGGATGGGGTATTTTGTTAGTACACAAGTAAGCGTAAATTTTTGTGAGAATTTTTTTAAGGATTTTGCTTGGAACACAGAGATGGGTCTATAATTGCACAACTTGCCAGCAACACCCTTTAAAAAACTGCTAAAATTTTCAAAAATATAACTGAAGATAGAAATGCCTAGCAACTGGTGTCAAAAACGCTATCACATCAGCCAAAGACTACGATTCAAAGTGCGGCAGGCGTTGTTCATAGACGCTGATTGAGGCGCCGGTTGAACGATTTGAGGACGGCTATTGTGAACATGCACGCGGCATCCAGCGTTACATCTGTGGATAAAATAGATTGCGAGAGAGCGAGCATCTATATGCGACATTCATGACACGGGACAGCCGCGCGGCCGGCGGTTATATAGTTCGTCCGTTTATCGCGTTGGTCGTATGCAATCGCGTTGCGACAGACGCGGCGTTGGTCACGCGGATGTGGGCGACCACACACAATCACCAGAGCTGCTGTCGACGCGCCGAACGAATGAGTTATACTGCGGGGATTAGCGTATCTCTTTAACTGTGACGTTTACGGGGTCTGGCTTTCATGTGGGCGGAATGGTGGTGCGGTAACACAAACGAAATCACAGTCGATCATTAAAACGAAGCTAAACAATGGCCGAAAGACTTATTTAAATCTCACACGGTCAGTGCAGCGTGTATGAATCTTTTGTGTCTCCTATCGCCGCAAAGAACTGACGATTCTGCATATAACATACATACATACGCTATACGTAGCCTACACATATTTATAAAACGTCATAAATCGTAAAACGAATCTGAGGCACTTCATATGCTGTGCCTCAATAGAGGTGAGACGACAATTCAAATCCGTTTAACTGCAATATAACTACACAACTTATTTAACGTAAGCTGCATAAGTTTCGACAAAACAATGTGCAGCCTAGTTTCTGTGATATTAAAAATGTTTTTTAAACTATCTGTCAGAGAGTCAAGTTGTCAGTATAGGAAATCGGTTACGATCTGTACACGCAGCAGTCGATCGAATGATAAAGGAGACCACTAACTATGATAAAATTCCTTTAGTAACTATCTTGCACTGTAACATATTGCCTTTAAAATTTTAATAAAATTCTAACAAAATTCTGTTCTTCTTTGTGAAAAGCATCATATCAAAAAACATAAATACTGCGTTATTGTTTGCTCAATTCGCCGTGGCATCAATTCAGAAAACGTTCAGCGGTCAGGGTCGCATCCATGGATTCATCGCAGCACGAAACTCACAACAAAGTTCACAGATCGATGCATTTTATGAACACTAGTTTTTCACTTTTAATTATTTTTCGGGCGGCAGGCGGTTAGTTGACCTTCATGCCATCTAACTGACACCAATGGCAACCTGTTCAGTATAACCAACGGGCGTTCACCTATTGGAAACTCAACTTTTTACATTCAACCCGTTAAGTTAATATATCGCAGAAACTAGGCTGTGTGTTTTGTTGAAACATGTATACTCTAATTTAAACAAAGAGTAATTAGTGTGTTCAAAATGATGTGTGTTTATGTTATGTTGTATTTAAATTGATTTGAATTTTGGCCTTACTTCATTTGAGACATGGTCTAACTGTAAGCCTGTATTAAATTATGAGATGACGATTTGGTAAGCAATTAACAAATGCTGCGCAAACCAGAGATAAACACAACGTAAAGTTACAACGTATGTTTACGTCAACTAACTACGCCTTATAGAGACAAAAGGGCAAATCGCTGTTTCGAAATAAACATGATGTGATGTAAAACAATTTTATTTAATTTTCTTGAAAGTGCTTTCAGTAAGTTTTTGCAAAAACGTAGAACAGAAAGTCAATTGATGAACTGTCAGCAGTGAAATTAAGTACTTGTACTTGTACTTAAAGTATTTTAGTACGGTACTTAGTACTTGTACTTAAGTACTTTTGGGGAGGGAGTACTTATGGCATCACTGACTGTCAGCAACGACAGATGCGTGAAAGACTCGGTTCCGCAGTAAATATTGGCGTACACACATTTCTCGACGACCTCATCAGCTCGTGTTGTTGCTGCAAAAATTGTTCGTTTATGTGGTATTATATTCCACTGTGTCTGTAGGAAATAAACGGTTACTTTTCAACAACGTATTACTACGAAATAGTTCATAGGCATACATCATATTACAATATATATTATAGGCTACAGCGTTAACTGTGTACAGAAAGTTTACTTTTTAAACTGAGTCTATAAAATTCTTATTCACTTATATCGCTAAGTAAATTACTTTGAGATGTGGTCCACTGAGTCACTCTGTAATGTAAAAACTGCAGTTTATGCACACTAAAGCTGCACTCCAGCTCCGGCTTGCGCTTTGCGCTCGTCATCGTGAGCTCTGCCCAGAGTTACACCGTTGCAGCACTTAGCACATTCAATAAAAACTGCGACAGTGGGCAAAGAATTTTGATAAAAGGCCGTATCGCCGACTTGTCACCCCTCGCAGCTGCAAAAGTCGATAAACTAAGTGTGAATATAAAGATTCTCCGAGGTAGGGAATGTTTTCGAAATGTCGTTCGACTGAGCTCGCGGGTGCATGGGAATTACGGTCGTCTAAAGAAATAATACAACTACATTCTTTGTTTTAATGTCGACCTTCAAATGCTGAGGCTTTATCCAAAGCTGATTGGAAGCAAAAAAGCTCGAAGCATATGAAGCGGTTCGTGATGTTCGTCTTAGTGACTCAGGCAACAAAGCGGCCGTGTGGCTGCACGCTGAGGCTGCTGCTGTTGGTCGGAGCTAAGCTGTTACGACGACCGACGGACGTGCTCGGTGCCCGCGCCACAGCATGTGTCCAGTGTGCGATCTGTAGGCCTACAGAAAGTAAAACAGCGGAACTGCAGGCGTCGGCACCTGCTCATTTAACAGTCAAAGATCATGACGTGGAGCAGAACGTCGTAGGCATGCAGCACAACCTCACGTCGGCGTCATGCGAGACCCGACGTCGCAAGTCATCGTCATCAGCTTTGCCTCATCAGCCAACCGCTGCTGCCGCCTAGTAGCGCGCGTCTGCACGACAAACGCCGGTTCATGGTCTCCGCGTCGCAAGCATCCTACGGATTACGTAGCGCTCGTGATATCGCCGCCGCGATCACCGAATAAAGTCGGTCACATGCACCAACACGAAGCGATTTGGCGCATTTCGATTACGTGCGAAGCCGCTTTCATTCACGTCGCATACGCATCATACGAATCGGCATAAGGTCCGACGGCTATCTGCTGCAGTCGAAGTTGCTGTGAAACTCACGGAATCTTATCGCGAATCGTTATATTCACTGTCTGTTGGCGCGGCGGTTACACTGTATAGTGTACGCCAAAAGAATCCGTGCGTTGTGTAGTCGTCTGGATAGAATACGTAAGTACTTGTCAGTTGATTTGCTCCGGTTGCATCTGATGAGGAAATATTTTTCGACCTGATAGCGGCGTATACCGTTGTCTGTGGCGGCTGACGGCGACAGGACGCTGAGGGTCGGGTCTTCGCTGCGGTGCAGGATGTGGCGGAGCCGGTAAGGTGCGTCCCGGGGCACGGAATGCCGTCGACCGGCGCTCAAACGACCGTCACAGCGCAGCTGGTCGTCGTCGTCGGTACGAGCTAGCGACGTCGCGACGCGGCGCGGCGACCACGCGCCAAGCTGCCCGCCGCCGCCGTCGACGCCGTCGTCTTGGGCGACGACGACGACGACGGCGTGACCACAGAACGAGGACGGAATGGGCAAAAAGATCCAGTGCATCGGGCGCTATGCGATGGACGGAGTCACGCTCGGCAAGGGGAGCTTCGCCACCGTCGAACTTGCCACTCACGGCCTTGTCAACGCTAAGGTCAGTTTCACGTCGTCAACATTATAGTTGGACCGAAATGTACGCTGGCCGCGTCGCGTGGTGCCATTTGGTACGTCACGGTGAGTATGCCGACGGGACAGACAGACAGACAGACGGACATACGGAGGGACGCCAGACCGTTACAGTACGCTTTCCGCTGTGGACGCGGCGAGCGTAATAATCGTGGACTCTGCGTCCGTTGGCGTCTAATACTCCAACAGAACAGCTCAGCTACTGTAGTCTAACCCAGAACCAGTTTATCATGTCTGTATATGTAGCAGGATTACTTTAAGAGCGTGTTTCGTCGATAACGAGTTTCCGGTTGTGGTTGATCCATTTCCATATTTGGGCATCAGTTATGCAACTGGGTCAACCCACATCTGGCACTGGCAAACCTGAGAGTTATAACGCCAGTTGTATGCTGCAATGTCAGTTCCAACCAACCGCACATTGGTTGTGCATAGGGCTGTTGAGGACAACCATAGGGCTGTTGAGCGATTACTTTTTTACTCGCAGTTTGAGCGCACATTTCCTTTGCGTTATGTTAAAGGTGTAGGGGGTAATGAATAACCAAAGATGTGCGGACGCATCCGCAAGCTTTTCGCACATCCGTGGACGGATGCGGACGCAACCTTGCGTGTAGCTGCGGAGATGGACGGCCGGACACTGACGCGTCCTTCTAAGGTCGTCAATTGTGCGTATAGCGCGTGCTTAATGAACGTTGATTTTCAGTTTCGACTTTAGAATCAACCAACCGTTCTGTAGGCCTAATCTGTGTCACTCGTAACAACATTCAATCCTTTCGCACTTACGTTTTTTAGTCCATGACAAGTAGATTGCTGACACTGCTGCTGGTAAGACTGGATACCGACCGTCCGCGGCGTCCGCAACGTCTGTCGTTGGACAGTTGCGGATGTGGACGGTATTTCTGCGGACGAAGACGGACGCGGACGCCAAAATATCCGCGTCCGCACATATCTGAATGAAGTCTCAACATGGAAATGAAATGGCATTAGCAGAAAATATCATTGTAGAATAGTAAAATGGAATTTAGAAAATTGCTGCAACCGGAAAGTAAATGCTTGCTCATTAAAGAAGTAAAGTTCAGCTATCTTGAGGTTTGTATTGAATCCTGCTACTGGTATGACTAATTTGCGCTAAAAAAATTTAGTCGCGTTATTTTTTTAAATCGCGATTAACACATTAACGCGTAGTTAACGCGTTAATTCAACAGCCGTAGTTATGGATGAAAAACACGGTCGATTTTACTATACGACGATATCTTAGTGTATCTACCAGAAACTTGCCGGTATCTACCGCACAGAACAAGCCATCAAATGAAAAGTTCAGTTGTTAAAGAGAAACTGCGCGATGCCTCGTATTATTAAAAATGCTTCTAGGCAAACAACACAAAAATGTTCAGGTTGTCTTTACTGTCGACATGTTTTCTGTCAATCTTGAATTATATTTAATGACGTGTGCTATAATTTTGTGAATAGTAAATCCAGGAACGACTCAGTAAGCGCTAGACATCCCTCAAGAAACGTCACTCAATGACATTAAACGGCGATGTCAGTAAATAGTTGTCATCCTAATTACCAAGTTGTTTGTGAATTTTACAGCTTGTACGTGGCAGCAGTGACCTGGGACAATTTGTGCTAGATGTGATTTGATTTTATGAAGGCGTTTTAACCAGGTTATTCAATAAGGCCGTTGACTGTTTTATTCTTTGACTGTTCAGTTTTTAGCGGCGATAAAACTTATATCGTTAACCCATTTTAGCTCAGTGTTCCCGATATAGCTACACTAATTCAAGAATTCGACGCCAAGCTGGCTAGCCGACCATTTTTAATTATGACTTTCTAGCACTCTGGCGCTCAGGGTTGTGCGCCAGAGTGCTAGGAATGCAAAAACTAAAAAATGGTCAAGTCCCTTGCTCACTGTCCCCATTTTGGAACTCTGGGCAAAAATAAAGTTAACTTGAAGTTATAATTGTTTAGACTTCGACATATTGATTATCGAGTTTAGGCCGACTTATAAACTGATAAAATACAGGTGTGTGCATATAGCGATATACACAGATAGTCTAGGCCTATATATAGACAGGTGCGTCGCGGGCAACCTTTTCAGCATCAGTCGACGTTAATAGGAAGTGTCAGTATAGGCCTACACGGAGCAAACGTCGATTATTTGTCGTATTGTGTGTGACCCGTCGGTCGGTTGGTTGTCTGGAGCGTGCGTGACCCTTGACGTATGCCTGCTGGCGCTCAGACGCGCTTGTCCATTCGTCCGTGACCATTCACGGCCGAGTTTCACTCAATCGTCCGCCCGACGCAATGCCTTATTCATCGAGCCCGCAATCAATCAGTTATTGACCCATCGGCTGTATCGCTTCTATCGCCAGCGCCGCCGCCACTGCATGTCCATAACTCGCCGGTTCCAGCTACGCTTTGCCGTCTTGTCACCCTGAGATACAGTGTAAAGTGATCGATTTCTAGTTGTTTCGCCTTCGGTACGGGTGCGAAGTACTGCGATAAGTCTGTCTGTATGTCTGTCTGTTTGTCGGTCCGCTCGTATATCTCAAAAACCACATGTCCAAATTTTCTGTATATGTTACCTGCGGCCGTTGCTCGGTCCTCCTCTGACGACAGTGTTTTTTGGTTTTGTGAATGGCGTCATGTTTTCAGATAATGGAGCCAATGGACCAGAATAAAATATGACGTTATGTTTCGTCGAGTTCGCTAAGTGGCAGCACCGGTGACGACATTGCTGTCTACGATTGCTGGCTTATTTCGACAGGGACTAATACATGGTGCTAGGAATACAACTCACTGCTCTATTGCCTCGTAAGCTATTCACACATATACGTACTTTTCTATACAATTCCAACTCTGCATTTAAAGCGGTAAACTAATGGGCGTGGTATACGCCTTTTTTATAGTTTCGTCGCACGTTTTTATCCGCGCGGCGCTAGCGATGCGCGGGTATTAGCCGTCATCGTGTGTCTGTGCGTGTGTCTGTCTGTCTCTCTGTCTGTCTGTCTGTCTGTCACACGCCGGTATTGTATCAGAGCAGTCGGACTGATCTCGTCTGGAGTTAAACAAATATCTCAGCTGTCGCCGACGAACCCGCGCAACGCGCTGCATCACGGCAAACAGCAAAATTTTAAAACAATCACGTGACCATAACCACGCCCATTTAGGGGGTGATATGTCGCCCTTTTGGTAACATTAG
>Ga0066187_1000846_pt1 | contig 10025 bp, 10 predicted proteins | sample WorMetexBAHAMAS1_FD_58706 | JGI IMG/M metagenome (GOLD analysis project Ga0066187, IMG submission 58706) | Marine gutless worms symbiont microbial communities from Max Planck institute for Marine Microbiology, Germany - Inanidrilus exumae... | ecosystem: Host-associated > Annelida > Digestive...
ATCAACTACTTTGCCGCAGCAGGATATGACCTCGATTAAATCGAATCTGCTCTAGTCCTCCGCCAGGTGCGCTTGAGTGAGACGCGGACCGTCGACGAGGTCATCGACGGCCAGCAGCGGATATCCACTTTGCAGGGGTTTTTCTCGGACGAATTTGCGTTGCCAAAAACCTTATCCGATTTGAGTTCGGGGCTTGCCGGAAAGTGTTATCGTGAACTTGATGTCGACGTCAGGAAATACGTTGACCAGTTGGAACTGCAAGCCGACCGTATCCTCAATATCGAAGACCGCAATTCGGCCCACAATCAACGAGTCGCTACCGAGATATTCTGGCGCCTGCAGCAAGGGGAGTCGCTCAACACGATGGAGGTCGCGCATGCGCGCCTGGCATCGCGGACCCGCAATTTTCTGGTCAAATACGCCGACGACGCCTCGTTCGATTACGATCACTATCGGCCGGTCGACAGTAATCCGCACAAGCACCCGTTCTTTGCCCTTATCAACCGCGGCAACGATCGAATGGAGCACCTGGCGCTACTGGCCCGCATGCTGCTGATCGAAAGGGAAGGGGGGGGGTACGCCGAACTGAAGGACACGGCAATCCAGGAACTGGTCGAAAAGAACCAGACTGAAAGCGGCATCGGCGACGAGAGTTACGAAAACGAAACGGCGGCCCGTGCCGTGATCCGAAACCTCGGACTGTTCCACGAAGTGTTCTCCAGCGAGCATGGTGACACACCGGGCGAACGGGTCCGGGAACTCAATCGGGAATACGTGATCCTGTCCTTCTATTTATTGATCCGCCATATCAACCTCTATTACGTTTTTGACGGGCGGGTGACGCGTCTCATGCGCGGTTTTTTCGACTATTTTCACCGGCGTTGGCGCCTCGGTGTCGTCGAGGATTTGGATATCGCGCGGTTCAGCGAAAACTCGCAGCAGGACAGTGCCAGCCTGCGCGAGCGCGATATCATCCTGCGCCATGAATTCTTCCGGTTCCTGACGGTCCGGGGCGACAGTCTCGTCGCCAAGGACGGAAAGCGCCGTTTCAATGAGGCGGAAAGAATTGAGATCTACCGCCGTGACCAGGGCCTTTGCCAAGCCTGTCTCGCCGACGGCAAACCGGAGCGCGAAGCCCGTGTTTCTTGGTCCGAATATCAGGCGGACCACATCATTGCCTGGATCCACGGCGGCGCCACGGATGTCGAAAACGGCCAGGTCCTTTGCCGCTACCACAACAGTTCGAAAGGCGCGTCAAGCGGCGATAGGGTCGGGCGTCATGCGGCCGAAGGCGGTACCAACACCGCCTGTTCGGCATCTCTTTGATGGCGGCGGCCCGGACTTATTCCTTGGCGTAGGGGTTGTCGCCTTTTCGGGTGTGCAGCCGGATGGGAACACCTTCCAGGCCAAAATCGTCTCGAAGACCGTTGATCAGGTAGCGCGCGTAGCTTTCGGGCAGCTTGTCGGCACGCTGGGAAAACAAGATGAATGTCGGTGGCCGGGACTTGGCCTGTGTCATGTAGCGCAGCCGGATACGCCGGCCGCGGACGACCGGTGGCGGATGAGCCTCTGTCATTGCCCGCAGCCAGCGGTTCAGGGCGCCCGTGGCAATGCGGCTGTTCCACAAATCATAGGCCTGGAGGACAGCTGGCATCAGTTTTTTCATACCTTGACCGGTCTTCGCCGAGCAGGTGAACACAGGAACGCCGCGGACTTGCGGCAAGGAGGTTTCGAGGCGGTCTTCGACCCGTTGCATAACGGCCCTGCGGTCCGCCGCTTTGTCCCATTTGTTGACGGCGACGACCAGGGCCCGACCCTCCTCGATGACGTGGCGCGCGATGGTCAGGTCCTGCTTGTCGAACGGTGTCTCGGCATCGAGAACGAGCACGACAACCTCGGCATATCGAATGGCTCGCAGCGTATCGCCGACCGACAGGGTTTCCAATTTTTCGCGGATGCGCGCCTTGCGCCGCATGCCGGCGGTGTCGACCAGGCGGATGGTGCGTCCCTCGTAGGTCCAGGAAACGGCGATGGCATCGCGCGTGATACCAGCCTCGGGTCCGGTCAGCAGGCGGTCTTCGCCGACCAGGAGGTTGATGATCGACGATTTGCCGACGTTGGGCCGGCCGACGATGGCCAGTTTCAAGGACCCGTCATCAACCTCCTCTCCGTCTTCTTGTGGACGCGGTTCTACTTGCTCGGTCGATTCCGCCTCCTCCGAACCGGCGGCCGATGAAAATGGCACCAAGGCGTCGTAAAGGTCGTCAATTCCCTCTCCATGTTCGGCGGACAGGGCGATGGGATCGCCGAGGCCGAGGGCGTAGGAATCGAGGAGGCCGGTCGCGCCGGCGGCGCCTTCACATTTATTGACGACGAGGAGTGTCGGCGTATCGACGGCGCGTAGCCAGTCGGCAAAATGTTCATCCAACGGAGTCAAGCCGGCCCGCCCGTCAATGAGGAAAAGTGCGACATCGGCATCGTCGAGGGCGCGTTCCGTCTGGCGCCGCATACGACCCTCGAGACTGTCGTCGAAGGCCTCCTCGAGACCCGCCGTATCGATCAGATGGAACTCGAGATCGAATATACGGCCCTCGCCCTCGCGGCGGTCCCGGGTGACGCCCGGCGTGTCGTCGACCAGGGCATGCCGGGTTCTCGTCAGGCGATTGAAAAGCGTCGATTTTCCGACGTTGGGGCGGCCGATGACGGCGACGGTGAATGGCATGTCAGACCCAAGTCGATGGTCCGGCCGTAGACGTTGACCGGCCACTGGAAAAACGGCGACTAGCGATAGGCGACCAATTCGGCATCGTCGGCCAGGAAATAGATGCTGCCGTCGGCAACCACTGGCGGGATGGAAACGCCGTCGGGCATGTCGACGGACCCGAGGATCTTCCCACTATAGGGAGAAACGGCGAGAGCCTGGCCGTTCGATCCGGCGATGACCAGGCGGTCGCTGGCCAGGATCGGGCCGGTCCATATAATCGGATCTTCCAGATCCTCGGGATCTTCGTATCGTGGCAATGCGGTAACCCAATGGATGCGGCCATCCTTGCGCGACAAACCCGCGACTTCGGCTTCGTTCGTCAAGATGAACACGTAATCGCCGGCGACCCAGGGACTTTCCAACCCACCGATATCACGGTCCCAGATGCGTTTTCCGGTGGCCAGATCAATGGCGGCGATCTGGCCGCCATGGCTCATGGCGATAACCACGCCGCGATCGATAATCGGTCGGCCGCGGATATGGGCGAGCGTCGAAATAACGTCCGTGCGACGGATCGCGGCCAACGAATCCTCCCAGATGACACGGCCGGTATCGACCTTGAGCGCCACCAACTGCCCGGACGAGTAGGGAACGACGACGGTGCCGCGATCAATGGCCGGGCTGGCGCCGCCCAGGACGCTGGCGGTCTCAGGAATACCCGAATGGTCCCACAACTGTTCGCCGGTATCGGCATTGAGTGCCAGAAGGCGGTTGTCGACGGTGACCGCGAACACGCGGCCGCCGCGCGCCGACGGTGCCGAGCGCATCGGGGCGCCGGCCGGGGTGCGCCAGACTTCGGCGCCGGACTTGGCGTCCAGGGCCACGATTTGCGCAAAACCAGTCGTCGCGAAAAGCCGTCCCGCATCGTAGGCCAAACCGCCGCTGATGTGGCCGTCATCGTCGAAGTCCGGTGTCAGATCGACCTCCCAGATCCGTCCGCCGGTTTTGGCGTCGAAGGCGGAAACGGTGGCTTCGGCGTCGATGGTGTAGACGACACCGCCGGCGATCACGGGCTCGCCGCTGAGACGTTCCTCGTCGCTGGTGCCCGTCCCGATGTCGACCGACCAGACGCGATCCAGTGCATCGCGAACGGCGATATGGTGCATGGCGTGATTGGGGAACCCACCGGATTGCGGCCACTCCGCATTGGGAGCCGGCGCTGGAAGCAGGATCGGTTGGCCGGCCAGAGACGCATCCGCGGTAAGCGACCGTTCGTGCCTGAGAACGGCAATCCTCTCGCCCGGGAGGGGCGGGTCTTTTTCTTCTTCGAAGATGCTGCACGCGGACAGCGCAATGCCGATGATCAGCAAGGGAATGAGTTTATTCATGGCCAATTGAGTCCCGCCCCACGAAGTCCTGATAAGCCCGCCGTCCCGTCGACGTGAATTCACCATAACCTATTGGCCGGCGATGGTTAACATTTCGCGAGCCCGCTGCTGGATGCCGCGAGGCGCGGTGTTATCGGCAACGATCTTCTCAAACATTTGGCGGGCTTTTGCCTTTTCGCCGCTCCGCAAGGCATCCAAAGCGACGATTTCCGCCGCGCTATGGCGCCAAGGCCCGTCGCCCGACGCCAACTCGGCGGCTCGCTTGAGCAGGACGTCGGATCCATCCGACAGCTCCAGTTCGCGAGACGCGCCGACGAGGACCGCGATATCACGGTAATGGCTGGAAATACTGTCATCCGCCGCGATTTCACGGAACCCGGCAAGGGCCGTTTGAATATCGCCATTTTCCATATGAAGGGCAGCTTCGTTGAACCGCGCAAGAAGCGCGTAACCGGCGGCCGAGTCAGCAGCGATGACACGGAACGCCGACAGCGCTTCTTGGGTCTTGCCTTCGGCGAGCAGCACCTGGGCGGCGGCGAATTGTTCGCCCTGCTCGAACCGCGTGTTTTGATCATAGGCCTTCCAGGCCTGATATCCGCCGACGGAGGCAACCACTGCGATGACGGCTCCGACGATGTAGTTACCGTATTTCTTCCAGATTTGCTCCGCCTTTTCCTGGCGAAGTTCATCGTCGATTTCCTTGATAAAAGTGTCCGTTTCGTCGGCCACGCGGTTCTCTCCAATTAATTACAGGACCAGCAGACGGGCCCGCCCGCCGTCCGACTTCGTTTAGTTCTGCCACTGGGAAGCGCGCCCCCCTTCAAGCGGCGGCATAAAATACTTCCCAAAACCCCGAAACGCAATTGCGCGGGCGCCTGTTTACGCGGCGTCCGGGCGCCATTTGATGGAACACCCCATGGACGCAATCTGCTCGGCCGGTCCCGTCCCCGTTTCCGCGACTTGTCTCATGGCTTCCAATAGGTCGCGACGGACACCATCCGGTGCCGGGTTCCTTCCCGATTCATCAAGGCGACCCCTGTACTGCAATTCGAGGGCGGCGTTGAAGCCGAAAAAATCGGGCGTGCAGACGGCGTCGTAGGCGCGCGCGATATCCTGTGTTTCATCGATCACGTAGGGGAAGGTAAAGCCGTACTCATCGGCAAACAGCTTCATATTGTCGAAGGAATCTTCACTGTTGTATTCGGGGTCGTTCGACATGATGGCGATGACCCCGATCCCGGCTGCCTGCAGTTCCTTGACATCGGTGACGAGGCGGTCGGCGATGGCTTTAACGTAGGGACAATGGTTGCAGATGAACATGACGAGCGTCCCGTTTTCGCCGCTGACGTCGTCAAGCGTGTAGCGCCTGCCGTCAATACCCGGCAGATCGAATTCTACGGCCTTCCAGCCGAAATCGCAGATCGGAGTTGAAACCGCCATGACTGACCCATTTTCAATTATTGATGAGAAGGTCCTTGTAGCACCTTGCGACCGTCGGTGAAACCGCGCAAGAACGGGAAAAATGCCGGTTCCGGGTTTACTCGGCGTTAACCGTCGTCGGGCAAAATGGGCTACCATGAAAGTGGTCTCCCAACAGGCGCCAACCGGTGCCGCCGGAGCATAGGTTGATTGTCATGCGAACCATTGGCTTGATTGCGGGAATGTTGATATTGGCCGGATGCGCGCCGCCCCTTGGCTCGTCTTCCGTACCGGGACTGGCGCAATTCGACATGGCGACGCTTATCGCTTCGGACAAAACCATGATCGACCACCTGGTGTCGGCGGCGAGCGGCAAGAACTGTTCCTCGGTGCGCGTCGAAAAAGGCCTCTATTACTGCGAAGAGGACGAGCCGAAAGGCGTGAAGCAGAACCTCTATTGTTACCCGTCGCTCGGACGCGTGACCTGTTACGACCGCCCCGACCCTCATCGCAATAACCACCAGCGGTTGGGCGAGAACGAGCACAACTTGATTAAACCCAGGCCCGTCAACGCCCCGTGACCGTCGTGTAGACCGCCCGGCGATGCGGTTCACCCTATTCATCCTAACAGTCGTCATGCTGACCCTGTCGGGTTTGGCGGCGCATATCTTTTTCGGTGAAAAGGGCGCCGATCCGGAACGCGTCGAAATGCTCGCTCACCTGAAGAGGATCGAGGCCGGCGCCGAGGCGGCGAAGAGCGGTCACCCGAACGACCAGTTCCGGCTCGCCCGCCTGTACCGCTACGGACCCGAGAAAACGCGGAACCACGCCAGGGCCCTGAAGCTCTTCCGCAAGGCGGCGGAACAGGGACACGTGCGGGCGCAATACGAACTGGGCGCCATGTATGCGACCGGGCTGGGAACGAAGCAGAGTTTTCACCGGGCCGCCGAGTGGTTCCTCCTGTCCGCCAATCTCGGGCGGGACCGCGATGCTCAGTTTGCTCTCGGCGATCTCTACTTCAAGGGCCGGGGCGTCGCCCACAGCTACGGCACCGCCATTGCCTGGTATCGCAAAGCGGCGCGCCAACGCCACCCGGTCGCCCAGTTCCTTCTCGGGGTCATGTACATGGAAGGGTGGGGGGTCGATAAGGATCTGGTCGAAGCCTACAAGTGGGTGTTGCTTGCCGAGCCGCAGGCTCAAAAAGTGACCGCCCACGATACCAAACTGAACCCTAAACTCGTCCGACAACGGCTCGAGGAGGAGATGAACCGATCGCAGGAGACGGCCGGACGGAAAGCGGCCAAGAACTGGAAGCCCGGGCGGTAAAAACGGCGCGCGTTGGCTATTGACCGCCCGCTTGGCAGGATGCACGATCCGCTGCCTTCCGGGGCGACATGACGGGCGGGGGAAACCAGTTTGACGCGCACCATCAAAGCCGTGACCTTCGATCTTTGGGACACCATCATCGACGATGAGTCCGATGAGCCGAAGCGATCGGCCGCGGGTCTCCGGTCCAAACCCGACGAACGCCACCACCTCGTCCTCGAGGCCCTGAACCGCCACGCGCCGATCCCGGCGGCGGACCTGTCCATCGCCTACGGTGTCGCCAACGCCGCCTTCGTCAAGTGCTGGAAGGAACACTCGATCACCTGGACCGTGCGTGAGCGGTTGCAGGTCTTGCTCAACGGTCTGGGCCGGACCCTGCCCGACGACGAACTCGATGGCCTGGCGGCGGCGCAGGGAAACATGGAGGTCGATACCCCGCCGGATCCCATCGACGGCGCCGAAGCGGCCATCGCCGAACTGGCGGCGCGCTACAAGCTCTGCATCGTCTCGGACACCATCGTCACGCCGGGAACCGGCCTCAGGAAGCTTCTCGACGGTCACGGCATCGCCCGCCATTTCAGCGGCTTCGCCTTCTCCGACGAGGTCGGGCACTCGAAACCGCACCGCTCCATGTTCGATGCGGCTGCCGAACAATTGGGCGTCGGGCTCGACGAGATGGTCCACATCGGTGACCGCGACCACAACGACGTGAAAGGCCCGCAGGCGCTCGGCATGAAGGCGGTCCTGTTCACGGCCAAGCGCGACGCCGACAAGGCGACGACGTCGGCCGATGCGATTTGCGAGCGCCATGCCGACCTGCCGGGCGTCATCGACCGCCTGGCCGGGTGAGGGAAAACGATGGGGCTCTCGCCGAAGCTGCTGATCGTCGATGGCTACACCAAGGCGGCGCGCGACGAATTGGCCGCCGGCGGGGCGACGCTCGCCGCCGACCAGTATACGGCCATGCTGCGCCAAACCTGCCCGGAGGCCCGCTGCGACGTCATCCTCCCGAGCGACCCCGGTGTATCGCTGCCGGCCGGCACGGCCCTGGCCGACTACGACGGCGTCGCCTGGACCGGCTGCAGCCTCACGGTTTTCGAGGACACGCCCGAGGTCACCACCCAGATCGGCTTCGCCCGGGCCTGTTTCGAGGCCGGCGTGCCCGGTTTCGGCAGCTGCTGGGCGGCGCAGATCGCCGTCGTCGCCGCCGGCGGCATCTGCCGGCCCAATCCCAACGGCCGCGAGATGGGCATCGCGCGCAAGATCGCGCTGACAGCCGAAGGCCGCGGCCACCCCCTGTATGAAGGCAAGGCCGGAGTCTTCGACGCCTTCATCAGCCACGTCGACGAGATCACCCACGTGCCGCCGGGCAGCGTCGTTTTGGCCGGAAACGCCTTCACCCGGGTGCAGTCGGTCTCCGTCGCCCACCATGGCGGCGTCTTCTGGGGGCTGCAGTACCACCCGGAGTACGATCTCCGCGAGATGGCCCGCCTCACATGGTGCCGCATCGACAAGCTCAGGGAACTCGGGTTCTTCCGGGACCGCGACGCCGGGGAGGATTACGTGCGGACCCTGGAGGCGCTGCATCGGGACCCGTCGCGGGGCGATCTCGCCTGGCGCCTCGGTATCGACGCCGACGTCATGAACGAGGACGTGCGGCGCATCGAGGTGCGCAACTGGATCGACCGCCTGGTGCTGCCGACGATGATGGCGCGCGGCCGGACGGGCGGCTGACATGGGCGGTCCCCTACGCATCCTGGTCGCCGAGGGCAACACCGAGGAACGCCGCCGGCGTCTCGCCGAGGGCGGCGGCACCGACGGTTCCGTCGCCTACGCGAGATCTCTCCGGCTGGTCCAGCCGCAAGCCGACATCACCGTCATCTGCCCGGCCGACGGCGACGGCGCCTTGCCATCCGGGACATCCCTTGCCGATTACGACGGCTTCGTCCTCGGCGGGTCGGGACTCAACATCCCCGGCGGCGAGGACGACCCGGCGGTGCGCCGGCAAATCGACCTGGCGACGGCCGTGTTCGAGGCCGGTCCGCCGTTCCTCGGCAGCTGCTGGGGGCTGCAGGTGGCGGCGGCCGCCGCCGGCGGCATCGTCAAGGCGAGCCCGCGCGGCCGCGAGATGGGCTTCGCCCGCAAGGTGGCGCTGACGCCCGAGGGCCGCGCCCATCCGTTGTTCGAGAACAAATCCGGCGTCTTCGACTCGCCGGCCATCCACGTCGACGAGGTCACCCACCTGCCGCCGGGCGGCACGCTGCTCGCCGCCAACGGCCACAGTGCCGTGCAGGCGGCGGCGATCCACTTTCGCGGCGGCACCTTCTGGGGCGTGCAGTACCATCCCGAGTTCGACATCGCGCATATCGCCGGACTGACCCGGTGCTACGCCGAGGACCTGGCCGGCGAGGGTTTCTACGCCGACCCGGCGGCGGCCGTCGACTACGCCGACAGCCTCGACGTCCTGCAACAGGACCCGTCGCGGGGCGATCTCGCATGGTCGCTCGGCCTCGACGCCGATGTCCTCGACCCGCACGTCCGCTGCCGGGAAATCGGCAACTGGATCGAGCGCCAGGTCGTGCCTTATCGCACGGCCCGCGGGCGCTGAGCGGGCGACCGATCCGGCACCGATCGCCCGCCGCATCCTCATGTCCGCCGCGCCCGGACCCGCCAAAACGACGACTTTCGACGACTTCCGTAGGCCTGACGGGAAATTCTCCGTCATCATCCCGGTGATTCCAGTGCCGCCGCCGGTGCCGCCGCGCCTAAAAAAGTGACCAAACGAAGCCAATCCGGTACGTCGCGCTGCAGGGCCTCCGGCGTCGGCGGGAAAGGCCGGGGACGTGCGATTGGCGGTGATGTCGATGGGAAAACCCATGGTCGGGAGAGCCTCGGCGGTCATGAACAGGAGGTGCTTAATAACATAAAATAGGAAAAAAGTCAATTTCGGCGGCAAGGCACAAGGCCGCGACCAGACCGAAGGCGGGCACGAGGCGATGGTGGTTCGAGACCGGATCCACGGGGCCGGGCGGTCTTGCCGGCGCGGAACGTACGGGCCCTCCAGGCGGTCGACGGGGGCTTTCTGTTGCATAGCCGCCGTTGGTGTGAGGGCGAGGAAATTTCCCTGTTATCCCATGTGTGGACGGCTCCCTGTTGGCAAGGGGTTTTTTTGACGGCGATGCAGAGCT
>Ga0066187_1000847_pt1 | contig 10020 bp, 4 predicted proteins | sample WorMetexBAHAMAS1_FD_58706 | JGI IMG/M metagenome (GOLD analysis project Ga0066187, IMG submission 58706) | Marine gutless worms symbiont microbial communities from Max Planck institute for Marine Microbiology, Germany - Inanidrilus exumae... | ecosystem: Host-associated > Annelida > Digestive...
ATAGCATGTTACCTTCAGATAGAGGACTTTTTTATTTCATGAATCGCTCAGATTAGGTTTCAATGAGCATGTTGCGGTTGGTTTGGGTGACGGCTATATCCCCAGATCCCCCGGTGGCGATTTCGTAGGCTGTCACCGTGCTGCCGGCATCGGTAATGGACGCGTTGTCTCCGTTGGTCGAACTCACTGTCAGGGTATGCACATCGGTATCGAATTTTGTTCCACCGATGACTCCATTAGTGGCATGAGTAGTCGCCAGCCACAGATCATCGGCCATGACGGTCGTGGAACTGGTGTCCATCGTCCCGTTGACGCTAAGGCTCAAATCGTCGGTGGTTAAAAACTTGAACGTTCCCAGATTGCCAACGGCATATGTGCGCAGGCCTCCACCCAGATTGGTATTCGAGTTAAAGGTCACATTGTTTGCGTTGCTGTTCGCCAGGTGGATACCGCCCGTGGTGGCGGTGAAGACATGATTCGTTGCAGAGCTGTCGATCTCGATCAGGTCGGGGTCAGTATCCGGAAAGGTGCCCGCCTCGCCAATACTTCCGGTACCGGCAGTAAGGGATACCGTTCCGGAGGTAGTGGTGATGGAGTCGGTGGTGCCGTCATCACTGTCGATAATGGCTCCTGCGGCGTCCAGAGTTACGTTGCCCGCACCCACACTGATTGCTGAATCCGCGATCCGAATCGCTCCTGAATCGGTAGTTGCGGAGAAACTCAGTCCGTCATTGATGACCGAGGTTACCTGTAGATCGGTTCCTGAATCTGTAAGCGTATAAGTCACGGATCCATCTTCTATGTTATAGATATCCGAGGCTACATCAGGATTAACCGTCATTGTAAGGCTCGAAAGATCGGAGTTGGTCTTAACGTAAATGCTCGCATTGGTATCAAGGACGAGTTGCGTCGAGGTGGCGATATCGATATTGTCCGGGCCGGACTCGCCGATGGAACCAGTCGCATTCGCCGTTGTTAGACTGACGATGCCGCTGGTCGTAATCAACGCCGCGGTACCGTTATTACTATCGATTATACTGCCATCCGTAGCGGTCAGGGAAACGTTGCCGCTGGTAGCGGCTATGGCTGCAGCACCCAGCGTAATATTGCCCGTGTCTGTGGTTAGCGTATAGTTAACGTCACCGCTTAGTGTGGCAGCTATCGCGCCGCTGTCGGCCAATGTGGCGGTTTGCCCGCCACCGAGGCTCAACGCATAGGTGTTCGCACTGTCAGGCTTAACAGTCATCGTCAGATCTGTCAGGGCAACAGTAGAACTGACGTCAATGCTGCCGTCTGTGTCCAGCACAAGCTTCGGACTACCTACTAATTCGATTGTGTCTGCCGGGCCAATATCATTATCGGTTCCACCTAGCGCTTTTAGTGTAACTTGACCGGTCGTAGTAATGTGTTTATCGTCAGTCCCTGCAGTTTCGGTTATATCGCCATTACTGGCAATCACAGCAACTGTGCCACCACCCACATCGATTGTCTCATCGGCAAGTTTAATGCTGCCAGCATCTTCTGTGGTGAAGGAAAAATTGAGGGAAGAGTCCGTGACCTCAGTCAATGTTGCATCTGTACCGTTGGATGTTGCATCGAATGTCAGGCCAGAGGCGCCAACGTCTGATGTCGTGCCCATACCTGCTGTTCTGGCAGTAATGGTCAGGTTGGTTAAATTCGCTCCCGCTAAGACGTTAAATTTACTGTCCGAATCCAACACCAATTTAGTCGATCCCGTGAAGTTCAGATCCTCATTGAGTCCGTCACCGTCACCGATATCTCCGCTTGCCGTTAGTGAAAGGGTATCGCTTGCATTCATCTGAATATTTGCATCGGCCGAAACCGAAACCTGTCCAATCATTCCAGCAGTCGCCGTTAAACTTACATCTCCACCGGTGGTTAGGATAATGCCGTTTGTGTCATCATCGATTTTGATATCTCCACTGTCGACGGAAATGGTGAGATTTAAATCAGCATCCGTTGGGGCAATCTTAGTTATGAGCAGGTCATCGTTAGTGGTGTCATGAGTGACGTTCCATTTATCACCGTTATCTAATCCCGTGGCGTCAAGTTCGAATTCATAAGAGCTTGCACCTGTAAGATCACCGACCGTAATTGATAGATCCGTCAGGTCTGTGCTGGTCCTGGCATAAAAGTTGGCGTCTGTGTTCAAGGTTAGGTTGGTGCTCGATGCAATATCGATTGCGCCATCGACTACCGTGCTTCCAATCGAACCTGTACCCTGGGCGCTGAGTGCAACTTGTCCTGTGGTTGTAATGTTGGCTGTGGTGTTGTTTGTTGCTTCCAAAATACTTCCGGCAGAGGCAGTCAGGTTCACATTCCCGCTACCGGCGGCAATGGCACTGTCCGCAAGGTTGATGTCGCCGCTGGTGGCATCAATGTAAACGCCGCCGGCCGTTCCCGCACCGCCGTCGGTGGTTACGGAAAGCTTTCCGTCGACATTGCTGTTTCCGCCCGAAGCGTCGCCCAACACGATCTCAAACAGGTCGGTTGCAGAAGATCCGTTGCTTTGGCTGATCTTGTTGGCGCTGAGCGTTATATTGCCGGCAGTGGCCGTATCGGCAGCCCCGTCATTGCTGGTGGCCGCTCCGGTAACGAGAGAGCCTGTCCCGTAAATCGCTCCTACACCCCCTGCCGTTAATGTGATTGATCCACTGGTAGGCGCTGAAACCACCGTATTGGTTCCCGAGGATACCTGGGCATTCACGATAATATGGTCATCGCTGGTGGTCAGGGTGATGCCACCGGTTGAGACCCCTGTGCTGGTTTCATTGGCGGTTGAAATGACCTGTGAAACCGTGATCGTACCGGCAGTGTTGGTAATGGAGATATCGCCGCCGTTTCCGGAGGTGGTTTTTACACCGGTAACAGCTGTAGCGTCAGCCGCCGTCACGGTCGTCACATCGATAAATCCGGATGCCTGGTTGTTGATAAAGATACCGCCGGTGGCGGTTTGGGCGGCAAAGCTGGACAGGTTTTCCGTTTCGATCTTGGCCCCGGAGGTACCGATGCCGCTGCCCGCGGATAATTGCAGCCCGCCGGACCCCATACGGATAACGCCGCCGTCGTCGATGATGGCGCCGGTTCCGTTGGAGGATCGCCCATCAGCGCGCAGCGCCACATCCCCGCTGCTGGAAAAGGTGTTAAAGTCGATGGTGCCGGAAAGGGTGATGTCCTTGTGCGCTTCCAGGATCAGGTCATTACTGCCCGATGGGGCGGTTATCGTTCCACCGATGGTGATGTTGCCATCTTCACCTCCGTCATTGGCGGTGATGATTTTAACATCGGCCGAACCCAGGCCGGTTTCGATGGTGCTGGTCAACAGGATATCGGTGTTGCCGGCGGCGTTGTTGGATATCCAGGGATCGCCCGTCGTCCCAGCACCCTGGATATCCTCGGTGCCGGAGTCCTGAATCGCAATATTGTCAGGGTCGAGCAGCAAGGTGCCGGTTTCACCAACCGGCGCCCTGAGATCGGTGAGGCCCTGATAGTTGAGATGTTTACCGGACACCTCTGCAAAGCCGCCATCACCGGAGTTGTCACCACCCGTTGCAGTTATATTGCCATAAAAGTTAGTGTTCTCATTCGCCCATACGATGACTCTCCCACCATCACCTGTAGAAATTGCGCTGGCATCGATGACTGCATCCGGTCCCACATAGGTGCGCAGGGCATTCCGGATATCCGAGTTCTTCCCCTGGTAATCGCCACCGATAAGGACAGTCCCGCCCCCTGCATCACCGGAGGCAGTGATGGACGCATCTCCGAAAAAGCCGACCTTTTCGCCCAGCACGTGGACCGTGCCGCCGGTTTCGCCGGTCTCATTACCCGACGCGTCGATCACACCGCTGACCGACACGATGCCGGTCTCCCCGCCGGTGATGGTGATGGTGCCGGTCTTATCGCCTACGGACTGGCTTTCCACAACACTTGTGGATTCGAGGGTAAGATCGCCTTCGGATGCGATGTCGATATCACCGGCATCGGTGGACCGGATAGCGCCGGCACCCGTTACGGTGCCGCCTTCAACCGTGACGTCGCCGTTGGCTGCCAAAACGGAGGTTTCGGTCAAAACGACGGCATCACCGGCTGAAAGACCGATATCGCCATCGGTGGCGGTGACATTCTTGCTTAAAGTAACGGATGCGTCAGAGGATACGGCCACGCTGCCCGCTTCGATGCTGCCGCTCTGGGTGATACTTTCCACGGCCGACACGGTTAATCCGCCGCCCACGGCGGACGCGCCCAGATCCAGGGAGGACAGGGTGTTGACGATGACGTTGTCGTCCGCGCCTTCGGTATTGAAGGTAACGGGACCGGAAATGATATTATCCGTGGCATCCAGGACGATGCTTTTGGCTGCGGCGGTGACCGCTTCATCGGCCAAAGTTACAGTAGTCGACTCCGCAGTAGAGTCTGCGACTATCGCTTCATCCCCGCCTGCGGTGGTATCGATGCCATCGATATCGGGTCCGATGGAAGAGGCGTCGGTGACGGATTCATCGGCGTCGATGCTCTCTGCCAGTGCCTCGGCGATTTCGATATAATTGGTACCCGAAGTGGAGAAATTTGCTGCCCCTGCCACGTTGAAGGCGGCGCCCTGGGTGATGTCCCCGCCGGCGTTGACGTTCAGGCTGCCGCCGATATCCATGGTGCCAAGGGCCACGGCCGCACTGTGATTGAGGATCGCGCTGCCGCTGCCGGTGGAGATGCTGCCGGCCACACCGCTAAAGCTGGTTCCGGTGCTGCTGAAATTACCACCGCTGGTGGCGATGGGCGCAGCAATTGTGACGCTGCCCCTATGGTTGATGCTGGCGTTGCCGCCGCCGGTGCGGATGGAAGCGGTGTTGATGAAATTGTTGCCCGAGCTGGCGAAATCACCGCCCAGCAGGGATACGGTCTTCTGGATGGAGACGTTGCCCCCGGCCTGTATGGTAAGGCTGCCCTGCCCTTCCACGGAAATGGAGTCGTTAAAAGCGATGTCGCTGCCCGCCTGGAGGACCACGTTGGTGCCGTCATCCAGAATCTTGACCAGGGGTTCGGGTTCTATGAACTGATCCAGCGCCCCTTCGACGGCACCAGTCAACTGATCATAATCCAGCCCGCCAATAAGATCCGAATCGAAGCTGTCGATGCCCAAAACGGCCAGCAATTCTTCCGTCCCGAGTTTTTCCTCTCCACGCTCAATCAGCTCAAGGAGGGCATAGTCTTCGTTGGCTTCCAGCTGGGTTTTGAAGTCGTCCAGATTGTTGATCTCTGCGACGACCTCTTCGGTCTCTGCCGGTTCCGGATCGGTCGTCTCCGCCAGTTCAGCGGTTTCGTCGGCCTCGATGTCGGCCGGTTCCGCAGCTTCGGTATCGCTTTCCGCCACGACGGTTTGATCATCGGTGGCGGGTTCCTCATCCGATGCCGCTGAGGTTGTTTCGCCTTCCGGTTCGGTGGCGTCCGCTGTTTCCGTGGTTTCGGTATTGGTGGTGTCACCACTGTCAGCGGTTTCCGTATCACCGGCCGTATCGGTGGTATCACCATCCGCGGCGTCGGTCTCCTCCGATGAAGCGATTGTCTCATCTGCCTCGCCGTCATCCACCACCGCATCTTCCGGGTCCAGTAGCAATGTGCCGGCCTCCCCTTCGGGGGCCGTCAGATCCACATAACCGTCGAAATCGAGTTTCTTCTTGCCGGACACCTCCACGGAACCACCGTCACCGCCCTTTTCACCTCCCTTGGCGGTAATGGTACCGTAGAACCGCGTGGTGTCGTCCGACCAGACCACGACATCCCCACCTTTGCCTTTTTCAACGGCATCGGCCTCTATCCGAGTCTTTTTACCGACAAAGGTACTTTTGGAATTTCTGATTTTCTTGTTTTTGCCCTTAAACCCGCCGCCGATGCGGACCTTGCCGCCGCGAAGCAGTCCCCTTGCCTTGATCTTGGAGTAGTGGACCAGTTTGACCTTTTCACCAGTGACTTGGGCCGTGCCGCCGGACTCGCCGGCATTCACCCCGGATACATCCAGGGTCCCGCTGTTCACCACATCCCCTTTAGCACCCCCGTCCAACTTGATGGTGCCGGTTCGGTTGCCCACAGATGCCGCCTCGATAAGGCCGCTGTTGTTGACCACCGATTTGATCGCCTCGTATGCCACCCGGGCGCTTAGGAGCACTTCACCGCCGTTGGCGCTGATGGTACCGGAGTTGTCGATGGCATGATCCATCGCTTTGCCGTCCGGCCCGGTGATCATATTCATCACCTCTTTGTCCACGGCAAATTTGATCAATTCATTGCCTTCAAAACTCAATGTCACCTGTTCTCCGGAACCGATGGCCACCTTGCCCAGATTGGCCGCGATCTTACCCTGGTTCTCGACACCAGGTGCCATCAGTGCAACGCTGCCGCCTTTGGCAGCGCTGATGGTGCCCTTGTTGAGAATACCCGCCAGGGATTTTTCGGATATCTTGAACAGGGTGTATTTGCCGGAAAGAAAGTCTTCATCTTTGATGTTGAGGGTACTGGCCAGAAAAGAGTTGGCTTCGACTCTGCCGGAGGCGCCAACCAGAATGCCGTTGGGGTTGATGAGGAAAATGTTGCCGTTGGCCGTTAAAAGGCCGTAGATCGCCGAGGGATCCGCCCCGATTACGCGGTTTAATGCCACGGATGAAGCATCCGGCTGGAGGAACCGGACCGTTTCGGGGTTGGCAATATTGAACTTCTGCCAATTGATGATGGTTTTATGGCTCCCCTGCTTGATGTTCATGGTGGCAGGGTTGGGCGTCGCGATATTGGCCTGGCCCGACACCACATTTCCCCCTTGAGGCAGGGCGAAGATGTAATGGGGAAAGATCAGAGAATAGATCATCAGTATCAGTAATACTGATATCCCCTTTTTTTTGAAAAAATCCCTGTTCATTGTTGCATCCTCCGGCATTTCAAGGTCTCTTTCCTTACGACGGCATTCGTAATGAAAAAGAGTCATTTCACTACTCTATTCTATCACCGCAGAGTCGCAGAGAGCGCAAAGGGAGAGCTTTTTCTCTGCGTGCTCTGCGACTTTGCGGTGAATTGTTCTTTCAATTCATTTACCATCCGTACGATTAAATCTTAATAATAATTTTCTCAGCGCTCTCTGCGTCTCTGCGGTGAACGAACCTACACCTCTCCGTTGGTCATGGTATCCAGATAGCGGGACAATTGCCCGGTCTGTTTATTTGAGAGCTTTTTGAACTGTAGTCCGCAAAGGCGCGTTTCCAATCCGATGGGATGGGACACCTCTTTTTCCATTTTCTTTTCGTAAACCATCTTGCAGGGAACGCTGGGCAGGTAATACCCATCGTCACTGATGAAAATATCGACATTGAAATTGGGAGAATCCCCGCTTTGTTCCTCCTGGGTCATGTACTGGAAACAGAGCCCCCCTCTGCTGATATCCTGAATTTTTCCCAATTTTGAAAAATCGGGCCTCAGCGCCACATACGTCAGCTTTTTGGGCCGCATCCGCAAATCTTCCCTCCGCTCGGCACCTTCCATTTACATCCCTCCTATTTGCCCTGCAAAAATCACGTCGGGGGATAACGCCAGTGGCATCATCCCGATATTTGACCTCTCATCTTAAAAATGCGAACGATTGAGATTCATATAAACACATAAAAATTAAGTGCTTATATGAATTTCGCCTTGTGTATAGACTTTACACCACGATACCAGTATTCTGAATCGGTGTAAAAATAACAAGGCGGATTCTACTGGGTACAAAGTGGGTACCACCCTTCCCCCCTTATATGGTGCGTGCTCTGTCAAAGCTCCGATCCAAATCACGTTTTCAATCCTCTCCCATTTCAGACATCAGATAAGTCCTCAAATTCACATTTGAATTGCGCAATTTGAGCTTTCTACGGATGTTTTTCCGATGGGTTTTGACGGTGGATATGGAAATAAATAGATAGTTGGCGATCTCCTCGCTGGTCATTCCGTTTCTAATATAGGATGCAATCCGCATTTCCGTAACCGAAAGGACCGATGCGGCCTTCAGTTCACCGGTCAGTCCGGAAGTCAGGTCTTTGACATAACTGTTCAGCAAATTCAGGTCGGTCGTATATCGGTGGAGATAGGGATCCCGACGAAGCTTATCGATTATGGGAGTCATCAGCATCACCGCCTTCTGAAACACCCTTTTTTCCGATTGCTTTCGGCTTCTTTCCAGATTTCGGGCCAGAACCGACAACGCATTGTTGGTCTCCATGAGCTGCCGCGTGGTACTCTCAAGCTCTGCAGCATTGGCGACCTGCGCTTTCCGGTTGTGCTCCAGTTCATTGACCTTTTTTTCGAGTGTCCGGTTGGCTTTTTTCAGCAGCATCTCCGATTTCCATTTGGCGGAAAGCGCACTGGCAAATTGCCGGATCTCCGAAACATGAAAAGGTTTTTGAACGTACAGCAGTTTATCGGCCGGGGGGATCCGAACGGCAATCTCGCCGGGTGATACATTGGTCATCCCCGTCACGATGACAAAATTAACATCCGGATCTACTTCCCGTATCCGCGCGCCCACGGTAATGCCGTCAGGCCCCTGATCCAGATTCAGGTCTAGAAACACCACCGCAAATCGGTGATCTTCTATTATGGCCGCCTGGGCCAGATCGATGGCCGCATCCCCTTCTTTGCAAGCGCTCAATTCATATTGGGCATCACTCTTTCCCCGCGGTGCCAGGGCATATTTGTAGATCTCAAGAATCTCCTGCTCATCATCGACTGCCAGTATGCGAAGCGCTTTTTCATCGGTTATTTTCATGTATCCAACTATCAGAGGATCTTGATCGGAAGCAGATTCGATCCGCTAGACGCCCGATTCCTTCTCCGGCCAGAAATGAAAAAAGCCCGACCCATGGCGAAAGGGACGAACAAAATGGGGCGGGCCGCCGGGAAAACAGCGTGAGGTTGATAAATTAAAAAAACTTCATGGAACTGGTGACATAATGGACAAAATCCGACTCGTCCTCTAACTGGTCGACCGGTACGCCGATATCATACTTGAATGTGAAACGGTCCTTGAAAAAAAACCTGAGCCCGGTACCGTATCCACTGAGACCTTCGGATGTGGATTCGCCGGGTTGTGTGTCGTTGGTATAAACGCCCCCATGGTCGTAGAAAACGACGAATTGGACCATTTGCGCCAGTCGCTGTCCGAAAAGTGTTTTATCGGCGATAAAAGGTGGTGCGAACATGAGCTCGGCGGATAGGGTGTAGCCATAATCGCCCAAAAATACTGAAGGAGGATGCCCGCGCACACTCCCGTAACCGCCCAGAATCATCTGTTCCGCCGAAGGCAGCCGATTTGCTGAATACTGCCCCCATGCACGCAGCATGGCGTTGGTATAGCCGTAAACCTTCTGAATTCTCGCAAAGTTAAGGGACAGGCGGTGATAATCCTTGGGCAGGTTGGACCGGCTGGGTGCAAAGGTCGGATCCCGCTCCAGACTGCCATACATGTACTGGACAGAGGCGATATTTTTCCCGAGATAACGGTCCAGGTTATCGAAGTTCAGTCCAACATAGATGCTTTCCAGATCATCGATATTCTCAAGAACACCCAGCTGTTCCTGTTCCGAGTACTTCACATCATATCCGAGCTCGAGCTCGAGGTTCATATTTTTTTTCTTGATCAGGGGGTGGGTGACTTTAAAACCTTTGTTTTCCGTGTCACCGGCAAACCCCAGCTCTGCGAACTGCTGTCCCACCACGTAATTACCCAGCAGGTAATTGAGCTGGATCTGGGTGCCGTGGCTGTTAACCGGCACTGTCCACTTAACAGTGCCGAGGGTGGAATCCTCGAAGGTGTTGCCGGTCACTCCTCGCAGAACAAGGCGCGATCCCCAGTTATGATCAATGATGTTCAAAGAAAGGCCGTACCGATCGGCACTGACCAAATCGGAACCAAAGTTGTTGTAGTCGATACATTGAATAGCGTTTTATCATCATTGCATATCATTAATGGCGGGATCATGCAAA
>Ga0066187_1000849_pt1 | contig 10017 bp, 10 predicted proteins | sample WorMetexBAHAMAS1_FD_58706 | JGI IMG/M metagenome (GOLD analysis project Ga0066187, IMG submission 58706) | Marine gutless worms symbiont microbial communities from Max Planck institute for Marine Microbiology, Germany - Inanidrilus exumae... | ecosystem: Host-associated > Annelida > Digestive...
AAAACTTATGATAAACTTAGGATTTTTCCTAAGATTTTTTTTGTGAATCGGGCCCCTGGATGCTACGGTTTCAAGTTGGAATAAACTAATGTTTCAGAACCAAGATTATCGCTGTTACCAATATCAGAGACGCTGCATTTCAAGCGTACGTGCACAGCGCTCAAAAAGTTTCTTTTATTATTTTTGTCGCGCATCATCATAGCACAGATATACACAGCGCGACACTTTTCAGCGATTTGAAAACTTCCTAATTCCCATACCTCATAAAATACAACATATGTTAGCTAAAATATGTTTGCACATGAATCGTTAAACGTATGCGGCTGTAATATTGAAGTTGTATGGATGATGAAGGCATTCTCGAAGTCATTTAGGCTATGTTAGTTGTAATGTCTCAGAAACGATGCAAGATAAAGACCATTGATATGAAGTGATATATGTCCTGTCAAATAGCGCCATTTTGATGACAATCAGTGACTATTGCGTGTGCCTTTTAAAATGCAATTAATTCTTAGCTGGTTTGCGAGAAATGGCAATTGTGTGCAAATTTCCCGAATATTCGTGAGCTCACAAATCATGAATTCTCTACTTCAGCTGTTTTTCAGTTTGGCAACAAAGTGAAATGACTTTTTCTTCGGATTGTTCCAATAAAGATTATTACTTACTGTAATTGTGTCCGTCTATTTGTCCATCTGAGCTCTTTCATTTGGATGACATAGGCCTAATTTTGCGCATCGGTTTTCTACAGTGCTAATATTACTAAGCTAGCTGTACCTGTCGACTTTGTAGGTGACTGAACACTGGTCGTATCGTATCGTATCGTTTTATTAGATGTCTATAAACTCGACCAAGTTGCAACTTAAGTTCTTTTAGCAACAAAAAATGTTTGTTGTCGTATGATGTTATTATAGCAACAACTACAAGCTGTAGATGTTTCCAGTAGCATTCGCCCCGGGCGGCACATTGCAGGGGTTGGTATTTCGGACAGGACATTCAAAAAATTCACACGAGACAGTAGGCCTACATATTAGTTGCAGGAGTTTTCACTTTTGAAAGCTGGCAAATGTTGTGATGTACTGATTGAAATGTCATTGGTGTTCCGTGTCGCGTGATGGCAAATTATGCTGGTATTCAGAAACCACACGTATGATTGATAATTAGGGTCGTGGGGAGTCGGAGGCAACATGAATGGTTGTCCGGGCGCCACCAAGGCTCGCCTCGCCTCGCTACAGAATGTTGCCATCGCGCAATGAAGTTGCTGTGAAATACAACAGCAAGACAAGGCAACCATAGATATCAGACTTCGCCCGCGGTGAGCAATCTCACTTCGCGGCCGATAATAGACTTGTCCTAAGCTCGTAATCAAGCATCTGCCCCTGTCGTGTGTCGCTGCATTGACCTCTCCATTTCCGAATTATTCGGGTATTAGGCTAGTCGGGCACATGTTTCCCCAAAATTGCCCCTTTCCCTCATGGATAGTCACCCCACGTAACACACTGTTTCTCGGGCCAAGCTCACTCATCATCTCCAACGGCATCTGGATCGGTTCAGCCGTTTTTGTATGGCCGTTTTTGTATTTTTATCGCTACGCTTTCCTACGTTCATGCATTAAAATAACTAGTACATTTGTTTCTCCGACAGTGTTCACGGTTACCATAATAACAGTAGCTACAGCAACATGCGTTTCGGTAATTCTTCCCATTAATCGTCAAATTTCTCCGTTCTTATATTACTTTAGTTTGCGAGTAACTTCGAAATAGTTAGTCAAAATTATGACCTTTAATAACAGGAAATTGAATTCTGCCCGACTTTACTGTCAATAAGTAAATTTAAGCGTAATCGGTCCTTGGTAGCGAAATTCATACCTCTATACGGCCCATTATAAAACCGGAAGTACAATACGTATTGCAACGACGCCGGAGGAGGACCGAGCCACGGCCATAGGCAACATGCACAATACATTTGGAAAGATCGCTCGTGTGGTTACGGCGATATCCTGGCGGACAGACACACATAGACACACACACACAGGCTTGCTCATCACAATACTTCGCAACCGCTCCCGCGGGCAAAGTAAATATTATCCAAATAGAATATATATTGAACGGTAATAGGCTACTGATCTAACCGTATTTTATTGTGTGTTTTTCTCGCATTTTAACGAGGTAAGTATGTAAGTAGGTAAACATTTATAAAGCGCCGTAATCATTTAAACGTAAATGAACCAAGAGACGCCGGGTTAGCTGGGTTTTCACTCGTTCCTGTCACCCGTCTCGTTGTCTTTTTCCGACGCGACCTCTTGGCGGTTTGTGGTAGTCGAACAACGTTGACTAAGGTCGGGTCTGAGGGTAACGTAAGCCGGTCAAGTGCGATCGGTGTTTCGTGGAGCCATCCATGCCCGCTCGCCGGGTGCTTATGGCCTGCTGCTGCTGCTGCTGCTGCTGTGAGGGATGCGTGGCTTGTTCGTTACGGTCGACGATCGCCATCTCCGCCGCCCGTCGGACGTCTATTAGTCGTACGCGCCGGGCATGAAATTGTCTTCCCAAATTGAAACTGGGTCCGACGTTTTGTCACCGACGCCGACGCCGGAACGACGCAACGCCGGCTGCGGCTTGAGGCCCAGAACGATAGAGGGACGTTAAGGCAGCATCGATCAGCTGTAAATGACGTGACGGTCTGGGACGGTGGTCATGATGGTGATCTGGGTCTTCTAAGTTGTAGTTCTGCTGGTCTCGATAATCCATTGTTATACCGAACACATTATGTTGCGCGGTGGCGCTGCGACTGACAGGTCGCGGGTTTGACTGCCAGCCGGCCCGCTTTCACATAACATAGGCCAACTCAGCCTTGCATCCCTCCGGGGCCGCTAAATCGAGTACCTGCTTCGACTGGGGAGAGGGGGTAAAAGGGGGATTCTTATCTCTGCCTGGTGGCAAGTAACACTGTGTGATCCCGTATGGCATGCGAGTTTCCCGTAAAGGTGAGGCAGAGTTGTTTGCTAACTGCTATACACCGATTTACTTCTTTTACTTTTTTTACTTTAGTGGGCCGATAGAGTGATCGGTTCGTTATGTGTCCGTCCATGCGTCGAAATTACCTTTCAGCTAGATATTTGGCACGCTGGTTAATCTTGACACTGCCTATGTGAAATTCGATCGTCAAAATCATAGTTGGGAAAAAATCACAGGAGTAAAAACATTTCGGCTATGCATGCATGTCACGAGGCAAAACAAAGGCACCGTCGTCATAAAACAGAACTGAATTTTAAACGGTAAGTAAGTAACATCGGTAGGTATTTCCTGTGAATGTTGAGTTCTCTGTGCGGTCAGTGCGACCTCGATTGAGTGTTTTCTAGTTATACGAGTGGCAATTTGTTATCGGTGCCGGTCAGCTTCACTGAAGTTCTGAAGCTCACTGTCCCGTCTGTATCTATAAATGAGAAAAATATAATAATTATTAATAAATAAATAGCCCGCTGTATTGTAAGATCTCATACTGACTGTTCCACCACTATATCACACACATACTCTGGGCCGGTGCATGCTGTCATATCTGCCTTCGGCATGTATAATCTACGCTGCTGATGGGAGCCTACCGCCCACTGCAACAAATCACTTGAGCTGGGCGGAGCTATGCTTCCGTCGTAAACTGTTAATCAGTCAAACGATCAATCAGTTAGTTAATCACTCGAAACAGATTTATAAAAGTGCCATAATAAGTACCGGAGTATTCCAGTCTGAGATTAAAGTAAGCTGCCCCCGTGTCTCGCCTACCGCTGGGTCAGGGTCTTAGAGGGTCGGGGACCGGTAAGTCGGGTGGGGTTAACCACAAGGGTCTGCGACCGACGTGACCCGTGCCAGGGCTGGGCGGCAAGTGATCGAAACGCGGCCATGTAATTAGCCTAACGGCGCGTGTTAGATTGATTCAGAGACGGGCATCACTCCTGCGTCTCGTCTTAGCCGCATCCGAGAAACTGCATCAGCGACGTATCGGGCTTAGGCGACACGCGGCAGATCGACCACAACGGATTAGCGTCGACTCGACCGCTTCTGAGTTATATGCGTCCAGCTGAGTGGTTTTAACACTGTTATAAGGTGCGAACCTCGTTGAAAACGGTTGCCGCAACTCTCGCCGCAATCATCATGGCGTCGGTTGCACTAGCAGCAACCGCCAGTAGCGCCAAGAGGGCCGGGGACAGGAGTGGTCAGTGTCCATGGTCCCGGGAGGGTCAGGGGCCCGTCTTACGCGAGAAAAGTCGATTTTGACAGCGTAATTGAACTATTTGCTAGTCGCAAAGCATGTAAAGTTCCTCTTTTCTAAAGTGCGTTGTGCATACTTAGTATCATGAACAGAAACGCTCTGTATAGACAGTACAGTACACATTACATGTACTTGATTCAAGCTGTAGCCATTTTCACGGTCTGTTATTATGTACGGTGTACACATTTGTAGTAGTTTTCACTTTTAATGTCAGTAACGGGGTATTAGAGACGAGATGTGAGTGTATAGACTGCAGGGACCCGGGAGAGCTATACATGTAACTGTCACGGGCCCGCGTTAGCTGTCGACGGCCCTGGCACCGTGTGTCTAGAACGTCGATTCATAGGGACCCTCGGCAATAATGTTGAGTTGGACGCCAATGTTTTGGATCTCTTGCTCATTCGATCATCATTACCTCGCAATGGCTCCATATTTTACGTCCATTCACAAATTTCTTTCTTCCTAATCTATTTAATCGTGTAATTTTCGTCACTCGTTTTAGAATTGAGGGATTTGGGTCGCCGATATTCGAACCCATTTACCGCTGCGATCAATAACAACAGGGCGATGCGGCCTTTCGTCAAACGTCTTTGACCGCATAGTTACCGTCAACAGCAACTTTACATGCCTATCGTACAGATCAATGGCTTTCAAATAGAAGCTTCTCTTTCTGCCGCTTCAACCAGTCTTCTGTGGCTGACTTCAGTTCTTCGCCACAAGAGAACTGCTTGCGCTTCAGGTAGCACTTCGAATTTTAGAACAGATGCAAGTTACATGCAAATCAGGTCTGCCGAGTGAGCCGCGTGGGTAAGCTCCTGAAATCCACACTGACGGCCAAGTCGTGTGTGCGGGAGCACCACGAAGAAGTAGAACACTGGCACTCACCAATGACCATTCGTCGAATTTTTTTCATGGATCGAATCATGTAGCCATTGCAGGAAATCAGCATAGTAAGCATCTCTGACTTTGGCTGAACTTTGAAGTTTGAACTACCTGGACCGCGGGGATTCATTGCTTGAACCGTTCCTTTGTCTCGGAGTCGTACATGAATCTAATTTTATAGCACCGCATTTTTTATTTGAGATTTATGCGCATGTGTCGATCAACGCTGACCAATCAGCAGCACTGCTGTTTGGCTGTCGAAATCTGGGCCGACCAGTAACTTATTCCTAACGATATTATCATCATAGACCAGTCTGTATCCAACGCCGCAGAACCAAAACAAGCAGAAACAAAGTGGAGTGCATTCGGGATCACGATTTCCGAGTAGTCAAGAATGAAATACGCTATCTCAGTATTGAAATATTGTACAATTCCTTCGTCTGATGACGTCCATGCTACAAACCTAATAACAAAAATCGTAAAAATTAGAATAGTAATAACTAATAACAACTAATTTTAACAGCAGTATTAATACTTGTAATAATAATAATAATAACAGCAACAACAGCAACAGTACGTTATAACAATGACACTGATTACGACGATAACTTTCAACGTTGATAAGGGTTTAGTCGTCAATATTTGTGTTAGTAATAACTTAACTAATCGTAGTTTAAATAACTCATTGGCACGGATCGCCTGTCGCGCCTCTGAATGCATTGAAATTAAGCTTTCTCAGCGTCACAAGCGTCATGACTCCGACAGACGCGCTTGAAAACGCGATAAATATAATGCGAAATATAATTGCAAAATTTGATCCTTGTCCTACTGTCCATACATTGCGATCATCTAATAACTCGGTCACACAAGTTGTTTCTTCATTTCGACATGTAAACCATATGCATCAGCAGTCTATAAATAACTATAGGGAGCGACATTGTATATCCTGAGACAGTGCTTCTTTCTCGTGTGAAAAATTCGAGAAAATACAATTACGTAAAGTGTTTCCGTGAATTACAACAACAATTTTTTGTTTAAATTTTAATAATAACAGGATGATAATGCCACCACAGGCTAATTATTCGAAGAAAAAAACTTTTTGTATCCAAGGATCGTTTGGCTATGCGCACATGTAAAGCTGAACGAAACATTACGGCTTTGTGCAAATAGTTCGCTCATCAGTTACCTGATAAGTATCTGCCTTTTTAAAATTGTCATTAATCCGTCTCCGCCTGTGTTATTAATTGCAAACTGCACAAATGCTACTGAACCGATTCAGTTTCTCAAAAAAAGTTTTAAATGTACATAAACTCAAATTACGATTAAAAATTACCAAGAGAAATAAATAAACCGAGCTTTGTGACAAAATAAACTCACTAAATCCAATGTCATATTCTAACACACTTAAAATTGAAAAATGCATTTCCACCCGTGTCAATTATCACGCTTGTATATTCCACGTGATTTTACCGCGCGACGCATATGCAGTGGATATGCATAGCTGGATATATGCTATGGCTCGGTGTCTGTCCGTCTGTCCGGCCGTCACACGACGTTACTGTATCGAAACGGCTGAACAGATTCAGTTGCTTTACGACACGGAAGCTGACCTCGGCTTATGTTATGTCACTGTTATAAAAGAATTTCGGTATGTCCAGAAATGAAGGTACTTCCCTCTGTAATCTTGTCCTTAGCTCTGAACTTAGCCGATTTTTTCCCGCTTTCATCGCCACGGCACGTCGACCGTCACAGGTGTTGCCGACTTCGTTCGAGCGTCGCAAGCTTATCGAAATGAGCGAGCGCTCACTTTCGTTTACAACACGTTGACGGCGACATAGGGTGCGTCGCGCAGTCCGTCTGCGACAGCTGAACCGCTTGTTTATCACGGGGCGCATTTCCGCAGTCCGTCTACCAGTTGACACAGCCGTCCATCGTGCCGCCGGCGTGCTGTGGCGCTGGATGAGGATGCGCATGGAGATACTGTTGCTGATGCTGGTGCAGCTGCTGCAGCTGAGCGTGCCGTTTCATCTGCGCGGTGGGACACGGCGTCGGCGGCGGCGTGGTGCCGGGCGGGTCGAGGCAGGTCCGTGGCGGCGGCTGCTGAGGCAGGGCGGGCGTCGTCGAGGACGCGGCGGCCGAGCAGGTCGACTGCGCCGTGCGCTGTTCGACGTAGTCGTACTCGCAGAGGATGCGATTGTCGTGCAGGTAGAATCGATCTCCGATACAGAACCTTACACGTACACGCAGTCTGATATACACATTGCACACGTCCGTCTCCATCTGCAACGCGTCACGTCACTGACTAGTCACGCCGCTGTTCGATGTTCAACGACATTCCCAGTGTTCGAGAATACATACTTTACATTTTTTCAGATTTCCAAAAAAACGCGTTTTTACATTTTTTCGAACTGACATGTCGAAAAGTCGTCAGCAAAAGTTTAGTCTCCAATCATTCGAAATGATGACCTGGCTATATTGTACGTAAATTAGGTGAACTTTGGTCCAGTAACTCCGGAGTTTAAAAAACCATTAATGATTAAAGAAATATGTTCTTGGTTGCAAACTTTCCGTCCATCCAGCCCTAGAGGCAGGCTAGAACATATTTCTTTAATCACTAATAGTTTTTTTAAATGATTTTTGCTTTCATCATCCAATTCGAGCATAAAAGGTACTTAAATTCTTGACCCTACTTGATATCTTTCTTTTTTTACGACTGTCCATTTTTGCACGTGCGTAATATGCAAAAAGACTTATTATTTTCTGCTTTAATTCGTGGCTCAGTTTTCAGCGACAATGCGTCTTTTAAGGAGATTTTTAATATCTCAAGAAATGCACGAACTTTTTTCACATTTAAAATATCGAATCACGAATTTTCGATCTGTGTTAAAGACGTGGCAACGACGACCTAGTTCTCTTTCAACTCAAAATCCGCCCGGTCTTGGATGGCTGCGGTGCAGTTCTGACCTCTGACTGCAGCGCTGGCAGGCGAAGCACTCGAGATGGTAGACGTTGTTCCTTGCCTTCATGATCATCTCGAAAGCGGGAATGAGTTTCGAGCAGGCCGAGCAGTAGCCGGTCGTGCCGAACAACCTGCGCGCACACACGGCCACTGCTACAGCCGTACTTCAGCACGATCATCGGCGATCTAAGAACTCTTTACAGACACTATCCGCCTCCCTTCCCCTCACACAGACAGCATCTGAGCTATGATGATTGTCTGGAGGTTAGGAAGGAAAATAATCAGAACTGCTCTGTGCTGTATTGTGTACGACAGTTGTACACAATGAAACGCACACACGTGTGAACAGTTCTTAAATTTCCTTGTTGGTTTAGGTTTATTATTTCGTTTTGTGTGTTTGTTTAAGCTTACCAATTGTTTTTTGTGTTAGCTAAGATCAGTTTGATCCTGTGTTCCGGGGCCCCCAAATTTGTCCGTTTAGCGTTCCGGGGCCCCTAAACAAGTAAAGTTAAATGGAAACACACGTCCTGGCCCCAATTCCCTAATACGTAAAGAATCCACCTTACCATTTGACGGTCTGTTTGTTACAGCTATATTGCGCTTTTCACATTGTTTGCAGTGCGTGGCCTTTGACTACTTCGGCGTAGACTGCGAGAAGCAGTTTGTGTCGAAGGTAACTCCACCCGGGGCCGTCGTGTAGCACTGGGCCCAGAAAAAAGCATGAGCCCCGCATTTTAAGACAGTCCCTGGGCCACAAAAAGTATACCTTAACTACTGGCCTCGCGGAAAGTTGCCGTATGTCTGGCGTCGCATGGGTCATGCGTCACAGACTGTGAGATACATCTACTCATGGCGTCACTGAGCACCCGACCTACACTCGATCCTATAAGCTGTATGGCACCCTTTATCATTGCTTTACAACTAGACGCATTTTTTCACTACCACCGCATATGTTCAGTTGCCTAGTTCAAACTCGCCGAGTCCGAGTTAAAACCTATCACCATCATCATCACCACAAAACAGCATTGCCCTTGTGCTTTGACACTGGTGTTCAGGCGACAGGAAGACATTCGGCCGGTAAATCCGCGTTTTCTGGAAAGGCAGAACCAGCGACAATTCCGGATACAAACATCAACTTCTGCTGTTTTTGTTACTACTGTTACTATTGTAATTCGCCGTCAGATCTTATCAAATTTAATCCTTATACTCCTGTCTATACATTGCGATCACACTCTTCTGCACGTTCCTCGCAATAAACTCTCTTCTGATTCCGGCTCATTCCAATTTGCACCACCAACGAACTGGAATTCTCTTCCTTCTTCATTCGTTCATCCTGGTCCTGGATTCATTCCAAAACATCTCAAAACTCACTTGTTTCAATCTGCCTTTAACGACCCACAGCGGCTAACCCAGCGACTTTGATTCATTTACATTTAAACCAGAAGAAGCCAGCACTCACAAGAGTGCAAAGACCCATGCGGGCAATGTTTTGTGACTCGTGACCTCGATCTTTGTCCTACTGACCCCAAAATAAATAAGTTTCCAGGACTTATCGTGGAACGTTTCTTTGTCAAGTTTGGTGATCCTAGCTGCATCGTTTTTTAGATATCGTGCTGAAAAACAGACACAGATAAACGCACGTAAAACCCCAATCTCCGAGACCGCCGTCGGCATGGGTAATAAACCTGTAGGTAGGACGAATCGTAATGTTTCTGGGAACACGTGACTGTCGGCGTGAGTAATGATTACGGCGCTTTATAAATGTTCTTACTTACTTGTTTACTTACTAGTTCCGTTGCTATTACGTTCCAATTGACGGCAGACCGACCGAAGGTAGTCACGTCGACAGAGGAGCAGGTTGGAGCGAGTGAAGAGTGTTGACCCGACCTCACCGAGACGACAGTCGCAGCAGGAGC
>Ga0066187_1000850_pt1 | contig 10014 bp, 8 predicted proteins | sample WorMetexBAHAMAS1_FD_58706 | JGI IMG/M metagenome (GOLD analysis project Ga0066187, IMG submission 58706) | Marine gutless worms symbiont microbial communities from Max Planck institute for Marine Microbiology, Germany - Inanidrilus exumae... | ecosystem: Host-associated > Annelida > Digestive...
CAGCGCCTCGAAGGTCGCCAAGCCTACGAATTTATCCAGCAAGAGTCGGACTTGACCACGTCCGGTTCGCCGAGTTCACCAAGAACGGCCTGTGTGGCGAGGGGTTCACCGTCGACGTCGTTACCTCGGCCGGAAGCGCCGACGCGGCATTTTCGGCGGTCAACTTCGATGCTGTGATCCTCGATCTCGGGTTGCCGGATGCCGACGGTTTGACGTTGCTGAAGTCGTGGCGGAGCCGAGGCGACGACACGCCGGTCCTGATCCTGACGGCGCGGGACGGCGTCGACGACCGGGTCAAGGGTCTGAACGCCGGTGCTGATGATTACCTATTGAAGCCTTTTGCCATGGAGGAACTCGTCGCCCGATTGCGGGCGCTGCTGCGTCGTCCCGGGGGCGCGCTCGGCGTGGTGATCGAGGCCGGCAACATGTCGTTCGATACCACGGCGCGTGAAGTGCGGGTCAAGGGAATACCCATTGCCATATCGCGGCGCGAACTCGACGTCCTCGAACACTTGATGCGCCGGTTCGGTCGGGTGGTCCCGAAAAACGTTCTCGAAGACAAGATCTACGGGTTCGATGAGGAAGTCTCGTCGAACTCGGTCGAGGTTCACGTGTCCCGTCTCCGCAAGCGGCTGGCCGGAACCGAGTCCGAAGTTACCGTCCACACCATTCGTGGTGTCGGTTACCTGCTTTCGGATCAAGACCGCAATTTGGACGCCGGTAAGACGCGTTCCTAGGCGTATAAACCTGGAAGAAACCAATCAACTAAGATCGATGGCACGACAATCCCCAAAGGTCTGGATCGTGAAGTCGGAGGACAAGGGCAAGGCGCTTTCCGAATCGATCCGCATGCTCGAGGATCTCACGCGTTTGATATCCGACTGGGTATGGGAGGCGGATAAGGGTGCCCGCCTCAACTACGTCTCCAACAAGATCTATGACAGCCTTGGCTTTCTGGCCGAAGAGGCGGTCGGCAAGAAATTGTCGCAAATCGGTGTGTTCAGATCCCCGTCGGGAGAACCCTACGATCCTGATTTCCACCTGCCTTTCCGGGAGGTAAGGTTCATTGCCGAAAACCGGGCCGGGGAAAGTCGCGAGATTTTGGTCAGCGGGGTGCCGGTGTTTGACGAAGACTCCGGCGAATACCTTGGTACGCGCGGGATCGCCCGGGACGTTACGGAAGAACGGCGCACCAAGGCGGTCTCCGAACAGTTCGCCGCTGCCATCGAAAAAGCGGCCGGCTTCGTCTGCCTTTATGATTCAGAAGATCGCTTCGTTCTCGCCAATCGCAGCTTCATCGAGTTCAACAGAGCCGTCGCTGACGCATTGGTCCCGGGAATCACGTTTCGGGAATTCCTCGAGCAACTGGTGACGAAGAACTTGGTGCCTGACGCCGTCGGCCGGGAAGAGGAGTGGATATCCTACCGCCTGTACCTTCACCGCAATCCGCACGGCCCCTTCGAAATCCATCGACAAGGCGGCAGGGTCATCGAACTCCGCGAGGAGAGATTGAGCGACGGCAGCACCGCCACGTTCGGCGCCGATATCACGCACCTGAAAACCATCGAGGGGTCGCTGCGGGACGCTGCGGAGAGGAACCGCACGTTCACCATGAATGTCGCCCACCAGTTGCGCACACCGTTGGCCGTTCTGCGGTCCAACATCGACAACTTGGACAATCAGGCGATCACCGGATCGTTGAAACGCGACGTCGATGCCATCAGCCGCATGGTCGAGCAACTCCTCGACGCGACCCGGCTGGAGACGCTCGAATACACCGAGTCCGACCGGGTCGATCTGGTGGAACTCTGCCAGGACGTGGTCTCGGGACTGGCGCCGGCGGCGATCAAGGAAAACCGCGACATGGAACTGTTGGCGCCGGATGACAGGGTAATCGTGGCCGGCCACGCCGACGCGTTGGCCATCGCCATCCGCAACCTCGTTGAAAACGCCATGGCCTATTCACCGTTGGAGGCGCCGGTCTCCATCGAAGTGACGGAAACGCCTTCGGTTCGCGTGATCGACCAAGGGCCCGGGATACCGCCGGGCGTCAGAGACGTCATCTTGAAACACGACCTGCGCTCGGATCGTCGCGGCGGAGAGAGTGGTGTCGGCCTTGTCATCGTCGGCCGCGTCGCCGTGCAGCATGGGATTCGGGTCGAGATCGAAGATGGCGAAGACGGCGGGACGGTATTCGAACTCGCGTTTCCCGCCTCTCAACGTACCGCCGCAGATTGACATCTCAAAACCGCAATACTGTCCTTATACACTCAACGAAATCGAGGCCACCTTGAACGAAATCCGTCTCGCCATATTCGATTGTGATGGCACATTGGTTGATTCCCAGCACTCGATCATTCATTGCATGAATGAGGCCTTCGAGCGCTACGATCTTGACCGCCCCTCGCGCGAGGCCGTACGGCGTGTTGTCGGATTACCGCTGATCGATGCGGTGGCGATCCTCGCCCCCGGGCAGGAGCCACGGCGTCATGAAGACTTGCGAACCGCCTATTCGGATGCATGGCAGGAATTGCGAAAGACCGACGCCATAGAAGAGCCTTTGTTCCCGAATACCTTGCAAGCCCTGGACGAGCTGGAGCGGAACGGCTGGATGTTGGCGATCGCAACCGGCAAGTCGCGGAGGGGCCTCGATGCAACACTCGAAAAGCACGGAATTCTTGGACGTTTCGTCCCCCTGCAGACAGCCGACCGGGTGCGCGGGAAACCGCACCCAGACATGGTTCTGGCGGCTCTGGACGACACCGGCGCCGGAGCATCGCGGGCCGTAGTCATCGGTGACACGACCTACGACGTTTTAATGGCAATTAATGCCGGGGTGCGTGCCATCGGTGTAACTTGGGGTTACCATGAACGGGACGAATTGATCGCAAACGGTGCGGTTCAAGTCGTCAGTGATTTCACGGAAGTGCCGCCGTCGTTAGCGGCAATGGTGGGGAGTGCATCATGAGCAAGGGTGTCAAAATATTCGGCGGATTGGTCGTCGTCGTTGTCGGTCTGGTTGTTGCCGCCGTCGCTATCCTAATGTCGATGGATTTCAACCAATACAAGGGCGAGATCGCCGCTCAGGTGAAATCGGCGACGGGCCGCGATCTCGCCATCAAAGGCGATTTGAACTTGGAGATTTCCCTCAATCCGGCGATCGCCGTCGACGGGGTCACCTTCGCCAATGCCACCTGGGGCTCAAAGCCGGAGATGCTTTCGGTCGACCGCTTTGCGGCCGAGGTCTCGTTGATGCCGTTGCTTTCAGGCACCGTTGACGTGAAACGGGTGGTCTTGGAAGGGGTCACGGTACTGGCTGAAACCGATAAATCGGGCAACGGCAACTGGGTGTTCGGTGAGGCCGGAGGCAAGGCGGAGGAGACGGAGACCGGCGGCGGCGCCCTGCCGGTCGTTCGCATGGTCGCCATCAAGGACGTCAATGTGACCTACAGCGACGGGGTCACGGGACAGACCTATAATCTGGCCCTGGACAGCGTTGATCTGCAGGCAGACGGCCCCGATGCCCCCCTGAAAACCACCATCGTCGGCTCCATCAACGCCCAGCCCTTCAAGGTCGCCGGCAACTTGGGAACCATCAACGCCCTAGCCGCCGGTGGCATGGTGCCGATGAAACTAGACGTCGAGGCGCTCGCTACCAAGATCGGATTGGACGGTCAGGCCGGCATGGCCGCTGGCGGCCCGAACGCAGATCTCAAGCTTACCGTCGCCGTCGCCAATGTCGCGGAGACCCTGAAGGCGGCCGAAGCCGTGGCGCCACAGGCCGCCGGCGTGCAATTGCCGCCGATCGGCGCCGTCAATCTGGCCAGCACCGTCGGTTACCAAGGCAATACCCTAAAACTCTCGGACTTGGCCCTCAAAGCCGGCTCCCTCGACCTCAAAGGCAATCTGGCGGTCGGAATGGGCGGCCAGCGCCCGTCGGTCAAGGGCGCATTGAACGCAGGCACGGTCAATGTCGACGAGTTCATGCCGAAGAAAGAAGGCGAGGAAAAAACGGCGGCCGCGGCGCCGGTCGAGGACAAGAAGGACGGCGAAAAACGCGTATTTCCCGCCGACCCCCTACCGCTTGATGGGCTCAAGGCGGCTGACGTGGATATGAAGATCGCCGCCGAGAAGATCATTTCTCAGGGCATCGAGGCGACCGGCGTTTCCGTCGCCATTGTTCTCAAGGACGGGCGGCTCGACGTGAAGCCCATGAAAGCCAAGGTCTTCGACGGCGACATTATGGCCAATCTGTCGCTCGACGGTTCGGCCTCGACGCCGTCGCTGAAAGCCGTTCTCGACGTTGATCAACTCGACTACGACAAGGCGCTGATTTCGCAAGGCCTCAAGGACACGGCCAAAGGCAAGGTAAACGTCGACGTCGACGTATCCGGGCGCGGCGGCAGCGTTCGTCAGTTGATGGCCGGACTGAACGGCAAGGCACGGATCGTCACCAAGGACGGTCGCATCGAGAGCAACGCATTGAATATTGTGTCGACCGACCTTCTGAATGTCTTCGACAGCGCCGATGACAAGACCTTGAAGTGCGGCGTCGTCCACTTCGACATCAAGAACGGCATGGCCGACGCCCGCGCCATCGTCATCGAGACCGGCGGGATTTCGGTGGTCGGTACCGGAACGGTCGACCTGAAGGAAGAAAAACCGAAACTCCGGGTCGAGCCACGGGCCAAGAAGGCCAATATCGCGTCGGCCGCCATGGTGCCCGTCGACATCAAAGGGACACTCGCCGAACCCGATTGGGAGCTCGATGCGGCCGCCGTTGCCGGCAACGTCGCATCCGGCGCGGCGCGTGTTGGTGCCGCGGTGGCAACGGGCGGACTGTCGCTGCTCGGCGAAAAACTCCTCAGTGCCGGCAAGGAAGCCGCCGGTGCCGTCGACGAGAACGACTATTGCACGCCGGCCCTGGCCGGCAAGAAGGTCGTTCCCGGCGAGATGAAAACGGCTGAAAAGGCGGAAGAGCCAGCTTCCGGCGGCGAACAACCGGCCGCCTCGGGTGGCGAACCCGCCAAGAAAGAGGAAGGCGGTGCCCTTGACAGTCTCGGTAAGGGTTTGGGTTCGGGGTTGAAGAACCTATTGGGCAATTGAGGCTTTCGCATTGAGCATCCCGGCCGCGCGCCGTTTCTACAAGGAAGTGACGAGCGAGCGGCAGGGCCAGGGTTACACGGTCCGGCTCGACGGCAAGGCTGTCAAAACGCCGGCCAAGCGTACGCTGGTGTTACCGAGCGCAACTCTCAGCAAGGCGGTTGCCGAGGAATGGCGGGCGCAAGACGAGGACATACGGCCCGAAACCATGCCGTTGACGCGTCTGGCCTGTACCGCGGTCGACCGAGTGTCGCCGGGGCGAGACGAAGTCGTCGAACACGTATCCGCCTACGGAGCGACCGATCTTCTCTGCTACCGGGCGGAAGGACCGCCTGACCTAGCCGAAATGCAGTCGGACCAGTGGCAACCTCTGCTCGATTGGGCGGCGGAAGAGCTTTCGGCGCCGCTCGTCGCCGGGGCCGGGGTCGTTCATCTCACGCAATCGCAAGACGCTCTCGCCGCCCTGCGCCGCCGGGTCGACACGTTCTCCGACTTCGAACTCACGGCCGTCGCCGACCTCACCCAGATCATGGGATCGCTGATCCTGGCCCTGGCCGTCGTTTACCGGCGACTGTCCTGGCGGCAAGCCTTCGATTGTTCGCGGATCGACGAACACTGGCAGAACCGGCAATGGGGCGAAGACGCCGAAGCTGCGGCTCGGACGGAAATCCTGTCACGGGACGTGGAGGCGGCGGCGCGGTTTGCCGAACTAGCGGGAAACTGAAAGCGGCGGTGGATCAGGCCGCTCTGGCATTGTATCCAAATCGTCGTTCGGCACCGCGGAACGGCAGTTGCTGCTGGCGCCGTTCCCGGCCTTCGTAGGTGGGACGCCGGCGCCGGTCGAAGCCGTCGAAGAACTCGTTGGAACGGCGTCGGCAAGGGCCGAAGTAGGGACCGGAACGCACGTAGAGCCGCGGGTTCTCGATGATCCACTTGATGCGGCTGAAGATGCTGTTGGCGGATATTGGCTTCTTCAGGAAATCGTTGATGCCGGCATTGATGGCCTGGTTGACGTGATGCGCTTCGGAATAGGCGGACATGATGACAACCGGAACAAAAACATCGGGGGCTGTGGCGGTCCTTGCGGATCAGGTCCATGAGTTCGATGCCGTCGAGGCCCGGTGACCAATCGGTCAGGATCAAGTCCGGTTTGTCGCCCTGCATCATCATGAATGCCTTGCGGACATTGCTAGCGAGACGAACCTTTTTAACATGCATGGCCTCGAGAGCGCCGCGGATGGCGTCTCGGATCAGGCTGTGCTGTTCGATGACCAACACGTTCAAGCCGGAAAGGTTGTAGCTCTTCATTTTTGACTCTGGAGTGCCGTTGCTGTCCCAACTTGGTCTCGTATCTTAAGACCAATTCCTGATGTCAAAATTACAACAAGATCGGTTCTTCGTGAAGGTTGTTGTCGGTTCTTAGTCGACATTCGGCAGTAACTCTCCCTTCAAAATCGGGTTTTTGCTGGTGGTTCCCGGGCTCCTCACCTATTTTTTCCATCTGCCGGGAAAGGCCCAGGAACGTGCCAGGTTTAGGAGGGCGAGGGATCATGCACGACATCATCCGCAGGCTCGATGAGAAACGCGGCCAGGCCCGACTGGGTGGCGGCGAGCGGCGCATCGACGCCCAGCATGCGAAAGGCAAGTTGACGGCCCGCGAAAGAATCGAGTTGCTGCTCGACCCCGATTCCTTCGAGGAATGGGACATGTTCGTCGAACACCGCTGCGTCGAGTTCGGCATGGCCGAGCAATCGATCCCCGGCGACGGCGTGGTCATCGGTTTCGGGACCATCAACGGGCGCACGGTCTTCGTCTTCAGCCAGGACTTCACCGTTTTCGGCGGTTCGCTCTCCGAGTCGCACGCTGAAAAGATCTGCAAGATCATGGACCAGGCCATGAAGGTCGGCGTGCCCGTCATCGGCTTGAACGATTCCGGCGGTGCGCGCATCCAGGAGGGTGTCGATTCCTTGGCCGGCTACGCGGAGGTGTTCCAGCGCAACGTCATGGCGTCGGGCGTCATCCCGCAGATTTCCATGATCATGGGGCCGTGCGCCGGTGGTGCCGTCTATTCGCCGGCGATGACCGACTTCATCTTCATGGTCAAGGATTCGAGCTACATGTTCGTGACCGGCCCAGATGTGGTCAAGACGGTGACCCACGAGGAGGTCACCCACGAGGAACTGGGCGGCGCCATCACCCACACGACGACCTCCGGTGTCGCCGACCGGGCCTTCGAGAACGACGTCGACGCACTCCTGCACCTGCGCCGCTTCATCGATTTCCTGCCCGCCAACAACAAGGAAAAGCCGCCGGTTCGGCCGACCCCGGACCCGCACGACCGCATCGATCTGTCGCTCGACACGCTCGTCCCCGACAATCCCAACAAGCCCTACGACATGACGGAGCTGATCCTGAAGGTTGTCGACGAGGGTGATTTCTTTGAGATCCAGCCCGATTACGCGGGTAACATCGTGGTCGGCTTCGGCCGCGTCGAGGGCTCGACCGTCGGTTTCGTCGCCAACCAGCCGATGGTCCTGGCCGGCTGCCTGGACATCGCGTCGAGCACCAAGGCGGCGCGCTTCGTCCGCTTCTGTGACTGTTTCAACATCCCCATCGTCACCTTCGTCGACGTGCCCGGCTTCCTGCCCGGCACAGCCCAGGAATTGGGCGGCATCATCAAGCACGGCGCCAAGCTGTTGTTCGCGTTTGCCGAGGCCACCGTGCCCAAGGTCACGGTAATCACGCGCAAGGCCTACGGCGGCGCCTACGACGTCATGAGTTCCAAGCACCTGCGCGGCGATGTCAATTTCGCCTGGCCGTCGGCCGAGATCGCGGTGATGGGCCCGAAAGGCGCGGTCGAGATCATATTCCGCCAGGACATCGGCGACAGCGAAAAGATCGAGCAACGCACCGAGGAATACCGCGAACGCTTCGCCAATCCCTTCATCGCCGGGCACAGGGGTTTCATCGACGACGTCATCATGCCCCACGAGACGCGGCTTCGCATCGCCCGGTGCCTGCGCATGCTGCGCGACAAGGACTTGTCGAACCCCTGGAAGAAGCACACGAACATTCCGCTTTAGGGGAGTGAAGCCGCCTATTCCGCCCAGCTCTGCGTTCGTGTCCTAAGGTCGACAAAAGCCTGGGCGTCGGCGCGCGATTTGAAGGTGCGGCTACCGACGGCGTAGGTGCCGTCTTTGGCGAGCTTGATACCGGCGGTTAAATCGGCCTCCCGTTCCGCTTTTTTTTCCGCTTGTAGACGCTCCGCTTCCGCCCAGCTGGGGTCCCAGACCGGAAGTTCGGTGGTGTCATTGTGCCAGCCGAGCATGTCTATGATGCGCGCCGGTCGTCCGGCATCACGCAGGAAATCATGGGCCACGGCTTCGATGTTGCTCGCGTCTTCGACGAGACGCGCGGCGGATGCGAACGGTTTTTCATTTATCTCGGCGGCGATGAGGAGTTTTCCCTCGAACAGGCCGATAACGACGTCGGTGTCGCCGAGTAGGGAAACGAGCTCGGGATGAACGTCGATGGGTTCGCCATTGAGGATCTTGGTTGCCGCGTCAGTCCCAGAAACGTCGACGACTTTGCCCTTGTTGAAGATGTGGAAGCGCTCGTGAAACGGAGCCGGCGCGTCGATCTCGAGGAGCCAACCATCGAATACCAACCGGCGTTCGTCCTCGACACGCGGATCCTCAGATTCAGTGTCTTCAAAGACTGCAGCGTTGGTAGCGGCATAGTTAACACCATTGTGGCGGCCTTCCAGGCGGTCACTGCAACGGGCGCTCAAGTCGCCGTTTCCCCATTCGGGTTCTCGGATCGAGTAAACGACCCTTGGAGCGACGAATAACAGTCCGGATTGATCGAACCGGCGGATGTCAAACGGCGGTTCTCCTCGCTGCCGGTATGACATCTCTCCGTAGAACTCGCCGACCGCTTCCATGAGAATTTCCGCGATGTGTCCAGCGGCATGATATTCGGGTAGGGACAAAACACGGCGAAACCCGAGAAGCGGGGTGTCACGGTTCCTGTCCGTATAGGTAAGACCAAATAGGACAAGCAAACCGAAGACTCCCAGGGACCAAACCCAAGGGAAGATGAATGCGAGAGTCTTGACGAAATCGTAGTCGCTCGTGACCCATTTGGCGGTTACGGCGGCCGCCAATAAGACGAATGCCACGGTTGCGGTCGCCTTCAGTTTGACGGATCGTGTCTTCGCTTTAATGGATGTCGCTTCGATGGCCCGCAGTTTCGGCACAACCGTCCACCGGAAGACGTCCGAAAACCCGCGCTCATGCTCGCCCTGTTCGGTGAAACGGACGACACCGGTCGGCCATTTTGGTTTGAAGGACGTCACGTGTACGGGCTCGTAGTCTTACGTTTCGGTGCGGGCAAACGTCCCTATTCGGAATACGCGGGTTTAACCCAGCTTCTGCCTGCGGAACAACTCGCGGTCGCTTTCCCGTTCGAACATGACGCGGAAAATGTTGGTGCTGAGGTCGCTCGTCGTCAAGTCCATGAGCGCGATGTCCCATTGCCCCTCGATATTGGCGGTGAGCCAGCCTTCCAGTTCGGGAAGGGTGTTGCCGGTCTTGTAGACGATGGCGTGGTTGCACTGGCGCCGTTCGACTTCCTGGCGGCGGCCGTCGCCGCTGCGTTGATCCTCGGCGACCGGTCGATCGTTTTGGCGCCGGTCGTCGGCATGACGTCTGTCCCCACCCGTCCGGGAGTCCTCGCGGTATTGGCTCGTCATCATGTTCCGTCCTCCGTATGGCGCGCCCCGTCGTGCGGGCGTTCTCAGGTCGGATTATAGCCCCAAAGTAGTGAGGTCATGTTGTTTTTTCGTAGTTTGGTTTGGTCAAGTCCGACTCTTGCTGGATAAATTCGTAGGCTTGGCGACCTTCGAGGCGC
>Ga0066187_1000851_pt1 | contig 10005 bp, 4 predicted proteins | sample WorMetexBAHAMAS1_FD_58706 | JGI IMG/M metagenome (GOLD analysis project Ga0066187, IMG submission 58706) | Marine gutless worms symbiont microbial communities from Max Planck institute for Marine Microbiology, Germany - Inanidrilus exumae... | ecosystem: Host-associated > Annelida > Digestive...
ACGACAGACGGACGGCTCATAGCATATAGCGAACGTAACGTAGTACGTTCGCTAAAAAGCCACATAATAACAATGTGAACAAAACAAACATGCATACGTACACCACGAGTCAAGAAACCTGAGCCAAGTTTATCTTCACCATAGCTTTGTCAATTCCATACCGATTTAGTCAATTTTACACTGTTTTGATCAAAAATGAACTGTACATGAACGTGTTGTAAGTTGCCAATCACATCTTAACTGCGTTGTCGCCCTACCTGAAAAAATAGCTATACAAGAATATCACCAATACAAATGAATTCTCCTTAAGTTAACAGAACACATAGAAAGCAGTAAGTAAGTAAGTGAGATATTTTAGCAATAAGGCCAGATTAGTTACAGTTATGTTCATTGCCTCGGGTACTCACACACATGCAAGCAGGCCATCTTTTGTAAAAGAAGATAAAATGGTGTTATACTAATTATCGGAGTGTAGGTAGGGTGCTTATCTCCATTCCTTATGCCACTAATCCTGTAAGTGGACATAATAGAAAAATAGACACTTAACTTTTGATCATAACTTCGGCAAATGTAGACCGATTTACTAAATTCTTTCACTTTCGTATTCCTGAGGAAATTTTGTACACAGATATCATAAAGATTATCCACCTTACCTTAAGTATGTTTCTACACTACCTGTGAAACTTGAGTTACAATTGCTGCCAATTTCAATGGCATATTGCATGTGATACCTCAGAATTCATCTTGCAAGATATGAGGCCACCTTAATAGCTCAGGTCTCAATCCAGTATAAAATCTGGAAAACAATACAGCAGTGCTTAGAAGAGAATCTGTGATGTCAGCGAACTGAAGCAGTGGATGATTGACATGTAACATGAACTGCAGCAGACAGCCATTGATGAAGCTGGTAGTGAATGGCGTAAACGTCTGCAAGCTTGTGTTTGCGTCAGAGATGGACGTCTTCAGCACTCGCTTTAACTTTCAGACTATTTATCAGGTAGGTGGACTGCATTAGGTAGTACCAGTTACAAACATTAAATAAACATAAAACATAAATTTTTTAAGTGGCCTAATAACAATGTTACCACAAGGACCAAACATTACTGTCAGCTTCTGACAATGATCAAGTCGTTTGTTGCATAAATTTCACGGATTTTGTCGGCAAATCATATAATCAGTGTTATTACGTTATCTGCATTATGTGCTTCATATATTGCACAAAAATTAAGTAAATCAACCCTGTGACATTTTTGTAGCATTTGTAATCTAAATGCTGTTAAGTTTAGTTAGGTTTGAAGTAAAACAGAGTTATTTTGATGGTATGAGTAAAAGTTCATCGGTTATTTTAGATTTTTAATTTCACCAGTTAGTGTAGCAACACAGTTAAAGTGAGGTGGAAGACAATGTCGTAATTACATGAGTTTCCTCGGGAATCGGTCAGTGAATGAATTTTGAAAATCGGCTATGATCAAAAGTCAAGTGTATTGTTTTTTACTCACAATGTAGAGTCTATGTTGTGAGTCATACAACTCTGCCACTGACAAGTGGCTTATACTCATTTCCAATCCTGCAAGGGATAGGAGGCTGTTGATGCTACCATTATTAACAAGGTAACGTGACAATGCACAAATCATTCCTCATCAAAAGAGAGGTGAAAATAGGCAGACAACTGACCATGTTATGACAAAGACAAAGTTGGCACAGTAGTTTCTAATCACAGTCACAGATGTATGCACATTTTTGAACAAGAATGTGATTCCAAGAAAGATATTAGAATGGTCGAAAATATAATGCTATGGTGAAAACGGCAATGTTGACCAGTATATGTGACATACTAATGAGCGGCGCCGACACCACCAACAACAACAATACGGTCGTATGCAGACGAAACATGCGCTGTGTACACCTAAAACCATCAACTGCGCAATGGTACTGCATCAAATACACGAGATCAGTGACACCTACTGGCTATAGAAAAACATTTCCTACTCAATCAGCTGGAACAGCTGATCAGCTGGAACTATGTAGAAAGACTGCCACAAAATGTCTGAACTGGAATTACCAGGAAGGATGCAGCACAACGTTGGTAAATGGTACAACACACAGACACTGTGATCATTGCCGTGTTTTGGGCCACAGATTCCGTAGACATGAAACCACCGAGTTAGTGACGAAAGCCGGTGATGTCAAACGTATGGTTACTTTCTCAGCTGCAGAGCCTTCCTGTCCTTTGACTGCCATATTATGCTGCTTGATAACAGGCAAATGTTGTGAACAACTTGCCCAGTCGCTATTAGAAAGTGGAACAACCAGGAGCTGAACCATCAAGAGGTTGTAAGCCTATTGCCCTCACCATGAGCCACACTTAGCATACTGAGACTTCATTTTCACACAACTCTATGTCAACAGATTTACAATTACAGCTTGGCATACACCGACTGCCATTCCCACAGGAGTTTGGTAGTGGACGAAAAAAGGATTAGAGCAGGGTCATCACGTTGAGCTTTATTCAGTTTCTGTTTAAGTGACAGAAAGGACATCAAGTGTGTAAGAGCTTGTCACTTATCCCACAAAGGTCCTCTTTAGGATAAGGCCAAGGAAGAAGATGAGGGGGAACCGGCTGACCCAGGTTCGCATGGAAAACAGAAGTTAATGTTGATGCAATGCACTGTGCATGCAATTACCATTCAGTCCTTTAAATGAAAACATCCCAAGAAGAAAGTTCCTGAGCCTGGCATGCAAAGCAGCTTACTGTTGTGTGTAGACTCCGGATGAGCTGGAATGCAAGGCTGTGTTACCAAGAATAAGTGAGGCAACTGCTGTGTGGGCATCAGACCAACTGTTGAAATAACCATGAGCATTTAACAAAACTTTCAGCAATGCACAATCACCAAGGTTTTAGCAGAGCTGTCAACTTTGCAATACCGGTACCAGTATACAACATATTGATCGTTAAACAATTCTATTGATTACACACTTTTGTTCAATTAAATTTATATATCTTTATTACTTACGTATTTCATTCCGAGAACTCGTCTATTTCATTTTGTACTAAGCTTGTGGGAGGAATATTAACTGAACATTTTTCATTCTAACAAAACAGAGTAATATACAGTATAGAATGGATAATGACAATAACTGTGATTTGCCATATCTCTATCCTATGATATCACTGAAACACTACATGCAGCACGAGCCCATGAAAGAGTGTGTGCTAGCAATTTTAAATTATTGGCATTATCTGACTTTAATCCGTTAAGCAGTCAATTAAAGACGCTTGATTCATTGATCATAAAATTTTTAATTGCGCGTTATATACCAGCCCCAGTTTTTAATATTCGACAAATCAAGAAAGCATATACTATGCTCAAAACAACACCATGCAAACTGAAAAGTGCAGATCACTTAAACCAAACTGGCTTACAACACTACCAAACCAAATTAGATCGTTTTAAGTTTGAGATAAAGACGTACAAGTAAGGACAGAACGCAACACATGTGTCGACGTTCGCAAACTGTGAAATGCAGAACATTCCAGTGACTAGGCACTAGGCACTCGCTAACTGTCCACAAAGTCTGCTCTGCTGCTTGCACACACAAATGCGACACGCAAAACGTGCTTCAGCAGTAGCTGCACTGCACACCGACGGACAGAAGCCAAGCGTCTGAAAAAACAGGGGTGTGTTCGACTAAAGGTCGAAGTTGACTAGATAATGGAGCAAGGTTCTCGGCAGCGGCAGTAGCGGACAGCCCTTGGCCAGGCGCCAGTCGAGGCTGTCGGCGACGGCGATGCGGCAGAGGATTCGCAGCGGCCGCGGCACGTTGGCCGTCAGTCGCAGCAGGAGGGCGCGCGACGCCGGCGCCACGCTGCCGCGGACGTCGGAGCTCACGTACGACTGGATGCCGTCGGCCAGCTGGCGCAGCTTGGCCGGAGACAACGTCTTGTAGAAGAAGTCCACCGTCGCTGCGGCGCCCGCCACCGCCAGACTGTCGTGCTGTCCGAGCAGCACCCGCGCCAGGAGGCAGCTGATCGGCGCCTCCTCGGTGCCGAGGAGGAGCAAGCCGTCACCGGGCGGGAGCGGCGACGTGAACGTGGCCGTGTTGGGGTTGCCGCCGCGCTGTGCCAGCACCACCAGCAGGCGACGAACGTCGTCGTAGAACTGGACGTCGGCACCCACGACCGGCGCCACGACGAACGCCACCAGCTCGCGGTAGTAGCTCGACGCCACCACGGCGCGACCGCCGACGCCGCGGGCGCGCAGCATCGCCAGCGATGCGTTGGCGTTGAGCCCGTGCCGGAGGAAGTGCTGGAGGACGCGCGCCAGGAACTGGACGAAGGTCCGCGCGAACGCGCCGCCCGGCGGAGCGGCGGCGCCCGTCAGCCAGCGACGCGACGCCGTCAGCAGCCGCACAAAGACGGGGACGCCGAACGCGTCGACAGCGTTGACGCACGGCGCGCCGCCGTCGCGACAGAGCTGCAGGAACAACTGCTGTAGCGCAGTCTTCACCACGACGAACATGTCCGGCTGTAGCGACTCGAAGATGTGCGCGGCGCAGTGCAGCGGCGTGGCGTAGAGGGGCGGCGAGCGCTGTGCCGGGTCAGCCCCGTGACCCAGCAAGATCTCCACCACCGACGAGATCTCGTGGAGGGTCGGCTTCAGTCGGCGCACCTGTCCGTGTCGCACCACATAGAGCGGCCGACGCGCCCCGTCCGCGAACAGCGCGTGCAGGGCGCTCTCGCCGGCGCGGTTGGGTGCGTTGGGGTTGGCGCCGTGCGTCAGCAGGAGCTGGATCGACTCGCGGACCTCGGCGTCGTACTTGGACTGGACGGCCGTCCTCACCGTGCGGCCGACGTGTCGCAGCAGCACGTACAGCGCCGTGTTGCCGTCGCGGTCTCGCGCGTTGATGTGCGACCGAAAACCGTGTTCCAGCGCGAACTTGGTCGCCTTCGCAAGACCCGGGGTCACCTGCATCCACGTCGACATCGTCAATAATCACCCACAGGTTCACACCTATTCTAATCTGCAAAACTGGATCCACCCATCCATCAATCAATACATTCATAACGGGCACAGAGTAGACGAACACAGGCTTGAGTCGAATCAGCGGCGCGGAGGTTCGTTAGGTGGCAGGGGATACTTATACGAGTGAGCGAAGAGAAGTTTTAAGGTGAGATTTGAATGTGGCCAAGGTTTGAAGAGATCTTTAGCGATCACCATCATCATCACCACCCAAATCCATTTAATGGTTGTTCTTCAGGTCAACGTGGACTGGCCGATTTCTTCCTCCAGCTAAACTGCTGAGTTGCTAAGGGCCAGATGCCGTTCCGGTCAACTAGCAAACAGCGTTAAACCATTCAAGGATCAAGCAATATAAGTGAAGTGGTAGGGTACCGCCTACATGGTCGAAAATTGACAGATATTTAACAAAACAATAGACATATGTGGCTTGCCAATGTTACCACCATTTATCACACGTCCTGATATGTTAACCTTCTATCACGCAACATGTATCCATACGTATCGCACTTCTATACAACTTCATGCAGGAGACTTGAATTCCTTCCTACTCATTAGATTATCTGCAAATATTTTCCTTCAGTATTTTGACGCTGTTGGTTTGGCCTGTAAAAAAACTGCTTCAGAAATCTGACAATACTAATAACTGTTATATATCTATAGAACAATAAACAAACATGCATGAAACATGGCAGCCTAAAGGTCGACTTTTCATCATCAACCACGACAAGATTGGTCAAGGAGGTTGCACCTATGAATAAACAACATGCGGAACACTTTCAGGACTGATGGCAGCGACGTCAGAGCAACCAACTGCGCCACAGACAAGTGGTCAAAGAATTTTGATGAAAGACCGTATCATAGGGACAGGATTTTTCACGTCGGAAAAGTTCATGTGACACCGGGCAGTCGGGAGCGATGCAGCCGGCTGAAGCAGTCACTCTTATGCCATAAAAGATTCTTTTTGCTTTACATAGACTGCAGCAGTGACTCAAATTGCTTTTCAATGGGCCAGTCAACCTCCAAAAATTGCCCATTCTCCTTGGCGGACCTGGACCCCATCTAACATCTACCTCCAATCGGCATCTCGATCGGTTCAGCCGTTTGTGCATGGCTCACGAACGTGATCAGCAAACAGACATACACAAAGAAAGACCATGCTACCCCATCTGCAACAATAGGCCGCATTGCTGTGACGCGGCATAAAATGCACCCCTTGGTTGTGTATTAAGAACGCGGCTAACGTAGGCGAAGGCTGCTGAACCAACTGGAGTCTGATTGGTGGGTAGGGGCTGGAGTGCCAAACACCGGAATGCCGAGTGTCGAACGCCCGGTATGCCGAACAGGCTTAACCGTAACCTTAACTGTAATCCTAAACCCTAACCGCTACTAACCATAACCATAAACCTAAGCCTAACCCCAACTCTAACCATAAACCTGTGCAGCATTCCGGGCGTTCGACACGTTCGGCATTCCGGCGTTCGGCACTCTGGGCCGTTCCCGATTGGCGAGATAATTCACCCAAACCCAAAGGACGAACGCCAGATCGACTTACCTTACTGCGGTACAGCTCATGCAGAGTCGAACCATCGCCGTACGTCAGAAACACCGAGTCCTCGATCTTGGCGCCATTGTCCACGAGGAAGATAGCACTGTCGGCGTCCATTGCCAGGCTGATCTGCAGCGGGGTACGTCCGTCCACGTCCGCGACCGACAGCTGGCTGGAGTAGTGCTTGAGAAGGTAGCGGGAGCAGTCCTGCGCGCCGGCGCGACAGGCGTCGTGCAGGAGGAAGTCCGTCTTGACGGCGGTGGAGACGCGGGTGATGAGGAGCGCCAGCACGGCAGCGTGGTCACCGGACAAGGCGTGCGCCACTGGCGTACAGACAGGCTGGTAGGCGAGACAGTAGATCTGATCCGGGCACGTCTTCAGCTTGTGTTCGTCCGGGTAGCAGACGGTGGACTCCACGTCGGCTCGGGCGCCGTGGGCGAGCAGGACGCTCACTGCCTCGGTGCGGCCGAGCCGGCACGCCAGGTGCAGCGGCAGGCTGCAGATGCCGGCGTTGACGTCGGCGCCGCGCTTGGCCAGCAGCTTGACGACGGCAATGTGGTCGCCGATGACGGCGCGCTGGAGCAGGGTAAACCCGTCCCAGTTGACCACGTTGAAGATGTGCCGGACGTCGCCGACGCTGTACGACGACGAAGCGGCAGCACCGCCAGGAGGTGGCGGCGGCGTCGCCTCGTCCATCAGTCGCTTCACCTCATCCACATCGGCCGCCGTCAGCTCGTCCTGCACGAGATAGTCGAAAATCCTCTTCGCCGCCGTCCGCGTCGACTCGGACACGAAGCATAGCGGGAACAGTCGGTGAGGCCGATGTGGCCGCAGCAGATCGGCTGCCTTCTGCACGACCTGAGCCATTCAGTCGTCGACCAGTTCCATCAAACGTCCGACACAGTGCAAACCGCCGGCATCTACGGCTCGCGACGACGACTTCACCGTGTCACTGTAACTGAAAACAAACAATTCATTGTATATTTAAATTATTTTACAGTCACCCACTCTTGCTACAGCGAGGGCGTAAGACCATTATATCCTGCAAAACGCATTTTTATTTCTTCATTCATTTAAAACTCCAAACACTTTCTCTGACGTCCATCAAATGACAATCTCAAACTTTTGCATGATATGGCTTTTGCCTTAATACTACCAACAGAAAAAGCTGCTACGCCAATTTCATTACAGCATTACAACTGGAAAAAAGGAGGCCAAAAATTCAATTCTGTTTCCATCTCTGTTGTCACCAGAAAAGCATCTATGTCACCTTGCAAATAGCACAGCATGCAGCAAACCAGCCAGCTTCCTGCAGGACATGTTTTCACATCAATGATCTCGGTGAATTCAGTAGTCACCCCATCGGAAGGCCCAATTCGTATAGGGTAGGAAAATTTTGTCATACGATTACTGTTGTTATGGTATAAGAAACCGAAACCTAGGTATTTTGAAAGACCGTCAGTTACCAAAACCTAGGTTTTTGGCACCTTAACTGGCGGTTTTCAGGGACCACAGATGGGGCGTGTGCGACCAAGTCCGGAGCGACACCGGTGCACAGGCCGATGTAGCTCGCGATGTCATGGCGCGCCTTCTCGACTCCGTTGCCCATGCCGGCGTCACGATGTACCTCGACGAGTCCTGCTGGTGTCAGGGTTGGAAAATCATGATATTTTCGAAAAATGACGAAAATATCAAAAATAGCAGATTTTTTTCGATATTTTTGATATTTTCAATATATATCAAGCATTTGCACATGTGGTTCTGACTGTATCTACTGCTGTGCTGTTATTGTCACTGTTAGGGAGTTAACAGTTGGACCATTCTGGTCACGTGGTTGGAGGCTATTTTGTTATTAACATCTAGTAAATTTATGAAAACCTTTATTTATGCAATATATTGCAAGGTTCAGTTTGCTTAGTCCAGCATGAACTAGTTTTAACTATACGACATGTTTTCCCCCAAGATAACTTGGCAATTGACTACTTTTATGTCTCTGTATAGCTACAGTGTATTGTATAGATAATAAAGAAGCTTGATGCTTTAATGTTTAGTGGCATTCATGTTTGTATATCTGTGTATTATTCATCTTCACACGTAAAGCACTAGCAATGTAGTTTCTATATGTTGACTTAGTTAGCCACTCTGTGCAGTGATTTTGTGAGGCAGTTAGTATTCACCTGTTTTCATACAGTTTCCAGTTGACGAAAAATGTTAAATTATCGCGAACAGAAAGTCGACCATGAGCTTTCCAATGAGCAATAGATGAAGTGCACAATTTATCCCTAACTCCCCCAAACCGTGGCTCAAAAAGCGAATTTGTCGTTTTTGTGAATAAAATTCAAGTTCAATCAAATAAACTCTGCTACAAAGTTTCTTTCTGTGAAAAAATCCAGCGGCAAAGTAGGAATAGAACCATTCCCCTATCTAACGGGTGTTTAGATGTTGGCAGTAAATGTAACCCTTCAACCTAATATTTAGCCCCAAATTGACCCACCCCTTCAACAAAGGTCGATTTCGATGTATTGGTGCCTCAGCCATAAGAGCTAGCGAAAAATGTGAAAATTATAACCTACACGAAGTTGACTACGAGCTTTCCAACCAGCTATAGATGAATTGTTTACGTTACCCTCTAAAGGGTGGCTCAGAAACGCTAATTCGCCGTTTTACGAGTAAAACTGACATTCTCTTGATGAAACTCTGCTACAAAGTTTCTTTGCGTTAAAACTTTCAGATAAAGTGCTTATGTTGTCCCTGATACCCCCATAGTGTGGCCCAAACATGCAATTTTGTGATTTTGCGAATAACGCTGGGTGTTAGCCGAAAACGAAGCAAGCTTCGCGCAGTCTCTGCCATAGCTGAGCTACTTGTTTTAAAAGTGTGACAATTCTGGCTATCATCACATTTTCAGTCCTGGTCACAATTGATATTTTACCTGCATGACAGCTTTGCCACCAGCTGGCAGCTGTACCAAACTGCACTGCAGTTACAGCATTTGTGCAAGTGATGTGAGTGAAAACACTAAACTAAAATCAATGCATAGTCACAATGTGTCCCATTAAAATATTAAAAACCTCTATAAAACTGTATATATCGAAAATATCCGATATTTTGGAACGTAAATATCCGATATATATCAATGACATATATCGATGATATATATCAAGCCAACCATGGCTGGTGTGCTTGATTCTCGGCGCTAGAGTCTTGCACGGGCTGGGGGACCCCACGGAGTCACCATGGAGGTGGACATAACACATGCAGGGGACACACGGATGCGCGTATCAGATCGCATGTTCCATCACGTCTCATCTGTTCCCATCCCCGTCACCCAGCATCATCACTGACTGCACACCGTATACCATGGTCGACTCAGCCTTGTACCCTCTGTGGGACGGTAAAATGAGTACCAGCCAAAGGGTGGTGATGCTCTGCGGCTGG
>Ga0066187_1000852_pt1 | contig 10003 bp, 6 predicted proteins | sample WorMetexBAHAMAS1_FD_58706 | JGI IMG/M metagenome (GOLD analysis project Ga0066187, IMG submission 58706) | Marine gutless worms symbiont microbial communities from Max Planck institute for Marine Microbiology, Germany - Inanidrilus exumae... | ecosystem: Host-associated > Annelida > Digestive...
ACGAAATTTTATGGGAAGGTTCCTAGGGGGAAAGAGAAGACCAAGTTCGTGTTTCATTACGATTGGTAGAGGGATGTGGAAGTAAGGGTCAGAAAACTCCGTAAATTGGCGATTGTTTACATTTTACACTTGCATGCTGAATCATATCCACAGATGGTAATGTAGGAGTAAAAAAATCGGCGATTGCTTTCGTGGGGATTTGTACTCTGTCAGAGTACTTTCCATCTAGTTAATGATCTGTATTTCTATTTTACTTACTGTGTATTTGCATGCTGCAGATGTGGCTTACTTTCCAAACCGGTGTGCCGAGGTGGTAGTAAATGGAGAGACAATTGGACATATCGGAGTTCTTCATCCAGATGTTGTTACTGCTTTTGATCTTTCCATGCCGTGTTCCGCTTTTGAGATCAACATTGAACCTTTCCTGTGAACTCTCTGTCATTAGCAGCAAGATTGCCGCAAGTACATTACAGAAACCGTGTGCTGACATGGCCAGTGTTGGTGACAGGATTGGAGACTCATGCACCTATAAAGTTTTTCCTGGTTGCCACAGTTCCCCTAACTTCAGACATTCCCAAACTACTTTTTATGCTGGAATTACTTTATATTGTGTCATATTTACACCTATATTTCATGGGGAAACTCTTGGATCATACTTTGGCTGCAGGAGGTCAAGTCCGCCGGTTTTGGCATTAGGAGCTTCCGTTTGCCACTTCAAGCTGGCTTTCCCGCTCACAGTGATCATGCTGCTGTCCATGTCTATTGAACTTCATACACAGTCTTTGCTTATCTGCCCTTCTTCTGTGCAAACTTGTATTTTGGCAGAGTCCCATAGAGAACCACTAGTGATCATTGTCACTGGTTTTTGCAGGCCGGTTGCCATTCCTGCTGCCGATACAGCACTGCTAGAGTACTGAAGGGAAGTTTTTAAAAGCACTGTGTCCCATATGGGCTCCGTGGCTGTAATGCATCCCGACTCATTATTTGATTCCGGTGCTGTGTCAATAGTCTACTTAATTACTTACTGACTTTCTTACTTATTTGCTTCCTTAAGATTAGGCCCATTTCATTTCTAGGTCGGAGGTCGTAATGGGTGACTAAAGATGACTTTTGCTTATTTTGTGTTATGATATCCGGGCTCTCCATGCATCGTGTTTCGTGTTGTGCATACGTGTGCTCTTCTGCCCGTGTTGTTATATAGGATTTTGTAATTTTCTTGGCTTTGTTATCAGTCAAAGCCATTGAATGCCATTGCATCATGACTGTGGACAGTGGCTTATGATTTGTAACATTTTGACGATTACTTGATTGTTCTGTATGTGCAGTGTGCTTTGTAGTGTATGTGTGAGCTATTTGTATAACTATAGACACACTCGGTTTTTATGGCCAATTTCCAGGTGAAACTAGGTTATCCAATTACTGAGTTTATTTACTTTGAAACAGTATTATGAATGAGAACATTTTGGGGCAGTTTTTCAGGCTTGATGCCCTTAGTGTCGCCAAATGAAGAGCATCAAAGCACTGAAAGACACAAAAATATGATGCTTTCACTTAATTAACAAGGTGTCGCCCTAACGGGACGTAACCGTACTGGCCCGCTGTGCAGTGTCAACCACCCGGTGGCCGACGACAGACAGCAGATGCCAGTGAACAAAACAATACTGGCACATTAGGCAGGCCAGTAATAACTAACTAATACAATTAGAAATTACAATCTTTGTAGACATTGTGCAATACATTAAAAGTCATGGTGAACTAAGCAAAGAGTGAGGTGTGTGTATTTTGTCATTACTGTTGACTTTCTTTGCCAATGCAAGACTGTGTTAAGCAGTGGCATACGGAATTTAGATACGAGGGGCTGTAGCCTAAGAAGCTGGCGATGGACTCCAAGGTGGTTCGTTCACTGTAGTGTGCAAGGAACTGCTTCTGGAATTTGGAAGTTTTGTGTCCTGACAAATGCAGCGTCTACTGTAAAACACTATATTTTTCGCTGCATATTAATTTCGCAAATTACTTACGTTAAAAACATTTGCTGCATTTTTAGTTGGCATATTTTCCAGGCGTTGATGTTCTATGCAGGTAAAGTTATTGTTATGGGCAAATTCGAGAAATTCACTTGTATTTAATTTCGTGATTATATTCTACTCAAATCACGAATATTTGATGCATGTGAAATATAGGTGTTTTACATTAGTGAATTTTTAACGTCATGTTTGAAATGGCCAAAATCTATCATGGCTTGACTTTGGGAGAATTAAACTTCCAGTTTAATTAAGACATATTTATGGATAAGTAGCTTGTCGCTGAAGAACAATCTGAAACTTAAGTTTAAATCTGAAGTTTGGACTTAACTTCACGTAAGTGCAGTTAATATAAACAGTTCATTGTTAAAACAAACTTTTGATTGCATGAACTAAATGAAAGATACCAACATAGTTATTTTTCACTGGATGTGAATTACTGGTATGTGTAGTAATTGGATTGGCATGAAATAGGGAGTTATTGAATACTGGTTATACCCACACCTTAGTGCATTTGTGTTACAAGGACGACATCAGTCAATGGGGAAGGGCAAAATTTAACTCCCGCTACCCCAAACCGATTGTAACATAAATTTTCTTGGCTACTTAGCAACGTACCACCCTTCAAAATTTCATCCAGATGGGTGGGTGTTTTTATTGTGTTGCTATATTATTGTCCCCTGCTGCAGAAATGTGAAATAAACTAAACATAAGGGGTTTCCTTTTCACGTATGTTAACTCTGCTGTTTTGGAGGTTCTTAGCATCATCCACCGCCAACACGCCCGTGCGGATTTTGACATTAAATACATCAAATGACACAGTTTCATGCAAGGATGTGCCTTTTCAGTGTCGCAAAACCAAACTTTGAACCTGGACACCTTTTCCCCCGAAAACCGACATTTTGGGCCCGTTTTTGACAGGACTGTAAATGGTCCTTAATTGTCAGCTTAGCCCCATAAAAGTTGTATAGTAAATAGGAAAAATGATGATTCCCAATGTGTACATGTTTTTGACCCACTATTGTCATGTCACGTGATTTGGAGCATGAACAGACATTGCTGTGGCCTTTAAAATGGTCATACACTATTTTGGTGGATAATTATTTGCTTAACTATTTCTTTGCTGAAATAAAATATATTACTTTTCCCTGGTACTGAGTATATGGTACAAGTAACAGCAGGGGCGGTACCACGATTTTAAAAGTGGGGGGGGTGAACAAATTCTGCTAGCGGAGCGAATTATTCCCAAATTATGCCCCCCTGTATGCTTTGGCTCTAAACGTGGGGGGTCATGTCGCCCATGAGTAACAGTAAGTCATTACTGTTAACCTACCTGTTGACTATTGTCGACTTCTGTCGACAGCCGCCCCGAGCCCCTGCAGTCTACTTTTGTTGTAAAGCAGTGAAAGAGTTAATCATAGATCCTTTTAAGTTACAATCGAATCAGGGTCAAGGATTTCAAATATGAGAAAATGAGACCCATATGCACAGGTTACGTGACCCAGCCCATGGGTAGTGGCTGCAAAGGCACTGTCACTGGTGGCCCGTGGGAGATGTTATGACTCCTGACTCAAGAACAGATAAGCAGAAGACCTACAATCCTGGAGGAGAGGTTGACCACGAACCATTTTAAGCTGCAAAGTTTTTGATAGTAACTATATTTAATATCCACTTTTAAAAAACCTTGGTGATCTTTGTGTGAACAGTTAGTACAGACAGGTTATGTAAACTGTATACATCATTATGTGGTATAGTTATTTACCAGTTCATTAGTAGATTGTCAGTGTGATGAAACTTTTCACAGAAGTGTATACAACTTATGCTGGTGTTCTTTTTGACAAACAACAAGTATAAATTCACTGAAAACCATAACTTGCAAAAATGAAGCAACGGAAACATGATATTCATAGCACACAGTATGTAGTGATTACATGATCTTACTGTTTTTGCCTGACACAAAGCTTGCTTACAAAAATGAGCCATGTCTGAAATATCATGATCTAAACACATAGTAGTTGTACAGCAGTTCACATTTTGCGATGAATTCAAGGCACATGATTGTTGTAAAATGTCATCTGCCCTGTGTCACTTATGTCAGCTACAACTACTGCATGTTGCAAGGTAACATGATATACTTAACAACTTAATAGTAAACACAGTAGTATACAGTTCAAACTGTATGAAGTTCCAACAGTAAACTTTGTTTTGTGCAGTGGCATAGCTACAGGAGATTCAGGCCGTTCAGTCCCAAACTCCAGAGGGCCCCCAGCGACACAGAAAAATACAAGACAAACAAATTTACTGAAACGTCTGAACAGCGGGATTGCAATTTCCAGCATCGTATGTGCTTTGCCTACACTGCAAGCTGCATAGTACATCAGCCTAGATAATATTGCAATTTTACTTATTTAGCTGTAGGTGGTGACGTCAAAAATGGTCAAATCCATAAGACAACTGCAAACGGGCTGTGCTGCTGGTAGGCCTTTGTGGTGTATCGAGGGCCGCCATCAGATTCTTGAACTGGGGCCTCAAACAGAATGCTATGCCACTGGTTTCGTGCTGAGTGGTATCACAAAACCTTCAGTTTTTTCTCTTATACTGTCATTCATTCTTAGGTGATCTTACTCTTGGCTGGACTACGGAATGACTATAGTACTATCTTGCCTGGAAGAATCCAGTTCCAAAGGTTCCCTCTGATGGACGGTTTATCTGACTGAGAGCGGTAACTAGCAGACGAATGCAGAGAGAATATATCGGTTAAAGGTCAAAGACGACAACTCTACCGGCTGTCCATTTTCCATCCACAAACTCATTATCAGCAACATAAAGTCTCTGGCCAGCAATGCAGAGACGCCATGGTTTCCACTTGTGGTCACTGCCAGGTGACGCCACCTCCCACATGTAGCCAAGCTTTGGGCTGAGCATCAGAACCGTTCCAGTGGCATCTGCAACGAACATAAAGCCATCTCTGTCAACTGCAAGATGGCAAGGTTTCATCACTCCACGCTCCATCTCTCTAGAGTAGCTTATTCCAGGGCGTCCATCTGCAGCGATCAAGCACACACGGCGGACAGCATCCGTCTCAGCACCGTGGCACACCACGAAGTTTTCGCCTACTGTTTCTACCCCATGGCATGGATTCATGACGTCCGGGTACAGCAGGATTTCTCGCAGGAGATTCCCAAAGGGCGAGAATATCTTGAGCTTGCGCGCTTCATCACAAGTTATCACTACATCGTTTGAATAAGTGACAGAAATTCCCCAAGGGTCATCATTTACAGGCCAGGTGGTTGATGTTCCCGTTTCCACATGTACCTGGTGCACGTCCCTCGCAACGCAGTCGACCAAGTACAGGCAGTGGTATGTAGTACTGGAAGCCATGTTGGCAATTCCACGCAGCTTTGGTACTGGTAGATAGCGCTGCAAGGAATAGTTTGGAATATCGTAGACCTCGACTTGGTCTCTCAGTCGGCTGCGGAGAACATAGAGTTCATTGTCAAGATTGGCTATACCCCAGACTGGTTCAGCTGTAGGCAGGATGTGCTCCAGCTGTGGTGCTACAAGTCACAGAACACATGACAACCATATTTATCAGATACGATTTTTATAGCACTCTTACTGATAAAAACAGTCACTTTAATTTTTTAAACAATTACTCATTTTGTACACCCGTAATCCCTCTAGGACCTTATGGCTTACTGGCAGTTTACTAGGCAGACAGCCTGCAGGTAACATCGGTCAGCAGCAGGCTGCCATTACTCTCTGCCAGTCCTGCAGTTACCTTCTTCCCAGGTTCAGAGCGTCACTGCCCTTGGCCAGAACCAATTTATACCCTGCATGGAGAACAGACGGACATGAGTGTGAACGACTTGCCTATGGTCACAGCATGCCAGTAGAACAGCCCAGAACTGAGCACGCAATCTCTAGTACAATGCCCTGTATATTGGACCACAAAGCCACGCAAGCTGTGTGGTTAGTGATTGTCTGAATGAAATAAGCGTATCACTGAAACAGACATGGTACACAGTCAGGTGGCACAGTGATAAGATGTCTAGAAAAATACTAAATAACACTAATGATCATTGTTAGCTACTGATGAGCTGACACATTATCCATGGAAAACTGGAACCTACTCGTATTCCAGAAAGATTTATAATCACCCTTTGTCTTTCACTGTTATAGCTGATTCTCATTCGCTAATGCCTAATGAGTAACGATATTTAGTTTTACTGACGTCATTTGCATTGTCTCTGATGCACGTTAGCCAATGATACCATGTTGGCTGCGCGGCACAGTGGTAGAACGCCGGCGCCAGCGAACTTTCCCTGTCCCACGTTCAACCTGTAGCTGATGGGTGACCACTTATGTGGGTAAGCCGCCCGCTACAGATCAGCCAAGTCAGCCTTTCATCCTTGCGGGGTCGATAAATTGAGCAGTGACCAACGTTATGGGATGTGTACTGGTCGCGCCATCTGGTGAGTGTTCACGCGGTTAAAGCCGGTGCGGTTATCAATCGCTGCGTGCCATGTGTGGCTGCAATACAGCCGGCTTAACCCTTCTGTATATAGTTAATGTGTTAGTGCCGCCCTGTGTGGCGGGTGTTGACTGCGCGTTGTGTCGTCAGTTAAATTAAGGAACATTATTATTATTATTATTATTGTTATTATTATTATTATCAAACCACTCAAAACTTTCTGAATAATTATTAAGTTTACTATTGATCCTGTATGGGATATCACCAACATTGTCGGCTTTCAGACGCCAGTTAGTACCACCAGAAAACTGCTCACAAAAATGAGAAACTTGTGCAGAATTTATTACACAAAATGTGCCGGGATTCAGGAAAAATTGTGCCAAAACTGTGCCTATTTTGCTGTAAAATTTTGATCACGATAAAAAGAATGTTTGTTTTTAACTGGATTTGGTCACAAAGACATCATTGATCTACATGTACTAAATGAATGTTTTGATGGAATTTGTTTGTTAAATTTTTAACAGCATGCAATTTTTAATTTTTTATATGGACATTTTTGTAGGATATGCAGTGACATATATAGTGTACTTATATTAGCTGCTGCAGGTTTGTATCCAGACTGCCCAAAGTTATAGATCAGAGTAGCTCAGATTGAACATAAGCATTAAGAAGTTGAATGAAAATTCCTTATCATGGCAAAAATTGCTCGGACCCACAAAATTAGTCATGTTGTGCATAAACAGCACTCCGTGGGACTAGCCAGTAACCAAAATGACACACATGAACACAGTTGTACTCAATTACCTGAACAATACTTGTTAACAGCAAGTTCTCCAATGAAACTAGACACAGTTCCAAATGTTTGAGAGGTTTCAGGTATGTGTGCTGGTATAAACAAGACATTAGGGATGCAGTCTCCAACAGAAGGAATTGGCATATTTTGCAGTTCCATAGCTCTGTCGTGAAGATGTACAGCAGAGTTGGACACATCACATGGTTTTCCTTTATTCCTTACTTCTTTTGAATACGCACTAAAGCTTTCGATAGCCACCTGGGTCAAATCAAGACTTTCTTTACGTCTTACAATGTCCTTTGTCACTTTCTGCTTTATTGTCTGCAATTCATCAAGAATCTCGTTCATCTGGCTGTCAATAAGTTGCTTCACTTCAGCAGCTTTCTGTTCGACAGACATTTCTATCTCATGTATGTGCTCCATAAATTTGCTGTTCGACAGCTCCAGCTGATGCAGCTTTGCCTGAATTTCAGAAACCCTCTGAGACACCTGGTCCATATCAATGTCTATCTGTTGACGCATGCCTTCTGCCACAACCTCGATCTTCTCACATTGATGCTGCTGGTGTTCCGTTGCAAAGCACACGACACAAATGTTTGTCTTACAATCCTTACAGTACATCTTCACAATCTCTTCCGGGTCTTTCTTACAGTAGCTACCGGTACTTACTGAAGTGGTCACTTTGCTCACACACTTCACCTCTTCCAGGGAAATAACTTGATGTCCACCACCCTTCCACCTCTTGTGTGGCAGGCTGCATCGTTCACACAAAGCCTGGTCACACTGCATACAATAAACTGTAGCTTGAGCATCTTCAGAAGAAGCTCCAGACTCAGCAGAACAGACCTCACAAACAGTGTGTTCCAAGCCGTCCTTTGCCACTTTCCTTGCTTCAATGAGGTCAACTATAAAGAAGTTATTTGGCAGATCAGCAACTCCCCTGTCAGTAAGGGTGAACTGTTTTCTACAAATTGGACATAACAGGCTTTCAGCTTGCAAAGGCTCACTTTCAGTGAAATCTTTGATACACTTGAAACAGAATGTGTGCAGACATGGCAAGGATCGTGGGTTAGTAAAGTCTTCCAGGCATATTGGACACATTACAACGTGCTTTACTCGCTCCTTTAAGTCACCAGCAGACACAGCCATGTTCTGAAAATAAACAACAGCAGGTTTCACAAAACAGAAAGAAAAATAAGTTCAGTGAAAGTCTTCTAGCTAAGCTGGCAATCATTACATCCAACTTTGAGGCATCATAACACCCGTCGGGCTCATGCACAAAGAACATCCATACAGAGGGGAAAGAGGGTTGAGTAAAATGCAGACAATGGGATTGACGGTGTGCATATGTCTGCATTTGTATCAGGGATGTCAAGTACTAATTTTGCTAATCTGGGATGCCTGCTTTTGATATGTCAATAACTACTGCACCCTATCTGCATCACTCATGCCTTATGACCTACTGTAAACTTAAACTCAGACAATTCTTATGAATCCAGGATTTAATACTGATATGTAGACCTAAATGTCTGCAAGTTTCACAGTTTGAAAATAACAAATTATTGATTGCTCATAAATGAATCATTATGCAACCTGATGATTTGCAAGTTTGATGTGTATCATTGGCATAGCACTACCAAATTGCACACATCCACAGGCTGAGGAGGAATAATGCCAAATGCAGATGACAGTAGACAAGGGGTCAGAGGGTATTAAAAACTACACATTTTGTGGAAATTCTTTGAGCTCCAGCTCTTACAAAGTCCGAAATCATGCCATATTTTGCAAATCAAAGTAAGTCCGGCTCTGACCAAATTTGAGGCTGGACTTCAAGATTTTTAACCCACCATGCTCTGGCTATTGATAATTAAAACATAATTAACTACAAGTTGCTGATGTGACACACGGTGTTCAGGTGTAGTGTTTTAAACTGTTTTCACTAAATCCGGCTCCAGACGGCCGCATTTGAGTTTGCAAATCCTGCCAGGTCCGGATCCGGCCGGATTTGACAAATTGGAATCTGGTACATCTCTAATTACACATGTACACATGCATTGGTGCCACAAAAGTTTCACTCATTTTCAGTGCCTTAGTTATAGACAGTATACAATTGACACGGGTAAATCAATCAATAAATCAATCTATTTGCTCAAAAAAGCAACAGAGAAACGAGTGCTAAGAGCAAGACGTACAAGGCTCAGGTAGGAGCACTAACCGGTACAGTCACCTCTGAAAAATGTTCATAAACAAGCTACATACATGACACAAACAAAACAAAACCCAAAACTAAGATTAAAAGACTAGAAACTAGAATGCTGTGTCTTGAGGTCCAAAAGTCGGACGTCTACTAACGCTGTGTCTCCAGGTCCGACAGTCGACGTCTAATTGGCACAACTACACGTCCGACAGTCGATACACCCTAATATTTATGCGCACTTCATTGACACCTATTAAAAGGTTTTGCGCATTTATAAAAGGAATTTTTCACGGAGGTGCACAGCAGGTTTCGTGGGCGGGGCAATTTTTTGCACTACCAGCAATTGCACTAACCGTTCGCTGACGTAGCTGTACTCAGCTCATGAAATACCAGCAACAAGACGTTGACAGTTCATACTTTATCATTAAAAGAGGGGTTTTGTGGGGTATATATAGATTAAATTAGCCCCATACGGGACTGACGGTAGACTCCTACTTACTGCCAACTTCAAAGTCACG
>Ga0066187_1000854_pt1 | contig 9992 bp, 6 predicted proteins | sample WorMetexBAHAMAS1_FD_58706 | JGI IMG/M metagenome (GOLD analysis project Ga0066187, IMG submission 58706) | Marine gutless worms symbiont microbial communities from Max Planck institute for Marine Microbiology, Germany - Inanidrilus exumae... | ecosystem: Host-associated > Annelida > Digestive...
ACCTTGCCGACAGACAACAGTACCAACAGCAGCAAGAAACAGCACAGAAACAAACGAAACCGTCGAGTTCAATGACAGCAGCGCCACTACTAATTCTTTAACATACTATCAACACTTGCTAGACTTTCCGGGGGACTTGTTCCCCCCGCTGCGCCAAATTGGAGGCAGTCTGCCTCCCCCTACGTAGAAGGCCTGATGCTGATCGCAATACTTTGTACCCCTACAAGTGGCAAAGTAAAATGAATAATAAAAACGAATAACTGAATAATGTTAATTGTATCGTTCATCGGTAAATGTACTGTCAAGTTGAAGAGATAATCTTGATAAAAACAACAAGAGACGATGGAACGTTTGAACAAACCATTCGGCATTCTCGCCTTGGCGTCCGGAAGGACGCTGGTCTGAAGCCGGCGCCTGCGTTCTGTCAGTGCAATTGGACGCAGGAGGTGTCTGAGTAGTATAAGCCAGGACTTGGTTGTCAGACGCCAGCGACAGTAATTGATAAGATGGATGCTTGCGACACCGGAAGACCTGTCAATTTGGTCGTCGTCGCCCGAAGCAAAGATCCTGTCACCAGTCTGGGAAAATCCGGCACGGACTTAAGTGGCGGCGGCGTACATGGCTTCTGTTTGTTGTACGGCATTCTCTAGTCACTCTGTCATTCTTAATTTAGGCTTGACCGCTACTGCAAGAAAACAACGTGAACAAGTATGTCGGTCCTCGTTACTGTCGGACAGAAATGTACGCTGGCCGCGTCGCATGCTGCCCGCTGGTGTCACGTTGAGTACACGCCGCTCGCCGTATTAAAATTAGCAAAAAACACGGGACAGATGGACGGACAGATGCCAGACCGTTACATTGCGCTTTCCAGTTTATGCTAGACGCGGCCAGCGTAAAAATTACCCGAAAGTATCGGCTAAGCAAGAGTATCGGCATAATGGTGGAAACGATATGATCGCAATCCTGTGCAGTGTGCCGGTTGCTGCTTACTTTAATTCCGCTATTGCTTGGTAGCCCCGAAAAAATTGACAAAATCTCTTGAATAACATTAAAGGACTTTTATAACAGTCGTAGATCATCCATGATCGTCCTTTCGTTAATCTCCCACGGCTTACTTTCGCGGTCAAGCAGTTCAATCATGCTGCAGCCCTGGCGGCTATCATCCACAAGTACATAAGTAAGTTAATAAGTAAATCTTGACATTTTGTATTGCGGCGCCACAGAAGCGCCACAGAGACGCCAGACGATGTTCGTAGTTGCCCGATGCGAGATACACCAGGTACGTCGGAGCCGCAGGCTAGCAGTCCGCAAGTACATGCTGTTTTGTTTTACGATAGGTATTTTAATGCTGAATGTTTAATAGCTTAAGATGAGAGCTATGTTGCCAGAACAGATGGGTTTTCAGTGACTGTTTGAAAGTGTTCGGTTTCGGTAGCAGACTATTGTCGCGCAGAGCCGGCGGAAAAACCGTTCCAGGCTGTACAGAAACCCATTAACATTGTCGCAACGCAGACGCGGTAACAGCACGTGACAGGAGAGACGATCCCTTGACGTGAATCGACGACAGGGCTATAATGAGATCGTTCATGGAGGATCGGAGCGTCTCACCGTCTGTCGTTGGACTGAGGGCAAGTAGCTTGATCGACGAGGACAGTCGAATCTGCAGGACCGGCCGCTAACTTCGTCCTGCTGACGTTCGGCATTAGCTGTGAGATCCACGAGGGACTTCGTCGCTGCCGCAGGCTAGCAGTCCGCAAGTACAGGCTGTGGAGCTCAGTAGCTATCAGTTCGGCAGTGTAATAACTGCTGCTTCAGTGAGCTGATGGTCAACGTCAAACGATCCGGCGAAATCGATATCGAAGCCAATGTGGGAGCGGCATAAAACTCGTAGACAAAATCCGGGGATGGAAGGGAAGGAGGACTGAATTCCAGTAGTTAAATTATACCTAGATTAACTAAATTTTAGCGGAATGGGTAATAAAATATCTCACCGTGACGAACAGAACAGTTTTAGATGTAGTCACAGATTGTAGTAATAAATTATTGCACGATTTATCAGACTTTCGATTTAGCCTAACGTAAACATGCTGCATTCTATAATAACAACTATGTTGGTCCTCATTGTCTGGCCGTGTACGCTGGCCGTGTCGCATACTGCCCTAATGAGCCACGGTGAGTACGCCGAGGGGACAGACAGACAGACGGACATGGTACAGACAGACGGACGCCAGACCGTTACATTACGCTTTCCGCTAGACGGAAATAACAATAACAACATACATATTTTTACTTTGATGCCAGATTGTAACTAATTTAGATTCGGTAGCAAAATGCAGTAATAATAGTCAAAGCACCAAAAACGTCATAATATCGCTAGAATTTACTCATTTTTACTACGCTACTCTGGTAGTAAATTAACGGAAAATGTTTGATAAAGAAGCCACTTGCATCGGTGACGCACTCTCCAGGTTCAGTGTGCAATTCGTTGTCCTCCATGAAGTTTGATCCCTGTGCGAAATTAATGGTATATTCGGAATTTTAGATAGGGAGCCACCTTCCCCTTCTACAACTCAATACTCAAATATCGTTGTTCGCTGGTGTCTGTCCAGTGAATGCGACTTTTGAGCATGTATTCGTCAAGTTTTCAGTGAATAATTTTCAGGACTTTTCAAAAAGGGAGACTAAGTGCAAGGAGGTCTCCCTAAATACGCTACTGCGCGAAATCATTTGAAAGCGTGTCCTCAGTCTGAGCAATGGCAGCATCGCGCTCCAAGTGCACTGCGCTCGGACGGAGACAGGTGGGCGGATCGCTTCGTCATCTGCTTCCATCTTGCTTAATGAAATGCGGCTTAAATAATGATCAATGTAACTGCGGAATGGCCAGGCTGACGGTAACGAAAGCCAGCAAGCCACTGACGCTGTAATCTTCGTGTAATACTTTCATCAATTCCGCTCGTTTAAGGACAACGCGTAAACAGCAAGAAATGATATGATAACCGCGACTGGCCATTGACGTAGCTCTCATTTTAGGCTGCAAGACATTTAGCATTAAAATACCCATCAGAAAACAAACCAGCATGCCAATAATATTACGCTGCTCTTTATGTCGCCGACGTTTTTGTTGCTTTGCTTAAGGTTACGACAGAATATAAACTTGGCAGCGATATTTCATAACCTCGTAGGTCTATACAAGCATAGATAACATTTTTGACTTCACAAGCATTTAAAAATTGTCGAATGCCAAATTAATATTATTATTTGCGGCGCAACGGTTAACTTTAAGATATCAAAGAGAGGTCATGTATTCGAATACCGGCAACATAAGGTGACGTCCGTAAGTATTTTGTTAATAAAAGTTTGCGTAACGCTTCTGGCGTTGCAATCATATGGAGTCATTACTCATTAAAGAAATGTCAAAATTATCATTTAACCATTATTTTGTAAGGCTATGTCGTGGTCATATCATCATATGCCGTTGGCGCTATATGAGAAGGCACACCATATAAGGCTATCCTATTCTACTATAACTCTTCTGCTTTAGATGCCGTATAATACATACATGATGTTAATGTTGTTTTTCCTAAACGCTGCCTTCCATCACGTAGCGATAGGTCTACTGTTTTTTATTCATTCTCACAATGTTATACTACCACTTTACACTTCAGTGATTAGGCCGGTCTTTGAATATTGTGCACCAGTTTGGCATATGGTTCAACACAAACACAATCAAGACAACTAGAGGTGATTCAAAAACGGTGCAATCCATCTATAATAGTATAATAGTTAATTATCCTTACCGCATTCGGTAAGCAGCCATGCTCCTGGTAACAAACAAGTTTTTTGGCTGATGGCAATTTGCATCCTAGTATCACTAAACCTATCTCATGTTTAGACCATCTTCTGGTACCAAATTCTGTTATTTCAAGACTGAGATCAATTAAAAACACCCAAGGCCGTCTACTCGCACAAAGCGCTACTGTTCGTTTATAAACTATGACCTTACTTACTACCAATCCAAAATTTCTAATCAAAATCTAACATCACCTACACGAGGAACCCATTCTGTGATCAACCAGAGAAAGTTCCAATTCCTTTCAGTTGTAATAATATATTGCAATACACATCAGTTGCTTGCTGCTCGCAATGTGTTATCTAATTTCATTTTCCTATATTTAATGTTATATCAATTTTGATTGTATGGACTTATCGCTATAAAATTCAGCGATTAGGCTTTTAAGCTGCAAGTGTGTTTAGTAATATTCTTCTCTTCTCCTAGTGATCCACACAGAGCAGTTGGTTCGGCATGTGCGTGTGTCCAAACACTAAAGTTTGAATGAAATTACTTTTGACGCAGACATTTCGCACACTGATTCACGTATAACTATCTAGGTCGACGGTCAATCTCTAGGTCAAAGCTGGCAGTCATACGGGAAGAAATTCCCGGGAAGGAAAGGCCCACCGCGGCTAAAAGCAGACAAAAATTTAAACCTATAAATAGGTGACAGGCAACCAAAAATATACCACGGTCAGCTAAAATGTTGCTAAAGAGGTCGGTGCGAACTCGAGTGAAGGCATTCTTGATCGTGGTGTAACACGACGCGACGGCGGTACGTGGCGTGCAGACTTGGCGCGCATATCGCCAGATGGTCAGCTCGCAGCCACGAATTCCAGTTCGTCCAGCCCCTTAATAAGACCGCCAATCCTGCCGTGCATGGCGTTCTTTGTATTCGAGCGTGCGACAGCGAAAACGCGATTACATTGCACATGGCAAGACAACGTCTGGACCTGACAGAGAGGTGGCGCAGCGGAATGGCCGAATAGCATCGCATATGGCGACGAATTTCACGAGAGATAAGCGCCGTCCGACCAATTAACAGATCAAGCATAAAATGGCAGTGCCTCGCTGCCCTCGCAAACTTGTTCCCTTTTCATCCCTTTAAAAACGAACATCTTGTACTCAACTGTAACTGACACTTCCAATTCTTGCATCTGTATTTATTGTATACGTTGTGCATATTCTTCAATATGTTAAGGGCAAATGTAAATGGACTGCTGACCCTTCTTGTTCTACGGTTTTCTATTAAATTTGTCATCATCATCATTATCATCATCATCATTAAATTCATTTCGATGTCACTTTTTACTAGCGCACAGTTTCGTCCATTTCGGCTCCTGTCCACAGAAAATTTTCCAGCATCTCAACAATAAATTTAAGTTTATTGTCCATTAGTTCTTAGCTGCATGGATGGCGCGGTATACAGCACGGTCAGAACATTGTAAAATTCTCAGGAATTTCCTTACATTTGACTACGGGGTGTACTCCTGACAGCCCGGCTACACATAGTATATCTAAGTACAGCGCCAATTTAGAAGGTCCTGCATTAATACTATTGCACTGATAAAAATGATTTTCGCATGAAAGTTTACTAAATTATATCTCAATCAGTGCAACATGTTTCCAGTGCGAGCGACAAAAACGAAAAACCCGAAAAATCTACCCTCTTAGTAAATAATTTTGAACAGTAGTTAACTATTTTACCTAAACTATTACTATTACTACTACTTTTCGACTTTTCATACCTTCATTCTTCAGCGAATTTGCCGTGTTATAATATTTTATGCGGGTTGCACCGTTGTCGTGTGATACCATAATCATTGCCCGTCATTGAGCAATGATCATGTAAAACGCCGTGTATCAATGATTTCTGGAAATTGATACTTCCGCTCATTATAGTAAGTAAAATATTTATCGCCGTGAAATGTATGCAAGTACAAACATAAACAAAATTCCTCATTTAGCAAAATGTGCCATCTAAATTAGTTTAGTTTTAACTATTTAGTTAGCAACAAAAATAGAGTAATTTAACTCGAATTTTAACCTAGCTATTTTTACTAGTTTAACTATGTGCATAACTAAAAAGTATAGTTTAATCAAAAGCTTATTTTGTTAACATATGCAACGTTTACAGACGTTTTTGTCATTTTTACGTTATAAAACCCTATAATAAACTTACACAACGTTTGCATTTCAAATTTCGTAATTTTTGAGATGTTAATTAGTTGAGAGCTCTTAAAATTTGATAAAATTTGCGAGATATAGGCTGAACAAGACAATATAAAATAGTAGTAACCATCGAAAACGCAAACAAAGCTATCGTAGATATCAGACTTCGCTCGCGCTGTGCAATCCCACAAAACCGTTCGCGGCCGACAGGCCGCCGCATCGCCTGCGCCCGGAAATTTTCAGAATACCATTTGCGCTTGCCTGGCATACTGAATGATCCCTTCTGCTGGTAAACGTTATTAGTGATTGAATTATCCCTTTTGCAGCGACCGCGACCACGACGAGTGCAGCGAAGATTGCCAATGCTTTTGAATGGCCAGGACAATCCACCAAAATTGCCCCTTCCCTTTGGAAGATCTGCACCCCGTCTAATACATGGTTCCTTCGGTCCACCCAAGTCTTCATCCAAAACGGTATCTCGATCGGTTCAGCCGTTTTTGCACAGCTCACCGTAGAGTGACCCTCTTCTTTAAAATGTGCCGCTACATTCCTCCAAATGCCCCTTCCCTTCCCCTTGAGGATCGGGTTCCCATCTAACACATGGCACCTAGTGATCTAGAGCCCACTCGAGTCATTATCCCAAACGGCATCTCGATCGACTCAGCCGTTTTCGTATGGGTCGCAAATGCTGTGCTGTACAATGCATTGTCAATGGGTAAGAAAACCCCCAAAATTGCCCCTTCCCCTTAGGATTTTGTCACCCAGCCGGGGGAGAACCGAACCACGGCGATAGGCAACATGCACGAAACATTTGGTAAAGATCGCGCGTGCGGTTCGGGAGATATGCTCGCGAACAGACAGACAGACACACACAGACGCGCTCATTACAATACTTCGCCACGGCTCATGCAGGCGAAGTATATATAGATCAGAAAAAGGTGGTATTAACTCAGCAGAACAGTGACATTTATGCGATGTGATGGTGAGTAACGCCGGCTTTTTATAATTCGTCTTCGATCAGTTATTCGATACGTGTATTCAAACGGAAGTTTCGTTTAGCTACATTACGTTATATGCACGTAGAATGCACGTAACACAAACAGTTGCATAGGTCTATACTATATCGCGACCAACAGGGCGGTGCGGAAGTAGGATTACGCCGCCGAAGTCTACAGCTAGATAGCAGTTAGGTTTAGTAACTACCGTTAGTTTCTGTCGGCGGCGGCACTTACCGGCTCCAGTCCAGTGACGTCATCTTTCTTCGTGGAGACCACGTGACACGCAGAGCTGCGGCGCCTGGTGGACCTTTGTCCGTGCTGTGCGTCTAGCGACGGTGCGCTGCGGAGTTTCTAGGCAGCAGTAGCAGCAGCATTTTCCAGGCTGCCTGGCTGCCAGGCCCGGCCACTACCAGTACCAGCAGGCGTGGCCGCCGACTCACCCACGAGCTCCGTCACCGCATCCACTCCAACCGCATCCAGCCCGTGCATTCCACCCCATACTCTCCGTCTCGCTTTGTTCCCGGAGTATCTCGTCCGTGGTGGAGGGGAAGAGGACCGGGTGGGAGGGGATGGATTGTTTCCCTAACCACCCCGTCTCCCCAATGGCGGGGCAGTTAGGCAGAGGAGAGGATTGGAGACGACGACGCCCACTGACAAAAACCTTTGTTACGGCAGTGGCAATCCATCCAACGAGGCAGACATGTTTCCATCAGTCCTCCTCCATGGAACGAGATTAATATTATGCCAACACGCGCGAGAAAGCATGCGCTTATGAATGTATTACTCGACGCGTTTCGGCGGATTATTAAAAACGGCAGCCGAGAGCAACCATTTGCTAATTACACTGCTTCAATGACTATACTTAAACCTGGAATATATTACTCTCGTTTATTGCTAAAAAAATTACGAGTACTGACTTATACTTCCGCCGTTCCGCGAAGTCCGAAAGAAATTCTTGCTTTCGGAAGAAATTATTCATATTTACCTTCGCTGTAGGTTGGCGGGGATAGTGTCTGAACCCGTGTTTGTCTCTCTGTCTAGCCTGTTTGTTAGCGGAATCACTCAAAACTTACGCGTTAATTTTCATGAAATTTTGGGAATAGGTATACATAATAAATCAAAGAGTTAGAACTTTGACAGTTTATGACTCAGCGAATATTCTAGCTAGAAATGCCTAATTTTAGGACAAGAAAGCTAACAGCAAGTAATATCGAATAGTAAGAAGAGTTTAAATATACTATGAAGGGGAAGGGCGTAGCCTGTGCCCGAAATTTGCAATTTGTTCTTCTAAACTACTTGGCTAAACCCAAAACCATTGAACTCAAGTGTTCAGGTTTAAATGGCTATAACTTTGAAACGGCTAGACCGATTTGGACAATGCTTAATTCATACGAACCGGTAAAATTAGGGCTTTCTAATGGTATAAACCACGGGCAACCAGAGTTATTAATGATTAAATGTCAAAAAGTGGGAATTTTATTGGAATATTAACGCAAAATAACTTAAAGTGTCCAGTTAATAATTAGTTTAAGGTCGGAGATAAAATAAAGGGTTACTAAAGTATTCATCCTCTAATTATAAGCGACTAGAGTATTTATCGCTCGAATTCCAACGATTATAACGTCAGCGAGATTGACAGAGCATGTACGTGAGCTAACAAACGAAGCGGCGAATGACCGGACGAAGCACGGACGAAGACCGGTACGAATTTAATCTATTAATTAACCTATGAATTAATAAGATAGACAGTAGAAATATTACTCATCCTGCGCCCGTGTATCCTACGTATTGTTAGACCACATAGCAGAACTACGTACGTAGATGTCGCCTATTGTTACTGACCGAGGAGTAGCATGGTCTGTCGGTCTGTCACCTAGTCATCCTTGCAAAAACGGCTGAAGAGATCGGGATGCCGTTTGCGTCGAGGACTGGTGGACCCACGGAAACACGTATTACATATAGCGGACCGCTTCGAGGCGAATACTGTATTTATGTTCATTCAACGCAATGCAGTCATCTGTAGTTATCTGCTGTTAGTAATCATGGGCGGATCCAGAGGCTTTGGCTAGGGGGCGAGGTAAACAGCGAGACCCAAAGGGCCGAAGCTTGAGGATCGAAGGGCCGAAGCGAGTGGTGTGATTCTTGGGGAGGGGCAGCAAGTCCCCTTTCTACCAGCTAGGAAGTCTGGGGAGCACTGTAAGCTCTCCAAGTTGCATAGGTCCAGTTGCATAGGTCCCCGGCCGCGCTGTTGATTTTGGTGTGGTTTGAAGCCACAAAACTGTGTCTGTTCAATAACTAGCCCATTATATTGGCTATTTCTGGCCTGAAAGAATGTTACTAATAATGATGGTTTTAAAATGTTTAGTGACATGTTTTGTTGCAGTGTCGATGTCAATGCCGACGTTGAGCTGCTCGAGCTTTGTGCGCATAAGTTCGAAGCTTCTAATAAACCATCATCGCTGATTTGACACAATTCATTGCAAAATCCCAGACTCCGTAAGTTTCGGGTTAACGGCTTAGCTCGTTATCAGAACGTTTCTATGGATTGCAGTTTCGGCCCACCCAGAAACGTTTGACATGGCGCCCCATGTGGATTTTGTACTGTTGCAATACGCCGGTGTAAACGACTGCGAAACTTAATTTCATTCTATAACAGTCTGGACAGGTTCATCAACTGGTTCAGATCGTACGCGACAAGCGCGGTTCACGCCTGCGTACTGACTTAACACCGTTTAAGCCGACGTCGACTCAATCCGTTGCTATTATACGTGTCGACAACACGGCCCTGAAGCAGTCTGACGCTGACAGCTTCGCATCAATTACGAGATGCTGATTTGCTGCTGCAGCAGATGCGGCCAAGTGACGTTCAGATGCCAGTTGGGTCAACTCCTTAATCCACGTCTCGTAATTAACTGATCGGTTCACGTAGTAATAACAAGAACTCATCAGGAGATGAGATAGCAAACGTACTTGTTAACGACGATATCGCA
>Ga0066187_1000857_pt1 | contig 9982 bp, 7 predicted proteins | sample WorMetexBAHAMAS1_FD_58706 | JGI IMG/M metagenome (GOLD analysis project Ga0066187, IMG submission 58706) | Marine gutless worms symbiont microbial communities from Max Planck institute for Marine Microbiology, Germany - Inanidrilus exumae... | ecosystem: Host-associated > Annelida > Digestive...
ACAACAGACGGACGGCTGATAGCATATAGCGAACGTAACGTAATACGTTCGCTAAAAACGAACCCGCTGAGAAAAGTCTCTTGAGGTCAAGGCAAAATCACTCTGGGCGGAGAAACGGCACTTTAAGGAATAACTACAGTAGTAGTACCTACAGACCACCTGTCTGCACTGTAGTTATTCCTTAATTTCTCCCCCAGAGAGACTTTTCTCAGCTGGTTCGTTTTTTGCTAAGTGATACAAATGTGAAACTGAGACCACCCACTGCAAAGCATCGCGCTGACGGGCTTTTCTTCCTTTGACCTTCTACAGTTTTCGGTTTAGACACTCACATACCCTGGACCGGCGCTAGCTAATTGCAACCTCTGCCTTCAGCACGAATAGCCTACGCTACTGAGACTGCTGAAAGCCACCACCCACTGCAACAACTTGCATGCCCATGTAGATCTACTGGCGACGCTACGCCGCCGCCGTAACAACAGTTAGCAAATTAATAGTGTAGATATTACAAGGTGCTGTGCGACAAATATGTTAGTATGAAGTTTTACTAATATGGAGCTACAGTCACATAATTATCAAGCTGGCTGCGTCTAGCGAAAAGCGTAACGTAACGGTCTTGTTTTTCGGAACCGCTTTAATACGTATCTTTCCCCCGATCATTTCCTTCACAACTGTTAACTTTTTTGTTTCTAGTTCCTACAACGTGTATAGTAGTGATTTAGCAGTTTTGTACTTAGGTCACTTTAGCAAACTTTAATGTAATGTAATGTAACGGTTTGGCGTCCGTCTGTCTGTCCGTCTGTCTGTCCCATCGGCCTACTCACCGTGACTCACCAGGTGGCAGCATACGGTGCGGTCAACTAAATTCGGCCTGACAATAAGGAGGACCGACATACTTGTTATTGATACATACATATCTATACTAATAGAAAAATTTCTTCATAATACTGATGTCCAAATTATACGGTTGTAACCTGTGATATAAACATATAATCGGTTGCGTTAGACGCACCAATTACAGACCCAGAGAGCAGAGAACGTGTCTCAGTTCGGCGGCGTTGATGAAACCTTGCCCTTCTCTGTCGTACGTCTTGAAAGCTTCCATGAAGTCGGCGAACGTACCGGTGTCCGCCTCGCTACTGACGGCCTTGTAGATCGGCAGAATCTCCTCGAACCCATACTGCTTTTCGCCTGCATAGCCAGTAGTGTAATTAGGGGGTTTCACACTCCACTGAGTGCCCTGGAAGACTGAACTGCCACAATTACACTACTGTCATTTCGTACCAACATTGACCATTATCGAATCAAACATGAGCTCAGCAGACCGTTTACTTTACTTTAGCTGTCTAGTTTAGCTCTTACCGTCATATGTGCTCAGTATTTTTAACCAGAATTTTAACTTTTAAGTGCATATTAGGATATATTTTACTTTATATAATGACATTTATATGACATTTATTCACCACCAAGGCAGACAGCGATAAAACAAAATGTAGCAAAATAAAAAAAAATAAAAACATAAAAAATAAAACATACATAGGCGAATCACACAAAAACAGTACTAAACTAGGTTAAATGCTGCACCAACCAAACGATCGTTGTCGAGGATTATGTTACCAATATCTTCGATGAGGTCTGTCAACTAGTTTTAAACGAACACAATGTGAAATGAAATTAAAAATTACTTTATACACTTATTACTATTATCATCACTGCCGTCATAACGATCACAGTAATCACAGTGAGGCGATGCAGACCGAGCTTCTTGCATCCTCCGTTGTCGAGGATGATTTTGTTGGTCGGGTTCAGACCAATGCACCTCATAACGTCGCCTATCTTGGCGCCGTCCACCATGCCGTCTCGACCGTCCCAGAAGTCGAACAGATCAAACACGTCCCGCACGTCTGACAAACGCATACATCATCAGAACTAGAAGACTGTGTTGTGTGGAATAAAACAATATAGTATTCGCCCGAAGCGGTCCGCTGTTCGTGCACAAGTTGTTTACTTCCTGCATTCGACGATGCCTAGTGTCGCATGCATGCCTGCGAAATCGTGCGTTATTTACCTGACAAAAAAACAAACAAAATTTAGGCTCTCTCAAACTGTCGCTAGTGCGCGAATCGCGCCCAAAATCTGCCAGGGCCAGCCCCCAACAATGTGCTCACAGTGCGCCTATGCCGACACAGCCTTCCACCGTTTGTGGGACGATAAAATGAGAATCAGTTTCGGGATCAGTAGTAATAGTAAGTGGCGATGGTGGATGCGGGTGGTAGCAGCCTTTTGCGGCGCACTTATAGTCCAAGTTGGTTGGCTTGGTCTGGGGTTGGCAGCCAGCAGGCGCTTAGTCTGCATTCATCAAATGAACTGGGTGAACTCTCGCAATTATTAAATGTTTACAAAATTAAACGACAGTGTAAACGAATATGGCAGCAATGACGAAACTAAAGCACTCTCACAACGTGAGACTGGTGACTTTAATAAAAAGACTTTCTACAGCCACGGTATGGCATTTTCCGGTATTACACGTTTAGACTAGCAACAATAACTTTATCTCGATTTATTTTCGAGATACTGACGATGCAATTTTTTCAGGCTCAAGGACGATTTAGCCGATTCTGATGGCTATACGTCCACGTTGAGCAGTGGGTTCGACTTCCAGCATGGGGTTTCCTATTAGCTCTAAAATGCAGCGCCTTTTTGAGGTTGGGGCATTAGACAGACAGACAGAGAGACGGACAGACGGACGGAGAGCAACTTCGCTTAATGCCTCTACTTTGGTGTCGGAGGCAGACATAGATCAGAGATAGTTTTCTGACGCAAAAGATCTCAGCGAAATTCCAATGGGGCCACCTCCAACTGGGCCGCCAAAATACAGGTTGGGTTGGTTGAAATCGACGATTTTCGACCAGTATCTCGCTACATCTCAGAAACGGTGCATAATAAGAGGCATGATAATGTGAAGAGAATGCTGCCCAAGGTCGTAATGGGGTCGAATTTGACACTGCCGGGAGCTTCTACGTAGCTTCACACAGGCTTATCTGTCGAAGACGCCTTCTCCTGCTTGTCTGTCTGTCTGCATCGGTCGATATCAGGATGACGTCTGACGTCATTGCAACAGAGTGGTTCAACAGATCTGCTGCTGCTGCTGTAGCTGACGCGGTTGTGGGCTATTTTAAGTATCCATCGGTGAAAAGAGCGTTGAGTGCAACCGGGTGTAATGTCAACCGTTGACGTCCGTCCATCTCCCGTCGGTTGCCATATTATCGCCGACCACTTTAGTGGTCCAGGCAGAGCAATCAATCGGTGGTGTGTGTCCGAACAATAACTTTCGAACGAAATGACCTCTGACCTAGATATTTGATTTAACTTAGCTATGGTTTTAATTAGTCTTTGTTTTAGCCTGTTATATCAGTTCATATTCCGTTTCATGCTTTGCCTATTATATTTTACTTGTATTTTATTTGTATTCTTCGTGTAACAGTGGGCCAATGTCACATTGAAATAAAAGGCTACTTACTTACTTACTTACTTATATACGTCGAGCCTTCTATTTCGTAGGTCAAGATAATGGATTAAAGTCATAAGTCAAAGTTCAAGATCGCAGAAAGAAAAACGTCCTCTCTAGGCTAAAAGTTAAAGTGAAATTGGGAAAATTCAGTGACGACGCACTAGTGGCTGAGATGTTCTCCTGTGGCTGAAAATCATACCTGAGTTGGAAAGTGCAAATAAAGTAAGAAGAAGCCGAAAATTTACGGTGGGCTAAAATGTTGCTAGAGTGCACGGTGCGACCTCGAGTGAGGGCTTTCTAGTTACTGTCCACGTTTTAATATTCTGTGTCGAAAATGCGCCAGACAACAAAAGGATGAGAGACTCAACGGCTGTTTTTTCCGTTATTTTTTATTAAAATGATATAAAAATGATATAAATGTTTAAAACATAAAGACAGACTTCGGACCAGCTAGATCACGAAATCAATTGAAATCAATAACAGCTAGTAATACGGGTTGTGGTATTAACGTGAGGGGTTCGGCAGTTCGCTGTCAGTCAAAGCGGAGTTGGGGAGAAACCAACCAGTGGGAGAGCGGCGACGCGCAGCAGCGAGGAATATGATTGGACGATAATTTTATGTCAGCGCAAGAGTTCATACATGTATGAAAGGGGTGCAAGGACTTGATGGGAGAGATAGTACTGTTGTATGCACTATGCAGGTGGAATATATCAAGTGCATGGCTTTCGAAGACAGACTGTTCCTTTGTGGGCGTGATCAGAGTCACGTGACCCGTTTCTTAAATTTTGCCCCAATCATATCATTGGAATTGGTGAAGCTATGCACTTCAAACTTCATGTGCTGATTGACACGTAGGAGTACTAGTGCATGCATGATATATTACCCCGAAAGGGATGTGTGATGTGTCACGTGACCTCTTTAAGTTTTGGGAAACAAGTGACAATATCTCACGAACGGTGCAAGATAGAGACATAGTTGCAATGGAACGCTGATAGAAAATCGAATGGCACGATTGCCAATGACCTTGAATGACGTTAAAGGTCACTTTTGTTGTTTGAAACTTTTGTAACTCCCATACCTCGTGAAGTATAGCACGAATTTACTAACATAGCGCGTCGCGCGGTTCCTCTGCAATAGCTGAGCTTCTTGTTATGTGATGTGCGAGAACGTGGGCCGCAGGACCGGTTGTATTATTATGTATAATAGTTGTAATCAGTAAGCGAGCATTTACTATACACAAACTGCCTCTGAAGAGACAATTGAACCAGTTCTGCTGTTGCTAGGCGGCCACCGAGAATGTCACAAGGTAAAACAAGGTAGGTGACTCCAAAGCTTATCGGTTGCTTTATTTAATACACTCTTACTAATTCAGTATTTTCAAAGGTAACAAATTTTGAGACTTCGTACTCGTATGCCTTTCCGTTTGATATTTTTAGGCGGCGTCTGTGGCCTATCGAAACGGTGTAAAAAATTACATGTAGATCGTAGCTGTTGTGGACCTCGATATTAGTGTGTCGGCAGGTACCTAACTGTACCATCTCCTGTCATTCTAAAAGCACCCGAACGTAAGCCGATACGTCAGAAGGCATCAGACGCCGACGACCAGATGTGACTGGATGTTGAGTGATGCGAGAACGGCGCTGAAGAGAGGAGAACCGAAGTTTCTATCACTCGCCGATTGTCGGTTCCAGTCCGTTAGCGGCAATGTTTAGGTTCGTCGGCCGGCTACCGTCGTCGTATCGGCTTGCTTCCGTCCGCGGCGATTGAATTAGAGACGCGCGGATCAGAAAATGTCCGACCATATTGTCGAAATATCGGATGCCGGCATATCGCGGTGAATAGTGCCGTTATCGGAAATATTTTGCTACTCGATTGGTAAATTAATCCACTAAATGAAGAATGTATGATATGAACGTGCACATCGTTTTAGAAAAAGACGTCAACGGATCATTGTAGACAGTTGATGAGTGAAATAATGATAAAATAAAATAGATAAAATTAGAAACAGTGTAATTGGGACCAAACAGGCACAAAAATGTTTTAAAAGTAGTAAAAAAGACTGACATTGTTTCTACACGCGACAACGATAAAGAATAGTGGGTAATTGCAGAAAAATCCACGTGGAAATTGAAAAGGTGTTAAGCAACACAAAATATAACAAGTGGACGAAGTGGTAGAAGAATATTGACAAAAAGCCGCATCGCATATCGTGCCGTTATTGAGAATTGAATTATAAATCTCTTTTGCTGCGTACACCGCAGCAAAGACTCCCGATTCTTTTCAACGGGCGGAACAAACCCCTAAAATTTTCCCTTTCTGCGTGTGAAGATGATCTCGACCCCCAATAATAGGCCTAGGCTACATGGTTCGCGAGTAAGCGCCAGACCGCATCTCGATCGGTTCAGCCTCTTTATGTTCATCTTCATTCACCATTTCTGGTAGTATAGATAAAGAAATAAACGAACATACGGAAGTTGACACATAAATCTTCCACCGTGAGTCATGGAACCTATTTATTTTGGGATCAAAAGGTCAGAGGTCAACGTCACAAAGCACAAAAAAACTGCCGGCTTGGGTTTCTGCACTCTTGTGCGCGCTGGCCTGTAGTTTTTCTCTCGTATCGTTTCGTATAAACGGCGCCTCTCTCGATGGAACAATCATGGACGTCTGATCCGACAGTCTCGTACCGCCCGTCCCCGCAGCGCGCCGACCACGCCATTACACCGATCGACAGACGGTCCGGCCTGACTTTTTTCCCGAAGTCTTCTCGGCTAGATCAATCGCCACACGACTTCTGTTAAGTTGTGAGTGACGCGGACAGGACGGCATTTATAGCAACGACGCCGCCAACAGCCGTCTGCCGGTCGTATCTCTACCACCGTGGCACCACCACCACCGCCACCATCTCCTCGATCCTCCTCCAACTCCGTTCTGACAGCCGTTTTCCAGGCTAACTTTGGGTTATCCGGTTCCTCTAGGTTCTTCGACCCCAGTGCTGGTAGTTGTATATGATTCTATCAGTGCGTCGCAAAAAAAACTCGCCGTGGCTAAACGTCGCAACGATTCACATAGCTGCTGATGGAATGACGTACGTTGTCACCGGAATAAAAACAACCGGGAGCGAAGAAAGGAACAAGCATGTCGGTCCTCCTTATTGTCAGGCCGAAATGTACGCAGGCCGCATCGCATGCTGCCCCCTGGTGAGTCACGTTGAGTATACGTCGCGTGCTCAATCATTGAGCACGCGACGTATACTCGTGACTCACCAGGGGGCAGCATTTGAATTGAGGCTAGAAAAAGACCAGATAGATAGACGGACGGACGGACGGATGCCAGTCCGTTACACATGCTTACCGCTAGACGCGGCCAGCGTCAAAAAAAAACTAAGTTAACTAGATAAAGTTAGGCTTATTGCCACAACGTTAACAACGGCTTATACCTAAGCCGAAGTAATATAGCAGACTGTTACACTTCACAAATGTGTTTCTGAATTTCACTTTTTGTATTCTTAATCATCTAACTAGGAACATAAAATAAAAATATACTCTGCATTCATTTGTATATAACAGCAATGTTCGTATGGCCGCAAAGTCGAGAGATTTAACGTTTCTTGCCGTTTTTTCTGAGCTAACATAACAGTTTTATTTTAATATTATGTTTTATTTTTTTCGTTTTTCTGCCGTGCGCTAGATTAAGCTGACCATCTCGTCAGCTTTTCTGCGCACGTTAATCTACCGTATAGTATCGTATTAACTATGACATGTTTACACATGAACTGGACAGCGTACGTAGCTTGTAATTTCAAGAGTCGTTTTGAAACTGAAGGTCTTCTCAAGGTCACAGGCTGTCACGTACGCTGTAAATGTGGTTATATCTTGGAAACTGTGCATAACAGAGTTGTTACGGCAGACCACAAATAGGAAGTGATATCGAGTCGCGCCTTATTCTATGACCTTGAATGTCCTTCAAGGTCATTCATTTATTGCACACCTTTTCAAATGTGATTTTTCGAACAGTTGTACAGCAACTGAAAAAATGTCAGCTGTCATACTGCGTCGCGCGATCCCTCTGCGATAGCTGAGCTTCTTATCTTCTGACTATACGGACTTGGGCAATTTATAAGCAAAACTAGAAATGCTTGGCAAAGCCCAGTGGTAGCCCGCCCACGCTATAGCGCGAAGACAAGTAACTACAGTGCTTTTTGTGCCCGTCATTTATTTTAGGGGGTATTTTCAGAGAATCCGTATAACAGCTTTTCTATGTTGGCTAAATGAACATCATGTGGGACAGTTTCGAAAATGTCGGTTAACGGACGTCGGAATCAGCGCACAGAATGAAAGTGGACAATACCAGTTTCTGCCGATTCGAGCCAAAATAATCAGTTACTATAGCAACGTCCCTTGAGCGATCGCGAAAAGAAGGTCGGATTGATCATATCATGCCCACCCATATGTGTAACTATCCTGAAAATTTGGTGAAGATCGGTCCAGTACTTGCTGAGATAATTGGTCTCTGACTGGCCGTTCAAAATAAAGAAAGTAACATCGCCAGAACATAGCGCATCGGCTTGCCAATGCCGGGCGGGCTAACTATCGTCGTATCTCACTTTGTAGCAATCCCTAAGCTACCATGTTGTTTTACAGAGGATGCCTGTTGTTGCTGCAACTCGGACGGCGGTGGCAACAGACGACGCCAGTCAGTGCAAAATACCCCGCCGCTGACTACCTTCCACGACGGAGCACGTTGGTAACTCAAACAAGGCCAAGACTGAAACGCTTCGGCACCTAACGGCCGCATAAAATCTTCAACGTTTGATTATTTCGATCATATTTAACAAATTTTCCACATTCTGTTTGTGCAAGGAAGTTAACCACGTTCTCTACTACAAACCCGACGAAGATATTAAGTTTGATTCAAAGTACTACAGTTACAACTTCTAATTCCATCAAACACAACATGGACCTGGCAGAAGATGGATGTTTACGGAACTGCTCAGATTTAATACTGAAGATCAAATTACACCAAATCTTAATTAGCACTTTTGTTATGGTGCACTAATAATGACTTCTAACCCAGTGCCTCCGATTCATTTATTCTTAAATGATTAGGGCGCTCTTCAAATGTTTTGCATACCTACTTACGTACCTACTACTTACTTACTTTTTCCAATGTTGACACCAAAAGACCACTATCATAGAGCACAAGGAACATTTGTGGATGATCTGCATCATTGGCGTAAACAGGATTTTTGATAGGAGGTGTACTGTCTTACTTTGTCGACTGCCAATTGCGAGAATGAATTTTTTAACTCTTTGACAGTAGGCACAGTCCATGCTAACGCTGGAGCGCATCTGAGCATGACGAAACCACACGCAACAAGTATGTCGGTCATCCTTGTTGTCGGGCCGAAATGCACGCTGGCCGCGTCGTATGATGCCCCCTGGTAAGTCGCGGTAAGTATGCCGACGGGATGATGGGACAGAGAGACAGATAGACAGACGGACAGACGCCGCCAACGTAATAAAAGCCTAATGACGACCAGCATTGTATACATCTACTCCACAAGTGATTAAAATTTATCTTTCGATTGATGCGGTGCCAGGACCATCGGGATTCCCAGTGGCTACGCTCGCGATGTGTACGGACTGAATTGGGTCAAGTTCTGAGTTGTAAGAGTCTTCTTTTACATCCAATGAGTCTTTTTATCCACACATACCGATAGGCAAGGTGTGGATATATCGTCTACTGTTTGTTTGTTTGTTTGTTTTGTGTGTGCGTTTGTACGGTTAGCTAGGGTCTTATTCGCCGATGATAAAGCTAGCGGCGTCAGGTTTTCCACAGCGGTTCATCGGCGTCCTGGGCAGGGAATCTTCCATTTTGGGGAATTTTGTTTCTCTAAGAGCCCAGAATCGGACAAATAGGAGTCTAGCCTAGCCGTTCGTGAAATCGCGCGGCGTGTGGATGTAGGAACGGCATGTATGGATATACGGCCGTCCCCGAAGACGGATGTACTTGTTATAGCTGTCACCGATCCATGCTACGTTTGTTTGCCGGCACCTAAATTTTTTCTCCGCTGCCAATTACCAAGGTGTCCCACTACGAAGAACGCATAAAACTCTCAACGCGTCACGTTGCTGTTACGACATCACGCTGGAAAACGACGCCGAGCTTTCAGATTCCAACAATCTTTCTTCCGCCGCTTTCCGTCTCCTTTCGTCTGTCACTCAGTCTTCAGCTTAATCCAGTACGTCGGTAACCATGCTATTCCTCAGACTTGGTGCAATGTCAAACTGCCAGAATGTTTCAGCCTACTATATCCGCCCTAGAAAAGAAGAAGAAGAAGAAAAAGAAGAAGAAGTTGAAGAGACATTTGTATAGTGCCTTTTTCGTGAGAATTCACCTCTAAAGGGCTCAGAATGGCACGTGTTAACGAGGGATCACACAGTTTAACCTGCCACCCACACGTTTATCCAC
>Ga0066187_1000858_pt1 | contig 9980 bp, 14 predicted proteins | sample WorMetexBAHAMAS1_FD_58706 | JGI IMG/M metagenome (GOLD analysis project Ga0066187, IMG submission 58706) | Marine gutless worms symbiont microbial communities from Max Planck institute for Marine Microbiology, Germany - Inanidrilus exumae... | ecosystem: Host-associated > Annelida > Digestive...
GGCCAGTATTGTTTTGCTCGCTGGTGTCTGTTGTCTGTCGGCGTCGTCTGTCGTCGTCTGCAACGCTGCTGGCGGGCGGGTGGGCCGGCCGCCGGACGCGTGTCGGTCGAGCGGCGGACACTGCACGGCGAGCCAGTGTGGTTACGTCCCGTTAGGACGACACCTTGTTTTAAGTAGTCATAATAGTCATACTCTACTGTAATAATTGAGAAATATATGATACTTATGTAATATTCTTGTCGTTACCTCATTCGCCCGAGCACTCAACCCTGTAGACGGCGGATTACCCCTAGTTCACGTAAACCCAATAATACCCCTATAATCTACCGTCAGGCCAAGCGTCTCGTTCATGTCTGTCGATTAATGCCTGCGTTGTTCGGTGCTGAAAGTTGACGAGGTGACGTTGTTTGTCGCACAGAGTCCGGCTGTGCCGACGGTAGCACCGAAGGACTTCAGTCGGGACGTCACGAGCGCCTGGCGGCATGCGATGGAGCGTGGAGCGGCCGTGTTGACAACGCGTCGTCATTGTGTGCAGCCGGATGGACGGTCTGTGGCTGGAACGCGCTCGACCTGCTGCGCACGCTGAGCTCCCGAGACACCAGCGCGTTGTCTGGATGCTACGCGATCAACGCGGCCGAGCGAGACGGCCAGTGCGGACCGTGCTATGACCACGTAACAACACTATTGTTATTATTATTATTTTATACTAAAATTACGAAACATGACATAGAATGAAGCCTGGAAACATTTATTTTGGGGTCAAAAGGTCAAAGACCAATGTCACGGTCACGAAGCACGTGTGAATGAGGGATCACACAGTTTTACCTGCCACCCACACGCTTAGCCACGAATTAAATGAGCCATCCTGCTTTTGATGCCTTTTGGTCAACCATCCCAGTACCAGCGACCGACAGTGCGGCGGCCGGCGATGGAACCCACGAGTCGCAAGTCCGTTGCCCTAACCACTGTGTATCTGCGTGCGACGATGGTGTACTATGGCAAAACGTCTAAACAGATCGAGTTGGTTTGTGGTGTGAGGCTACCACGGAGGACAACTAATTACTTGTATTAGATGGGTTCGGACCAGCCCACAGAAAGGCCTGGGAGATGCGGTGTTGGACTTAGAAAATCTTCGGCTTTCGCTGCGCCACGGTCGCGCTGCTGTTCTAATTCCATGGCGTACTTGGACTGGCGGTGTTTTAGGGGCTGTGCCATCAGCAGCAGTTTGGGGGGGGGCATTCTAAGTGTATCATATTCGAAGAGGACGCCTGTGTTCGTCGAAGGGGGGAGGGCGCCTGTGCCATAGCACAATGGCAAAATGGCCAGTCCAAGTCTGAACGATGGCCTATTGCACCTGAAACAAGTTAGTAACTTCAAAGGGCTTTTGATGTCTGGGTCATTAATAGGCGCTGTTTACGTTTATTTCGGATTAGATCGTAAATTAGGAGCGCATGAGTTCAGTCATCTTGGTATCGAGCTGTGTTGATGCAGGGTCGTCTGGTGGCAGTCGGAGCCGGCTGTGAACACGGCGGTCACGGGTTTGACGCGTGTGTCGGCGGTCGACACGTGCAAGTTCCGTGTTGTGGCGAGTCTGTCTCCGTCAACCACTCGTGCACATACAGACCTGGTTTCGTCAGCGGGATTTTGTGCTGCCAGCAGCAGTCCGGTACGACGTCCACCGCGCATCACTTCCGTTGTACTCGTATAGGCTATACAGTTTTTACCCGCGCGACGCTCTGCTGACTATGACGCTATATATAGCGTTTATTCACCACGAAAGTAGACAAAAATATAAAAAAAATAACACAAGCAGTCAAATACAAACACACACACACACACACACAGCATATCTACTCACAAACATACAAGTAAGATACAAGTTTCACCAATTAACCAAGCTGTAGAAACAGATGCGAAGTAGTTAAAAACAGCACTCTTCATGCTTGCAACACTGTTATTAAAACCATATTTCAAAGACATGTCATGTACTGTGCGCCTTTTAAAGTGGTACAGCATAGCGACTCTAGCTGGAACAGTGGCTGTGTTAGACAGATATTTCCATTTCTGTAGGCCGCGTATATACCCAAAAGGCCATTCTGAGCCTATATCCGTCTGTCTGTCCGTCCGTCACACGCCAATATTTGTGTCGAAACAGCTGAATGGACAGAGCTCATTTTGGCACCGCGGCTACCTCCGGCTTATCCTACACTGTGTTGGAAGGGAATTCAGGTATTTCCAAAAATAAGGGTAATTTCCTCTAGAACCTTTCTCCAAACTCTGGACTTGCAAAAAATTTCGCAACTGCATGTCGGCCGTCGCAGATGTTGTAATAAACTGGCGACGGTCGTAGGTCGCCGGTTTATCATACTAAGCGTCCATCTGTGTGTACAACGTACACTACAGACGTACGTAGAGCGAGAGCGACGCGGGAGTCTGTGTGTAGCAGATGAGACTCGTTATCACTGGCCCGCCTACACATAGTGACTCACAATGCTCTTCAGTGGACCGGACAACCCCGAAAATTGTCCCTTTCCATTGGGGGATTTGGACCCCATTTAATACATGGTTCTTTGGGCCCACCCGAGTCTACAATCCTATCGACATTTCGATGGGTTCAGTCGTTTTTGCAGGGCTCACGGACGTGACCAACAGACAGACACACAGACAGACAGACAGACCACGCTACTCCGTATGTAACATTGCTGCAATGCGGCTTACAAAGCTATACTTACTACTGTCAGCTGAATATTTAAAAGATCGAGATAAATTCAGTTTGTTAACTTTTTGATTTGCTCTGGATAGTATAATACAAATGAAGAAAGAAAAACAAACACTGGCGCAGATGAGGAAGGCAGCATGCTTGTTGACGTTGTCAACTCGACAGTGTTGACAATATGTTGTTGCTGATTGTAGGCGAGCTGCCTCGTATCGTCATTGAACCCGCGGCGTTGACGCACGTCCGGTCTGGTGAGATGTTCGTTCTATCGTGCCAGGCTGTCGGCAGTCCAGTACCGCGCATTCACTGGGTATTCAATGGTCAGCGGCTGCCGCGAGACCACAATATGCCTCGTCGTGTCGTCGCTTTCCAGTCAGGTACGCGACATCACCGGTGTCTACGTGTAGACGCTGCGAAAAGTATTCGTGCGTGCGAAATCATCACTTTTTTGTCTTACTGTATTCAATAAGTAAGTAAGTAACTGGGTACAAGTAAGTCTTGTGCATCAGAAGCACAACAATGGCACTGGATGATGTTCGTCATTACATGAAGAGAATGGGTTTCAGTTTTCATTAATTGTCGAATTTAAAAATTGTAGACCGTAAAATTGATGTATGTGATCACTGCTTTGGCTTTGTTGGTTGGGATCACATTTTATTAGCGTATATGACTTTTTGACAAGAAGCACAGCTATGACAGAGGGCCCGCGCGACGCGATGTATCAGTTGAAGTCTTGTCAACTGCTGCACAGCTGTTCAGAAATCACATTTGCGGATGCTTGCAATGGGTGAATGACCTCGAAGGTTATTCAAAATTATCGGAAATGGCGCAATTCAATAGGGCATATATTACTTCCTGCTAGTGGCCTGTAGTAACAACGTTACTATCTTGCGCCATTATCGAGATATTACCACGTTTTCAATGTATGTGACAGCCTGTGACCGTGAGAAGTCCTTCTGTTTCGATACAACGGTTAAAATTGAAGGCCACTAACCCATTCGGATTCATTTGTCAACATATCGTAGACAATACTTGCTATATTTCCCGAGATATAGTAGTTAGAAAGGTTTCAAACAGCTAAAGTGACCTTCAAGGTCACTCAAGGTCATTAGTGTTGGTGCTGTTTGATAGGCTATGTAACATTTACTATTAGTCTTCCATTGTAACTGTTTCTGTTTTGTACACGTAGGCGTATTTACCAAAATTTTAAGAGATCATGTGATAGATTATCCACAAATGGGGCGAATTCGGGGTCATAAACACACCACATTTGGGGATAATCTATCACGCATATGCTATTGCGCATCGTGGTCAATCTGAGTACCATATTTGAAATGTCTAGTTTCATCCATTCCAAAGATATGATGAGGCCTCTAAATTTAATAAAATGGGACACATGACCTTAAACACACCAATGGGTTAGTTTGTCATTCCAAGGGCCAAGACTGACAGTTGCTGTAGCCTCTTGCTTTAGTCTTCCAACAGATAAATGAAGGAAGACCCAAACGCAAAATGCAGGTGATTTGGGGTGATTTGGTCACTCAAGGTCATCTGCAATGTCACCATTCGATAGAACTCGTACAATTTATATTCACATTTCACAAAAACTGTCTATACTGCACTATGTTTGAGATACAGCAAATTATTTGCTGAAAGCCTTAAATTTTCCTACCCCACGTGTACTTGACGCCCATATTTGGGTGACCCCATTGGAATTTCATCAAAATCTTTGGCAGCATAAAACTAGAGCCCATAGACTATCGTGCGGTATTGTTTGTGGGTGATATCTTTAGCCGCTTTGATAAAACACCGGTTTATGTTCGACAGACACACTGACGGACAGACAGACAGACACAAGGCCATAGTGTATACTGCGCTAGCATAGCGTCGCGCGGTAAAACTTTTTTCCAACATTGTGCATACTATTTGCTGGCTGACATTCGTGTTTTGTCATTTGTTATCTAAATCGGCATTTCCTGCATGATACAGTTCCCGTATAGGATTATTTGTTAACGCCACATAGGTTCCACGTCTGCATATTTACCTCCCCCACCGAAGGTGATCGGACGTTATGTTTTTGCCGGCGTCGGTATGTCATTCTGGCGCCAATTCAAGTCCGATTGTTACAAAATATCGTCAGTTACCCTTGGCCACTGGGGACGAGGTGATTACATTTTGAAAGGTCGAGGTCAAAAGTCAAGGTCGGTGGGGGAGGTATGCGTTCTACTGAGCGCCCTTCTAGTCCAATGTTTTTGTTATTGTTTGCGCAATTATGCATGCTGCCTTGGAACGAAATAAGTCAGACTAAGATGGCAGAAATCGCTGTAAACCTTCTGTACGGAGATGTCTATTATGCTGGCTGCATCTAGCGGAAAGCGTAATGTAACGCATCTGGCTCCAGTCTCTCTTCAGCGCACACTCAACATGACTCACCAGGGGGCAGCACGCGATGCGGCCAGCGCATATTTCCGTTGGAATATTACGAAGACGGACATACTTGTTCTTTTTGTCGAGCTGTGATGACGGGATGGACAGGTTACTTGATCGTGTCTCAAGCGCAGGCGTCTGATAGCGGCGTGTACAAGTGTCTAGCAAGCAACGCGCTTGGCAACGTCACTTCACCTGCTCGTGTCATCGTCACAGGTACGTTTAAGGCAGTCACACGCAGCACACCTGGACAGGTGGGCTAATCTAAACTGAAGCACTGGTATCTAATTCAACTAAGCAATTCCTTGTTGTAGACTGGACCGATTTTCACCAAATTTTCACCATATGGTAGGTATTTGATCGTAGATTACCGAGTCGACCGCCATTTCCCGATGGCTCAAGGTTGCCAAGATTGCCACGCTTGCCATGGCAACCAATTTTAGGTCAAAATGGGCAAAATCGGACTATTCACCTTTATGCGTAGCCTTGGCATTCCGAAACGGATTGCAGTATTTCCATCCTGGTTTTTAAAAAGTTCATCTATGATGAGCTGGCTTCAATGTTCGTAAATTTGGTGAACTTTGGTGCAGTAACTCCGGAGTTTAATATTGCCAAAGTGTATACAACCGCTCTTGTTTCTTTCTTTAAAACAAACTTTTCATACAAATTATCTCAGCATCCAGTGGACCGATTTTCACCAAATTTTCACCGTATGGTAGGTATTTGATCGTAAATTACTGATCTTACCCCCTTTTTCCGATCGCTCAAGGGACATTGCCATGGCAACTAATTTTAAGGTTAAAATGGGCGAAATCGGCCGACTCACCTTCATTCGTCGCCTTGGAGTGGAATGTCTCAATTTCGATTTCAACAGGTTTATCTTCGATGATCTGGCTACATTGCATGAAAATTTGGTGAACGTTGGTCCAGTAACTCCGGAGTTTAAGAGGGGCAAAGATGAACACCCTCGTCGATCAGCTATTTGGCTGTGTCCGCTTCGCGGCGCCACTGCAGCTAGACCTTGCGGGATCAGTACTGAGTTTTTATGGGCGATCAGTACTCAATTTTGTTTCAGTTATTTGCTAGGGGACGTCACTGCTCTGCCGCGCGGGCTACACGCTAGCTCTGCCGCGCATTTCTAGTTTCGAAATAGTTACTAAAAATTATGCCCTCTAATAACCGGAGATTGAATTGTGTCTGACTTTACGGTAAATAGGCCTAATTAAATTTAAGCCAAATCGGTTCTTCATAGCGAAGTTCATACCGCTATACCTCCCATACAATGCATTGTCAATTGGAAAAAAAAACAAAATTGCCCCTTCTCCATGGATTTCGTCACCCCGCCGAAGGATGACCGAGCCACGGCCATAGGCAACATGCACAAAATTTGGTAAATATCGCGCGTGTGGTTCCAGAGATATGCTCGCGGACAGACAGACACACACACACAGAGACGTGCTCATTACAATACTTTGCCACCGCTCCGGCGGGCGAAGTAATAAAGGTATTAAAAATAAATTAAATAAAAAAGAACAACCTAATTAACGGAGAAAATGCGATTAGTTAACTGCGGCAAGCGGCTGTCAAAGCAGTTCCTTCCCTGCCGCCACAAGTATCGGAGGTAACAACTAGACTGTGAGTAGAAAATGGTGATGTGTGATGGTTGCGTGTCGTCAGAACATTCTTCCGGTTGTGCTGACGGGAAGACGGACGGCCTGGCCGCCTATGAGGCGGTCCAGGCGTGCTCCGGACGCTGGAAGGGACACGTGAAGCGAGCGAGGACGCTGTGTGCGGCTGGATGGCAGGTCTGCAGCCCGAGACACTCGAGTGCACTCACTCTTCTCACGTGGACTGACGTCACCCGACTTCCTGGCTGCTACGCCTACAACGCCGCCAACACACTCAACCTCTGCTCCGTGTACGCTACTTACTTGCATACTTACAACGTTCAGGTCGTTCACTGACATCGCAATATTCGCGCGATTCTCATTTCCTCTCCACTTATGCAACAGAGACGAAAATGAAGATCGTTCATCATCCAGCCCAGTCGTCGCGGACGCCCTCTGGTGAATGACGGAAAGGAAAGAAGAAACAGATCGCGTCAAGTTCCATCATTCAGCAGTCCGTCGGCAAACAGGGCCGGATTATGGCATAAGCATTGTAGGCAAATACCCAGGGCCTACGACGTCGAAGGGGCTTACGAAAGATGGCTGTAAAATGTTTTGAACATATGTTAGCCAATCAATCGCTTACGTTTTGTGCAGTGTAAGCACTAAACTGCCGATTTTTGCACTAAAACGTAAATTTCACGTAATAACCCGACAGTACTGTATTTGGCCTCATTGGAATACACAAAGAAAAATGTTTTTGCGTAACAGCGTGATAGGTGAGAAACGGAGCGGCTTACGGCTGTACATAGCCTAGAGCCTACGCAAACTTTAATCCGGGCCTGTCGGCAAATAAAATCGCACAACAATAGTCTCTGCTTGCTTCGTGATGCATGACGAGATTTGCTGATGGTACTACAGCAACGGGCCCAACGCTCGGTAACGAGTATGGGAATCCTTTGCCTTTTTTACTACATCACAGCGCTGCGACGCGATGTTGCTATAGCGTAACAATATACGTAGGTCTTGCGTCACTCTGGTCTGGTCCTTACACGTGTACTCAAGAACAGTATCCTAATTCTAACCTATTGGCCTGAAAACGGAAATCAGTGCTATACGGCGTTGCAGGTGTCGTCGCGGTGACATGGCGGGTGTCGGTCGCGACTGTGGACGTCATCGTCCCGGGCGGAGATCGTGTCTCGCCGACGGTCTTATCGACGTGCTGCCGAGACGCAGCGCCGTCAAACATCGACCGCGCAGACCGTGCGAGTTCGTCAACGGAGTCTCTACCGGCGTGCTGTGCTGCAGACGGCCAGAGAAATGGCAACGTGGTGCGTCAGTTACAACACGGGTTCCCAAACCGGGAGAAGGAATAATCCTAGGGGGAATTTCATGGTTTCAGAGTGAATTTGGATCACAGACTGACAGACTCGAAATGTTGAAATATTGAAATTTTTAGCAGGTTTTGTTGAAATAATTTCCGTCATTGTCTAGCCTGGATCGCTGTATTTATGCTAAATCCAGTATATAGCACACAAGGTGATGATCTGCATGGCACACTTTGATTACGAACAATACGACGTTTCACTGCATAACGTCTCGTGTTATTTAGAATGCATCTTTTGGCAATGTTGGAAAAAGGGGATGTCATTCTAACATGTGATGAAAAGGGTGCGTGAGGCAAAAATGTTGGGAACCACTGAGTTACCATATAAATACAGCAATAACTTATTACAGCAATCGACGTCAAATATTGAGTCTAGAGCGCTGAGAAACGATCTGGTACTTATTGGTGTTGTGCTATGCACACTTTGTTGGTCCAAATAGAGCAGTCGGTTTGTTGTTTGTGTGTATTTGTCCGAACAGTAACTTTTGAACTACGTGATCTTTTGCACGCTCAACTGTCTAGGTCAAAGTTCGAAGGTTAAGGTCATAAGTCACAGTTCACGTTTACAGGCGGAAAAAATGTTACTAAAGTGGTCGGCGTGACTTCGAGTGAGGGCTTTCTAGTAATAATGTCTCCGCGTTGTCGGTGACACGTCGATACGATACGATACGATATATTTACGTGTGCTCAAAAGCTGACAAAAAGGCGCATGGCACAGAAACAAAAAATAAGGAAAAACTAAAAACGATGAAGACTTCACGAACTCTAAGTTTTACGTCAACATGTCTGCAAAGTGAGATGATCACACGGGGCTTGCAGGCTTGTCATTCCGAATAGCTTCAAACCAATTGCATATTTAGAATATTTGTGAGGGAGCCCCATCGCTATTATAAAACTCAAGTGTCATGGTTCACTAACTGAACGTGGCTCGATTATCATTTTATCAACAAGATACAGTAGAAGACGGCAGACTTCGCCTCCGGTGCCGCCACCCTGGCGAACTCGACCAAACAGCGTTGTCTGACGTCCAACTGTGTCGACAAATTGCAGGCTGGACGAAACATACGCGTCATCTTTGATTCTAGCCATTTCGCTCCATTATGTGAAAATATGACGTCATCCACAAAACCCGGAGTGCATAATGCGGTGAACTTCGGTCAAGGGACGTTGTCATAGCAACCATTTTTGTGGCGCGAGACGGCGACAAGTTGGCATTCCCCCTATATTTTCACAACTGTTGGAAAAATCGCAAAAGCCATACCCATACCATGACCCCGATGAACCTTCTACATCTTGTAATAATTTCGTGAACTTTGGTGCAGTAAATCACTGAGATGTTGAGGCCAGTTTGCAGAAAGTGGGGGGATGCACACATGCAACAATACGCACGTTTTCGTTGTTTTTACTAGAGTTTATAGACTGATCTTTACCAAACTTTCAGAAAATGTAGAGCGATTTGTGGGCTTTATAACAGTGTAACAAATTGCGACGGCTCGCTCAAGGGGCGTTGCTATAGTAACCGATTTGTGGCGCGTGTCGGCGAAAACTCACACACCCATCATTTTATGCGTTGGCATTCCACAACGGTTGGTAAGATCGTAAAACGGAGGAGAGACTATCACCCTCGATGAACCATCTACGTCCAGTAAAATTTATTGAACTTTGGTCTTGTAACCTGTGAGATCTTTCGGTGCGTTTGCAGGAGGTGGGTGGTGCACATAGGCAAAAATGAGCACTGGGCTGGTTTTTAAACGCCAATCGCTAGGTGGCAGTAGCATAGCCGGTCTGTAGGTAAGTAAGAAATGCACAGTCGCGTTTGCGCATGCCGGGCGGGCTACACGTT
>Ga0066187_1000859_pt1 | contig 9975 bp, 8 predicted proteins | sample WorMetexBAHAMAS1_FD_58706 | JGI IMG/M metagenome (GOLD analysis project Ga0066187, IMG submission 58706) | Marine gutless worms symbiont microbial communities from Max Planck institute for Marine Microbiology, Germany - Inanidrilus exumae... | ecosystem: Host-associated > Annelida > Digestive...
CGTCAATCACTCGGCATGCCATGGCCGCTTCCCTTTTGCAGAACTTTTTGTACAGGACCTCGGCTTGCCCACTGCAGCAAGATCAAAGCGGTATTGAGACCCAAGTCCGCTGAGTACCCAAAGACAACATGGCCGCAGATTCGCTTTTTGTGCCACCCCGACATACGTTGTCGTAATTCGCACATTCAAAAACGGGTATTTGAGGGCTTTCTTGAATCGCATGTTGGTTCTACTGATCGCCGTCGGCACTTCGGTCCCTAGTTTCGAAGCACTCAAGGAGGCGGAGCGGGGACGTCGTAACCGTCCGGTCTTTCCCGCCCTACACCCGATCGTCTGACCTGCGGCTCTGCCCCAAGTGCGTAACTCGTCACTTCGTCTTCAAAATAAACATTACGCGTCTAAACAAGTGGGACCACCTCAATACTCGCCAACGAAGCGGCACCGCTCCTTTGAGGCCAAAGCCGACATCGCCGTTGGCCGTACAGAGGCGAGACGTTTCGCGGATTTTCCAGCCGCCTAGTGCCGAAACCGGATTTTTCTCCGCCGCAGTTCGGGTGGGATTGTCCGGTTTATGGGGATGACGCGTTCGGATAAGCAACGCCACGCGGCACATCGCGGATGCCAATAGCCTTGCCTGGCCAGGTCCGCCTGTCTTACGCTAGGGTTCAGGCTGAAAACCGTGGTTGCGGATGGCGGGAACCGTGGTCGACAAGCACTCTTTCTCGGTAAGAAACATACTTCTAGGATTGGCCGTCGTTGCCGTGTTGGTAGCGGTCGGCGGTTTTGGTTCCATGGCTTTGTTTTACGAGCCTAATACAATCCAGGTGAACGAGCGCGAGGTTGTCACCCAGACATGCTGCACTGATATCGATCCGGACTCAGATTTACAGCCCCTTCGGGTCGCCATTGCCGCGATGATCTCTCCCGAGACGACCAAAGTCTACTACGGCGAACTGATGCGCGAAATCGGTCGCAGAATGGGGCGGCGCACAGTGTTTCTGCAGCGGAAAACCTATGCCGAGGTCAACCAACTCCTGGAGGCGAAGGAGGTCGATATTGCCTTCGTCTGCTCCGGTCCGTACGTGGATGGGCGGGAGCGTTTCGGCATGGAAATCCTCGTCGTCCCCGTTGTCGATGGGCGCGCCACCTACCGGTCCGTGACCCTGGTTCATAGGGACAGTAATTTCCAGTCGTTCGAGGATCTAAAGGGGCGGCGATTCGCATTTACCGACCCGGATTCCAACACCGGCCACCTCGTGCCACGTTACGTCCTCGCCCAGAGCGGTACGACACCGGAAACATTCTTCGGCGAGACATTTTTCACCCACAGCCATGACAACTCCATTCATGCGGTCGCTGAGGGCCTCGCGGACGGGGCATCGGTCGATTCCTTGGTCTGGCAGTTCATGCGGGCTGCCAATTCAGAAGCCGCCGACAAAGCGAGGGTTGTATATGAGTCTCCTGAATACGGTATTCCGCCTGTTGTCGTTCATCCCAATCTTTCCGGCGATATCAAGCAGCAGATCAAGGACATCTTCCTCGACCTGGACGAGGATCCGAACCTCGAACCCGTGATGCGAAAACTGCGGATCGAGGAGTTCACTGAAGGAAATGACACTGCCTACAATACGGTGCGCGACATGCGCGACTGGGTGCAAGAAATGAGCGACGCGGGCCGATGAGCCTGCAGATGCGAGTCTTTCGGCGGGTTTTTGTGCTGCTTTCCGTCTTGATCACCGCCGTATGCGTCACTGCGGCGGTGTTTTCGCTTCGGGAACATCGCGAGATCGTTAAGAACTCGTTTCGTGCCCACGCCCTTTTCCTGGCCGAGCAGGTGGAACGGCTTGTCCTGTGGGATGACCGAGTGTCGCTGCGAGGTCTGCTGACGCGCCTTGTCGACGAACAGTCGGTGGTCGCCTACGCCTTTGTGGATAAAAGCGGAGTGCCCTACGTCCATACCTTCCAAGCCGGGGTACCCACGGCACTCTTGGATCTGAGGCCGAAAAAGATGGAAGTCGGGCCCCACACCTGGAGTTCCGAAACCGGGGTCTTCTATGACATCGCCGCGCCGCTCGAGCAGGGCGAGGCGATCCTTCACATCGGCCTGTCACGTGAGGAGGTCTATATCGAATCCCTGCCCAAGGTATGGGCGATCGTCTCGCTTGGGGTCGTCGCGCTGCTGATCGGCCTTTTTCTTTCCTGGTTCACGTCGGTCGTAACAACACGCGAAGTCAATGCCATGACCGACGCGTTGCGCATCAACGAGGAACGGATACGGTTGCTGCTGAGTTCGGCCGCCGAAGGTGTATTCGGGATCGATTCGAACGGGCGCTGTACATTCATGAATCCCGCCGCCCAGAGGATGCTTGGTTACCACGGAGGCGAGCAGGTGATCGGCCGCGACATGCGCCAACTTGTGCACCATACCAAGGCAGACGGCACACCCCGTCCTCCCGAAGAATGCCGAATCCATGAATCCCTGCGGACTGGCCGTCCCCACCACTCTGACGACGAGATCCTATGGCGGTCCGATGGGACGAGCTTCCCCGCTGAACTTTGGGCCCACCCGATCGAAAAGGACAGCATGCCAGTCGGCGCAGCGGTGACCTTCGTCGACATCTCCGAACGCAAGGAAGCGCGGGCGGTGCGCGAACGTCTTCAAGAGCAGTTGTTCGATGCCCAGAAGATGGAAGCCCTAGGCCAATTGGCTGGCGGTATTGCTCACGACTTCAACAATCTGCTTTCTCCGATCATCCTGATCGTCGAAGTGTTGCTTGACGACCTGGGCCCGGCCAGCGAGGAGGCCAAGCATCTGGCCGATGTTCTCCAGGCAGCACGTCGGGCCCGGCAACTGGTTCACCAGATCCTGTCCTACTCCCGCCCCCAGGAAGTCGAGAAAGTTGCAGTCGATATGGAAAACGTCGTCCGAGATGTAACGGGTCTGATCCGGCCCAGCCTGCCCGAGGGTGTCACGCTCGAGAGTTCACTCAAGCCGGACCTGCCGAAGGTCGAGGGAGATTCCGCGGAGATCCATCAACTGATCCTCAACCTCGTCACCAACGCCATGCAGGCGATGGAAAAAACCGGAGGGCAGCTCACCATCGGCCTCTACCGAACATCGATCGCCCAGCCGCTGTCCTTGTCTCGTGGCTCCCTGGGAGCCGGTGATTATGTGGTCTTGGAGGTGAAGGATACCGGCTGCGGCATGACGGAAGACACGCGTCGGCGCATCTTCGAGCCCTTCTTCACCACCAAGAAGGGAAGCGAGGGGGCCGGACTCGGTCTGGCTATCGTCGACCGCATCGTCAACGGTCACGAGGGGGTCATCGAGGTGACCAGCCGGGATGGTGTCGGAACCACCTTCACCATCCGCTTACCGGCGATCGAGCCTGTTTCGACCGGAGGTGACGAAATATCTCTGATTCCGGCATGACACGCATACTGCTGATCGATGACGAGGACTTGGCCCGGCGCGCCTATCGCTTGGCCTTGGACAAGGCCGGCTTCGAGACCGTTGATCTTGGAAGCGGGAGACTCGCTGTCGAGCGGTTTCACGATATTGCACCAGACCTGGTGATCGTCGATCTCGTCATGCCCGACCAGAGCGGCTTTGAAACCATCAATCAGATCAGGCAATTGAAGGCCGATCAGCTGTTTATCACCATTACCGGCGGCGGTCCCATGGGTCCGGACAAGCTTATCGAACGGGCCCACGCGATGGGCGTCCGCATCGCCCTGAAAAAACCATTGGACCGAGCGGATCTCATTTCGGCGGTGGAAGCGACGATCGACGACGCGTGACGGGCCTCAATCCGGGTACCCCCGTCGAATTGCGAGGCTCGCGGCCTGCATGCGGTTTTTCACGCCGAGCTTTCTGAAGATGTTCGTAAGACGGGCACGGATCGAGACTTCCTTTAGCTGGAGTTCGTGAGCGATCTGCCGATTGCTTAGGCCCTGAACGAGAAGTTTGAGAACGTCATGCTCGCGAGGAGTTAGGCCGGAAAAAAGACTCTCCGGTGTCGACTGGGGGGCTTTTGCGACCTCTAGGCCCTCCTGATCGACGAAAGCCAGGGACGGCACGAAGCGTTCGCCGGACAATACCAAGTCAATCGCACTCATCATCGCGCGGCTCTGCATTGTCTTGGGGATAAAACCGGCAGCACCGTGTTCGAACGCCCGCTTGATATCGGATTGCGCGTAGGCGCCGGAAATGATGACAACTGGCGTATCGCCGGTCCGCGCCCGCATGGCGGCGAGTCCCTCCATTCCCTCTATTCCCGGCATCTTGAGATCCAACAAGACGAGATCCAAGGCAGACGATGCCTCGGCAACTTTCAGCGCCTCGTCAAACGAATCCGCCTCGATCAGGTCGACGGACTGATCAAACTTTTTGAGGATCATTTTAAGCCCCTCACGGAAAAGAACGTGATCGTCGGCGAGGAGTATTTTCACGGCGCTTCGGAATCCTTCTTCGATCCTAATTGAACGACCGAACCACTCTAGGACGGGACGGATTAGCATTCCATTCGTAAGTTGCCTGTTCTCCAGGAGCGACCGATAAAATGATTATATTACCCCCCATTCGTTTGTAGTTTGTGCGCTGCACCCAAAATCCTTGTGCATTTCCGATATCTACTACCTACAAAAATCGTCAATGATGTTAGATATTTAGCTATTATTTAGCTAGCAATTATACCGATATTTAGCTATTATATCCCTTCCTGCTGCAGCGCACCTTCGCGCATGCAAAAAACGGCGGGGTCGGGGGATCTGGCATTTGGATAACATGAGGACGTCAGCGATGACATGGCGACGGTTTTGTACGGCGCTGTTTATTGCCGTGGCTTCGGTGGTTCTAGCCGCGTCACCAGAGGCCTTGGGAAGTGACGCTGAAAAGGTGCTTGCCAGCACCTCGCCGGCATCCACGGCCGACCATGGCGCTTTTGAAATCCTGAAGAAGGAACTCGATTCGGGCCGGGAGGTAACCAAAGCGTGCCTGAGCTGCCATAACCAAGCGGCCAAGCAGGTCCACGCGTCCACGCATTGGACGTGGGAAGTCGCGAACGGCAAGACGGGACACCTTCTGGGCAAGAAGAACGTCATCAACAACATGCTGATTTCCGTCTCGGCGAACGGGCCCTATTGCGCGCGCTGCCATATCTCCAACGAATGGAACGGAGAAGATTTCGACTTTTCAGCCGAGGACCAGGTCGACTGCCTTACGTGTCACGACACCACCGGCACCTACGCTTTGAAAAGAAATCATTTCCTGCGCGCCAAGTGTTCCGCCTGCCATGTGACCTTCGACAAATCCCTCGCGCGGGATGTGGTGCGCAAGCCGGTCTTCAACGAGTTGGCGCAAAAGGTCGGCAAACCCAGCATCGCCACCTGCGGATCCTGTCATTTCGAGAGCGATGGCGGCGATGGCGTCAAGCACGGTGATCTGGATACCTCACTGATGACGGCGAAACCTGACCTCGACGTGCATATGGCGAAGGACGGTTTCGGCCTCACCTGCATCACCTGCCACAAGACGGAACGACATCTGACTCGAGGCAGCTACTACGCCCCCAAGGCGAAGGATACGGGCGGGGTGGATGTGGTCGGAGGCAGCCGCGCCACCTGCGAATCCTGCCACGGACAAGCTCCCCATCCCGAAACGGCCAACCAAAAACTCAACGATCACGTGGATCGCATCGCCTGCCAAACCTGCCACATACCGGCACTGGCCCGGGGCGGCGTGCCAACCAAGACCTATTGGGACTGGTCGACGGCCGGGCGACTGGGCGACGATGGCAAGGAATTCGTCGAGCTGAATGACAAGGGACGGGCCGTCAATTCGACCCAGAGGGGGATCGGCCGTTGGGCCGAGAACGTGACACCGGAATATGTGTGGTTCAACGGCAAGGTCGAGCACCTCGGTTTGGGTGATACGGTAGATCCAGAGAACGTCGTTCTTCTCAACGTCCTTGGCGGCAGTCCCGACGACCCGGAGTCGCGCATCTGGCCGGTCAAGACCATGCGGGGCAAACAGCCCATCGACGCGGCAAGCAAGACCCTGGTCGCCGCCCGCCTGTACGGAAAAACCCCTGATTCCTTCTGGGAAGCCTTCGATTGGAAAGAATCCATCGCCACCGCCATGAAGGCGGCTGGACGCGATTTCAGCGGCGAGGTCGGGTTCGTCGAAACCGAATTGCGCTTTCCCGTCAATCACATGGTCGCCCCGACGAAAGGGGCCCTCGATTGCGTATCGTGTCATAGCCGGAACGGCCTGATGGCGAACGTACCGGGAATCTTCATGCCGGGGCGCGGCAGCAGTCACATTGTCGACCTGCTCGGCCTGATCATGCTCGGCGGCGCCTTCGCCGGTGTTCTTGTGCACGGCGCCCTGCGCATCTTCATGAAACTGAAAAACAACGGGAAGGCGTGAACCATGGTTGAACGCGTTTATCTCTTCGCCCGGTTCGAGCGCTTCTGGCACTGGTCGCAAGCCGCCCTGATCATCTTCATGGCAATCACCGGTTTCGAGATCCATGCCTTTTACCAGCTATTTGGATTCGAGCAGGCCGTGAGCCTTCACACGACCGCGGCATGGGCGCTCGTAAGTCTGTGGATCTTCGCCATCTTCTGGCATGCAACGACAGGTGAATGGCGGCAATACGTGCCGTCGTTCGAACGGCTCTTCGTCATCATCCGCTATTACTCCATCGACACCATGAACGATGCGCCCCATCCCTACCGCAAGACGCGATTGCACAAACACAACCCGCTTCAGCGTCTGGTCTATCTTTCGCTCTGGGTTCTCATCAACCCGGCTATCTGGATTTCCGGCGCACTCTACTACTACTACAACGACTGGGCCAATTGGGGCCTGGCGCCCTTCCTGAACCTGGAAATCGTGGCGACCATTCATACCGTAGGGGCCTTCCTGATCGTCACGTTCCTAATCTTGCATGTCTACCTGATCACCACCGGGCATACGGTGCTCGCTTATATCAAGGCGATGATCACCGGCTGGGCAGACCTCGAAGACGACACGAAACAGGAGAACTGATCTCTTCCGCCCGTCAGGGCGGAGGCCGAATTCTTTGAACTGAAACGACGAATCCAATTCAGGATATTCCTGAAGAGGCCATACAAGGAGGAAGATCATGAAGCTCAATCGTAGAGACTTTCTCTCAACTTCGGCCATGGCAGGTGGCGGCATCATTACAGCCGCGATGGCGCCTGAGGCCTTGGCCGCGAAAAAGGCTGTCGTTCCACCGAAACCGGAACCCGCGTCCCCCGGCAAGGGGGCGTGGATGCCGACCGTCTGCCAGGGCTGTACCACCTGGTGTCCGGCGGAGGCATTCGTACAAGATGGCCGGGTGGTCAAGGTGCGCGGCCACCATCTGTCCAAGAGCAACAATGGCTATTTGTGCCCGCGCGGCCATATGGGCATTGACCAGATGTACGACCCGGACCGTATCAAGGTGCCGATGAAGCGCACCAATCCGAAGAAAGGTCGCGGTGTCGACCCGAAATTCGTACCGATTTCATGGGACGAGGCTCTGGGCATGATCGCCGACAAGATGATCGCGCTACGCCAGGCCGGCGAGCCAGAGAAATTCCTGCTGATGCGCGGTCGGTACACCTATTGCCGCGACGTCATCTATGACGCCCTGCCGAAGATCTTCGGGTCGCCCAACAATATCTCCCACAGCGCCATCTGCGCTGAGGCGGAGAAGTTCGGCTCCTACTTCACACACGGGTACTGGGATTATCGCGACTACGACCTGGAGAACAGTAAGTACGTCATCTGCTTCGGTGGCGACCCCATCGCCTCGAACCGCATGGTGCCCAACGCGATCCGTCAGTGGGGCAAGGTGTTGGACCAGGCCACCGTGGCGGTCGTGGACCCGCGCCTGTCGGCGACCGCTTCAAAGGCCCACGAATGGCTGCCGGTCAAACCGGGTGAGGACAGCGCCCTGGCCTGTGCCATGGCCCATGTCATCCTGACCGAGGGGCTGTGGAACCGCGAGTTCGTCGGCGACTTCAAGGACGGCAAGAACCTGTTTGTCGCTGGTGCGGCAGTCGATGAAGCCGCTTTCGAGGAGAAGCTCACCAATGGTGTGGTGAAGTGGTGGAACATCGAGCTCAAGGACCGGACACCGGAATGGGCCGAAAAGGTCTGCCTGATTCCGGCCGAACAGATCCGCCGGGTAGCGGTGGGCTTTGGCAAGGCCGCTCCGAACGTGATGTGCTGGATGGCCCCTGGTGCCTCCATGCAGCCGCGCGGTGCTTACGGCGCTTTTGCCGCCCACGCACTGAGCGGTCTTGTCGGCGGCATCGACAACGCAGGCGGTGTCCTGCAGAAGGTGAGTGCCAAGTACTCCCACATTCCGCTGTACAAGGAAAAGTTCAAGCCCTATCTCGACGCGATCGCCCAGAAGGGGCTGAAAAACAAGAAGATCGACCAGCGCGGCACACTGGAATTCCCATCCTTGAAGAAGAAGCCGGGCGGCGGAGTTGTCACCAACCGGACGGCCGACGGTATCCTTGACGAGAACCCCAACGAGATCAAGGTGGCCATCGGCTACTGGAATAACTTCGTCTTTTCCTGCACCGGCGCCACCCGCTGGGAAAAGGCTATGGAGAAGGTGCCCTTCTTCGCCCACATCACCACCCACCCGGCGGAGTTTTCCCAATACGCCGACGTGGTCCTGCCGGCCTCGTTCAGCATGTTCGAACGTTGGAGCCTGATCCCGAGTAAATACAACCGTTACAGCTACATCGGCCTGCAGCAACCCCTGGTCAAACCCCTGTGGGACACCCGCACCGACGAGACCGAGGTGGTGTGGCTGCTGGCGAAGAAGTTGAAGGAGAAGGGTTTCCCCAACCTGTTCGACTACTTCCAGACCGAGATGAAGGATCCGGAGACCGGAAAACCGGCGGCCAATGAGGCGGAGTTCGCAGAAATCACGGTCAAGATCATGACCGAGAATCAATGGAACCCGGCCAAGTACATCAGTGGCGAGAAGTTCGAAGGCTGGCAGGCGTTCCGCAAGACCGGCCTGTGGCAATCGGACCAATACGCCTTCAAGAAGCTGTGGAAGAAGGGCTTCAAGACCAAGACCAAGAAGTTCGAGTTCTACAGTGAAACCCTGAAAGACGTGCTGGGCAAGCACGCCGAGAAGCACGGCGTCGATATCGACAAGGTCATGGAAGTGACTCAGTACGCCGGACGGGGCGAACAGGTTTTCGTACCGCACTGGGAGCCGTCGAAATACCACGGTGACGAGAAGGAATACCCCTTCGTCTATCTGGAGAACCGGAGCCGTCTGAACCGGGAGGGCCGTTCGCAGAACATGCCGTCCTATTACGAGTTCAAGAAGGTTGATCCCGGAGACACAAGCCATATGGATGTGCTCAAGATCAACCCCAAGGACGCCCAGGCCCTGGGGCTCAATAACGGCGACTGGGTCAAGGTGACTTCGCCCGAAAAGAGCGTGAGGGTCCAAGTCAAGCTCTGGGAGGGCGTGCGCCCGGGCACGGTTAACAAGACCTTTGGCATGGGGCATTGGGCCTACGGGAGGGTGGCCGCCGGCGACTTCGGCAAGCACGTCGCTCGGGGCTACAACAACAACGAACTGCTCCCGGCCGACTATGATCGGCTTAGCGGCTCAACCGCCCGTCACGCCGTGTCCCGCGTCAAGATCGAGAAAGCCTGACAGCCGATAGGAGCGTATGATGACAGTACAATACGGAATGGTGATCGATCTGCACCAATGCGTCGGCTGTGGTGCTTGCGCATTGGCCTGCAAGAACGAGAACAACAGTCAAGCCAGGTCACATGGCCAGAGTTTCAACTGGGCCGACTTCATCATGGAGACCACCGGTGAATTCCCCGACACGACCTATACGCAGACGCCGGTGCTCGGTGAAGTCCTAAACTTGCTGGGAATTTGGTAGGAGGTGCATCCTTTGAGGTGCTTG
>Ga0066187_1000860_pt1 | contig 9974 bp, 9 predicted proteins | sample WorMetexBAHAMAS1_FD_58706 | JGI IMG/M metagenome (GOLD analysis project Ga0066187, IMG submission 58706) | Marine gutless worms symbiont microbial communities from Max Planck institute for Marine Microbiology, Germany - Inanidrilus exumae... | ecosystem: Host-associated > Annelida > Digestive...
AACCAAAGTACTACCACTAACCAATCAAACTAAACTGACCCTAACCGTAACACTAACCCTTACCGTCACAGTAACCCTAACCCAAACCCTAAACCTAACCCTAACCCTACTAAAACCCTAATATTTATGTGTACTTTGTTGACACCCATTAAAAGGTTTGTCCGCATTTATAAATGGCATTTCTGGCATAGGTACGCAGCAGGGTTTGTGGGTGGGGCAAATAATTGCACTACCCGTTTGGTGATTTAGCTGTACTCAGTTCAGCAAGAAGAAATTGATCAAATGATAGCAGGAAGGAATTTGTCTGTTGTCATTAAAAGAGGTTTTTTGTGGGTATGTATAGAAAAGTGGGCTAGGTCTTTTGTGGGCAGGAAACAAAAGTAACAAATTCACGGCAAATATGAATGATCAAAGTTTTTTGGGTATAGGCAACTGACGAAAATTCGGCCCACGAACATTCGTAGGCATAGGCAACTGAAAAAATTTGGCCGACGAATTTTTGTGGGCATAGCCTCTTTGAATGATTTTACTGGTAACTGGACACTTCGCCCACTGGACAGTTTGCCTACTAGACATTTCGCCTACTACCTGGACAGTTTGCCTACAAATTGCTTATTATGCCTACAAGACTGCTAGAATAAAATCAAGCGAGCACTTACTGAGCTTGGCGTCACGTGTTATCACTGATCGTCGCAACCACCTAGCACATTAGGCATGGGCCAGATATCGGTATTGGTATTGGGTTATGTCTAATTATCGGTTATCAGTATCATTTCATCCAAACATACTTGGTCTAACACTATACATATGTGATGTTTAATAACTTTTTTGAATATTATTTTGTGTTTTAAGATATCAGTATGACATTTCTGACAGGTATTTTGGTGCAAGTGTACAGTTATTGCTCACATTGTGTTGTCATACCAGATTATGCTACTGCTACATTTTGAAGAAATTGGAACATCTACATTGCTGAAAATGTAACAGTTTCTTCCTCGGGCATTCTCAGAGAACGTGGTCTACTGTTGTGTGTCATTGTAAATCCTTGCCCTTGATCTTGCAGTTCTGCTTTGTTGCAGAATAGTCATAATGAGAATTGATTGATAAGGATGTTGATGTTATGTTATTAGTACGATTTCAAGCAGACCAGTATAACAGGCTGAAGAATGACACAAGCAAAGCAGTTGGGGAGAAGAAAAAGGTGAAATTTAACAGACACTTCTGCTTTTGTTTTGTTTGCTTCATATTGGCTTGTTTTATTTATGTCATAGTCATACTATGAAAAATCTAGTTAATGTCATAAGCTGATTTATTTTAAATTTTGTATTGTTATTTGTTTCATGCTTATACGTTTATACAGCAGAAATATGTACTTATTGATAAACTTTGTGTAGCATATGGTATTGTTTCTCGCCAAATGCAATGTAGAATTTCTGAATATTCGTTGAAAGCCTTCGTGGCTACATCTACTGCAGTATTATTACTTCACTGAGTAGAAAAATGTACATATGTAGATGCTGGTTGTATTTCTAATGCAGTGAAACAATACATAAATAACTTGGTAGCGACTGTCATATTCCAACCAGTCATCCGCTTTGACGTACATATTAATATTTTGGTGAGTTTCGTGGTTTTTATTTGAATAATGGTTTTTTTCCTTCTGTAGAAGAAAGAACCTGATGAAGGTGATGCCACTGTGCCAGAAGAAATAGCAAACAACTTGGATAGCATCACTATTGAAACTCTCCGGGTGTGTTTATTATGATATCTCACTGGTATAATGGTATTGTTGTAACATGTAGGCATGGCACAGCTCTGTAAAGTGCAATGCTGTCTGTCCATCCGTTCATCCGTCTGTCACTATGTCTGTTGTTGTGTAATAATATTGTGTGAATTTTCATGCATTCCGTGCTATGTGGAGTTTTTCTCATGTCAAAGATTTTGGTGAAATTCTGAAACTGTCACCCTCATTGGAAGTGCCAAATCATGGGTGGGGTAGGTCAGATTGGTGATTTTTTGTGAGTCTAGATTTCTGCAATTTTGATGATTATTGCCAAAAATATCTGTCCATCTGTTGCGATAATCCATGTTGATGAGGTATGTGCTTGTGGAGTAATAGTTCAGTGTGCTCAGCTAAGGTTTGTTTATATCAGTTACCACTTACTTTAGTTTGCAGCACGCTGCTGTCACGCACTGTTCTCAATGTTTGACGAGTGTTACCTGTTTTTGGTACCAGTACCGGTATTGTAACTTGTGAGTTCATCTGTACTGCAGGCTGGCAGAGGTGATGTTTTCATCCCATTTGTTTGTTTCTCTGTTACCAGAATAGCTCAAAACGGTTTGGGAGAATTTGAATGATATTTATGAAATAGATACATGTAGTTGATGTCGGAACATCCAAAGCAAAAGAACTGTCTAATTTGTTCGAGTAGCAGTTGATGGCAGCACCTTCTACTGTTGTGTGATTTATTAGTTGTGAATGAAGAATATATATATACCAATTTGTGGTTGCAATGGACTATTTGTAGTATAGCACACTTGCACCTCAGTGATTGCAGTCTTCAGTCGGGTCATTGCATATGACTCTGATCAAGTTGCTATCCGACGTTGTGTTCAGGCCAACTCAGTCTTCTACCCTCAGTGGAATGAGAAATGAATAGTAGCCCTCCTGGTGTATGGGCTATAGGATGAATGTCTAATGCAGTTAATTGCTCACAGTTATGTCTATCATGCTGCACCATTGCTCCAGATGTCTGTTAGTGCAGACAGTGGATAGCTAAGTAATGTGCCTTGCTGTCATAAGCTCATACCAATCAGCTGCCACTTCCAGTATCTCATAGACCACTTTAGTGGTCCAGGTAGAGTAGTCTTAGGTGTGTTAATGTGTGTGTGTGTGCACAGACAGTAACTTTGAACTGAACGACCTTTGACCTAGATATTTGGCTTGTTGGTTCACCTTGACCCTATGTATGGCCAGTTTGAAGTTGAACATCGTGGGTGAAAGTTTACAGTCGGAAGAGAAATGAGCTTAGCAACTGCTGTGATTGTTGACTGTGGCACTGCTAGAGCCGAAGACCAGTACTCAATTACCAGGGGATGGGTGATTCCCCCCCCCCCACTGCGGTTGTGGACCCCGTGTAATACACGGCGTCGAAGTCTCGGCACTTTCGGAACCTCTGTGTCATCCCGCCACTGTCGAAGACAAATCGTACAGAAAGGAAAGCAGAGCATAATTTGAACCTGTAAATAAATAACAGAAGCTGTAATTATCGCTTGGCTAAAATTGTTGCTAAAATGGTCAGTGCGACTTTTAGTGGGGCTTTCTGGTGTAAGTTGCTGCAGGTTGAGGCTCATGTCAATGGAGTTATGGCAAGTGTGTAGACATTTAGCCCTTAACATCTATTATCAAGTGGTTGATGTGAATGCAGGGGCTGACAATATCGCAGCTGCGTCGTTTGTCGTCGCTGATCGAGGACAGCATCCGTCGCTGCAACGAGGAACGTGTTCAGTGTGAGACGGAACGCAACGAAACCATGTTTGAGATTGGAAACTTGCTTCATGAGTCGGTCATCGTCAGTGCGGACGAGGTCCAGCAGCTTCACTTCTTTCTTGTCTTTGTGATTTAACGTTAACAGAACAACGGCTGCAGACGAAGTGTCAGTGAGCATGCTACTTAAGAGGTGCGAAGTCACTATCAAGGAACACTGGCATTGTTGCCGAGACGGGCTGTGCGTTAGTTTGTCGTTGTTGCAACTAAGCAGCTGGCAGGGTATAGGTGGCCACGGGAGTTTCAATGATGGGACTTCGGCGGCCGTGAGTGACTCGTTTCCCAACTGTATATCAGATTACCGGGAGACGATCATTCGCTAATTACCATCCATTCAGGCCACCGCCTGAAACGCACGTGTAACGCAACAATACTGTTCGTGGAGGTTACATAATGAGCTGTCGTACACCCAAAATCACCGCTAATGATCGTCGGCCGCCTCACATGAAGACTTTAGCATGACCACGTATCGGTTTGTTTTCTGTCAGCTCGAAGCCGTGCGTCATTGTCGTAGGTCTGTGAAGAAAATTGTGGGTTTGGTTACGCCAAATAGCGATTCTGATTCGATTTTTGAAAAAAATCACAGTTTCGATCTCGATCTTAAAAATCATTACAATACTAATTATATTATACCAGAACAATTTTGAATGTTGTTTTGTAATATAGAGTATTTTTGTGTGTGCAGGATGAGAATGGTATAGTGCGGACGTGGGGCGACGTGGAGACAAAGAAGAGATACTCGCACATTGATTTGATACATATGATTGATGGTTTTGATGGCGAGCGGGGTGCCGCAACAGCTGGAGGGCGGGGCTACTACCTCAAGGTAGTATTGCTTGTAGAGCTTCCTCTTCTGGACTGAGTGCTAATTATTGGAACAAAGTTATCGATTTATTCAAGCTGTGAAGTATCATAAAATTGCAATAATTTTGACTTGTCTGTCTATTCTTCAGTATCATTGAATCATTGACATACCAACTGCAGCATAATTAACGTGGCTTAGAAAGAGAGAATTTTTACCATGCGATGCTGTACTAGTATGGTATATACTATGGCAATATGTCTGTCCATCTGTGTTCCACAATTAAAGTTCTACTATGAATCGCTAAATGTAGGATCATGGAAACAACACTGTTTGATAGCCCAGGGATTCTAGTTTCCCAAATCTTTCAAACTCCCATACCTGCCATAACTGAATGTGTGTGTGTGTGTGAGTTACATTTTTGATGTTGTTTCTAGTTGCTGTGATGATACAGAGACAGTGCAGCTAATACTGTTGAGATCTGTAGCATCTTCTACATAATCCAAATCATGCATCAGTTTCTATCAGTGAGGGCATGCGGGCCGTAAAACTTAGTTGCAGTAAAATCATCCAGTTTGTAACTAAGGATGCCGGCTAATGCACTTTTCACTGTACATGGTTGTTGTGTTCTTGTTAGTGTGAATATCATTTGTGAAACATGTTACTATGCACCTGTCACAGTGTGCCTCAAACTAGCACGCTGTCCTCTTTTAACATGGCATATTTGCTTATTCAGTATCTCAGCTGTATACCGAAATCTGGCGTATAAAAACTGCTGTAATCACCAGCGATTCTGTTTTGTGGAACCTGCTGAACCTGGTGTCACTCCAGAAAAGATGGACAGTTAAACAGTGAGAGTGCAGCACATGCTGATGTGGACAGCTGCAGCAAAGATCATAGCTGACATCACTTAGAGTTGGCATCAAAACAAAACAGTAAACAGTCAACCCATCTGCCGCCAGCTTCGTAATAAATAAGTGATGCCGTGATGCCGTGGCGAGAGTCAAAAGTTTTCCAAGTCTGTCACTTTGCCACATCTTGTGGGGAAGGTCTACATTTCTGTTGATGAATTTGGATACTATTTAATACAAAACTAGCTGTCGTCTGTGGTAACTGTCATGCAAAAAGTCAGCATGATTCGTTTAGACGTTTGGACATAATGCGTCAGTTCCAGACCGACACACACAACAAAAAGCGTAAGCCAAACTGTTACCATGGAGGAGTTTATGTGTGTTGTGTAGGGTCCTGCAGTGTTCCTGGAGCAAGCGTTAATCAACCTGGCACTACGGATGCTTCAGGAGAAAGGATATCAGGCTTTGTACACACCGTTCTTCATGCGCAAGGAAGTTATGCAGCAAGTAGCTCAGCTGAGCCAGTTCGACGAAGAACTCTACAAGGTAGACACACAGACTTGGGGAACTTTGCAGGGCAGAAGACAGACATCTTTGTCAATGACTATGGTGTGAACTGTCAGCTTTGTTACAGCATATTCTGTTATTCACTGTACTACTGCAGAAATATTCTGTACTAATGGTTGTAAAGATGCTAAAGGAGGCCAAGACTACGGCCAAACCGTGGATGCTGAGGCCAAAATTTTGGCCTTAAGGCCAGTGTGGCCTTGAAGTCTTAACATCTGTTGAGTGGTAATAGTGGTAGTAGTTGGAGTCTTGATGATGAGTTACTTATGTCTGTGTTCCTAATCTGAGACGAAAATGTACGCTGGCCACATTGCATGCTGCCCCCTGGTGAGTCACATTGAATATGCACTGTGTGACTTAATAACATTGGGAAAAAAGATGGGATGGGTGGACAGACGCTAGATTGATGAATTATGTTTACCACTAGATGCGGCCCGCACAACAAATACGACATTATTTTACTATTTCAATTTTAGCAATAGTTTTGGAGGTGAACCTGATTTAGCCATTTCGCTTGGTTTTCTTGCTCCACTTATTACAGAAGAGAGCCTCTGGCAAAAAGTGGCAAGGGTTGTTATGGGCTGGGTGCCCTTTTTGCAACATGTCTTCCAATCACCACTGTCAGAACACAGAAGAAAACTCAAAACACTGACTTCAAACAACGAAAATTACCCACTGGCCTGATTACTTTTTCTTCTGTCACTGGACTGCCGTTGCTCCCTTAACTCTGGCTTTACAGTGCCATTATTCTGTTACATATTGTTCTTTCATTGCATAAATACCAGAAAACATGCTTATGCATATACAACTATTTTCTGGCTGTTTTTTGGTATGCTGGCAAAGGTCTCGAAGACTTGTTGATACAGTATTTTCACTCGCTGGCTGTCGTTACTGCAAATGATTCTACAGTGTAAGAGTATTGTAACAATTTGTATGCAAAAAATGAAACAGTATACCAATGAGCACATTATATTAGTAATTACTATTTATTACTATTTACTAATAGTAGCATTAGTAATGTTGAATAACTTTTATATTTCTGCAACCAAACTGCACAGTGCTTATTTGTACGCTATTTCAAAAAAATTGCAAAAATTGCCTTTATTTCTGATTCTTTTTTGTGTCTGTATTTGTGTTCTTTTTACTTCTACCTTGTGCACAATTTAATAATAATAATAATAATAATTGATACTTGCTGCTTGTAGGTAATTGGTCAACGGAGCGAGAACAAAGAGGAGCATGGGATTGAGGAGAAATATCTGATAGCTACATCAGAACAGCCAATAGCAGCATTCCATCGTGATGAGTGGATAGCTATGCAGGATTTGCCGATCCGCTATGCAGGGATATCGAGCTGCTTCAGGCAGGAAGTGGGATCACACAGCCGCGACACACGAGGCATCTTTAGAGTTCACCAGTTTGAAAAGGTCTGCTCGTTTGTTAGTTTCTTTATTTGTTTTTTGCCCCCTCCAAGGGGTCTTTAAAAATCTTGCTTCAGCGACCTTCTGTCGTTTCACTTTGGGACCACTCTCTTAAGATGAAAAGTCTGTTAAAAAGTGGGCTGCATAAAACGAAAAACAGAACTATTAATAATGTACCGGTATTTAGTCATGTATTCTTAATATGCTCTTTTATCTAATTAACTGTCGTTGTTGTGGTTGGTTGTTATTATTTATTTCTTTTTAAAACGTTGATTTTTTATTAAAACAAATCGTTGTTTAAATTACGAACTTAACTAATTTTTTGCTTCCTGTCGAGTAGCTGGTGCACCATGAAAGCAGTTCATCATTTGCTGCAGATGATGATAACAGCAATGCTGCTGCTGCTGCTGCTGCTGTCTGTCCAGGTGGAGCAGTTCTGTCTGACGTCGCCTCATGATGGCAAGTCCTGGGAAATGATGGATGAAATGATAGCAAATGCCGAAGATTTCACCCGTGCTCTTGGCATTCCATATCGTATCGTAAACATTGTCTCCGGTCAGCATTCTTTGATCATAATCTTGTAATGTACCAGTGTTCATTTCTTTGCTGTAAAGTAAGTATGCCAAAAAGTCAGAACCCATGTGGGAAACAAATGCTATATTTAATAGTTCTGCTTGACTGTAGTTGGACAGTGAATGTTTTTGTTTAGCAGGCTTTCAATGTCGATTATTCCCTTCAGTGCTTTGACACTGTTGGTTGCATTATGGGAAAGGCATTGGATCTGTATAAAAACCTGCTTCTTTTATCCAAATAATTCTATTTTCTGGAGCAACAGTAGTGGTGATGGTGGTGGTGGTAATAGTAGTAGTTAGAAAAACACAATTTTTACCTACCCATCCTGCATTTGGTACCACCGTTAGGGTTGATCCCGTTGGAATCTTTTGCTTGATTAGAGTCCCTGGGCTATCTTGCGGTGTTGCTTTTACATTTAGCCATTATGATGCAGTACCATACATTACAATATTACAATATGTGGTGGTGGCGCCCTCGTCAGGGGTGACCCAATGGTATTTTGCCTAGATTTTTGGCGTCAGAAAACTAGAGTCCCTGGGCTATCATATGGCGTTGTTTGCGTGATCTTCGGTTTAGCCATCTTTGTAGAACACCGACTTGTGACAGACAAACGGACAGACACACGATGATGGCAAGTACCGCGCTATCATAGCACCACGCGGGTAAAAACGAGCTATAAGACAAGACCATAAATGGTAATGCAGTAGGTCATGGTTTTCTGGTATTTATAATGCTGAAAAGTCCCAAAAAAAGTCCATGTATGCATATGTCATTTGATTGGGAGCAGTACTGGTTTTGCTACTAGCACATCATACTGTGGTCTTGGCAGTATTGTCATGGCAGAGTGAATCCTGGTTGCCGGATAGTGGGGTCATCCACAACAGAAGAGTTGACCACCGAGGCCGACTTCCGGTCATCATGTCGTTGACTGGTAACGTCTGTAGGATGAGTGTCTGTCCAGAGGGGTCTGTGTAATGGCAGACAGTTGCAGAAGGAGCAAACAAACACATATTTGTGTAATGGCCAATCTTCATGTAGGGCTGTCTTCTCAATCAGTGCAATTATGATGATAACACAAGTAGTAATAGACTAGTAAAATTCTGACAAGTGATGCAGCATGCTTCAATTCAGGTGAGTTAAACAATGCGGCGGCCAAGAAGCTTGACTTGGAAGGATGGTTCCCAGGCTCTGCAGCATTCCGGGAACTTGTCTCTTGTTCCAACTGCACCGACTACCAGGCAAGACGACTGCAAGTCCGCTATGGCAAGACCAAGAAGATGAATCAGGAGGTAAGACAATGGACCAGTCTGTCTCTGATGCTCTGATGCCTTTTTGAGGACGTTTTTGGCATTCAAGAAAGCTGTGTTATGTTGTTGACTTGTTTTATAAGGAGTCGGCCCAACAGCAACTTTGTTAGTTTTATAACCTGCAAGAAGAAGAAAAGAGATTTGCAAAGACAGCTAGATCGGTTGCGAGTGAGCTCATCCCCTTTTGTGGTACTTGGAGCCAGGGAGGGTTGTTAGACCCAATTAAGCCAGCGTATGACTGATGATGGCCGAACGGCCAGCTCAGTTAGCAGTCAGTGCCTTTAATCGGCTACATCAGTATGCCAGCAGTTCTGGTAATGAACCTACTGTTATGCAGAACTTGTCGTTTCTTCCCTAGCGGTGGCCAAAACCATCGCCAGTACTCATTGTGCCTACCCACGGAGGGATGGCCAGGCTGAGTTGGCCTGGGTGGCTGGTTACATACGAGGTGGTATGCCCACCCGAAGATGGTCACCCATACCAGTGCACACCAAGCTCTGTGTAGAGTAACTTCGTTGATACACCCAAAGCCGTTACTGCTACTCCAAACTGCCAAGATATAACCTCACACTTCTGTCTTGACAGCCGTTTTCTGGGTGAAAGTGGATTAACTGGTTCTTCCTCATTGTTAGGTCGACTCTTCGACGGAGTCGACCTAATAAAGCCGGTCTCTAATGTCCGTCCATGCGTACGTATGTGCGGAAGTCCGTCCGTCCTCAAAAACTTTCTTCGATTTCAATGAAATTTGACATGTTGGTAGAGGTCGATGAGTGATGCACGACAGTATGCAGTATGACCAGATCCAAGGTCAAGGTTAGGAGCCCTTCAAAGTTTGAAATCCGGCCGTTTTCAAAAGCTATCTCCTCCGCCATTTACAATAGGAGCTGGCAACTGACCACGGATTCT
>Ga0066187_1000861_pt1 | contig 9973 bp, 9 predicted proteins | sample WorMetexBAHAMAS1_FD_58706 | JGI IMG/M metagenome (GOLD analysis project Ga0066187, IMG submission 58706) | Marine gutless worms symbiont microbial communities from Max Planck institute for Marine Microbiology, Germany - Inanidrilus exumae... | ecosystem: Host-associated > Annelida > Digestive...
TGGAGCGGCACCGGTTTTCGGCGGCGGAGAAGTTCGTTCAGGAGGTCTTCTGGCGCACCTACTTCAAGGGCTGGCTGGAACAACGGCCGCAGGTCTGGACGCGCTATCGAGAGGACTGTGCCCGACTGTTCGACCGGTTGGACCGGGACGGGGCGCTGGAACGGCGCTACGCGGAGGCGGTCGAAGGCCGCACCGGCATCGACTGCTTCGACGCCTGGGCGGGCGAGCTGGTGGACACGGGCTATCTCCACAACCACACGCGCATGTGGTTCGCCAGCATCTGGATCTTCACGCTGGACCTGCCCTGGCAACTGGGTGCTGACTTCTTCTATCGGCATCTGCTGGACGGCGACCCCGCTTCCAACACGCTCAGCTGGCGCTGGGTCGGCGGGTTGCATACGCGGGGCAAGACCTACCTGGCACGCGCGTTGAACATCGCGCGGTACACCAACGGCCGTTTCAACCCCGAGGGACAGCTGGCGCCGACGGCGCCGCCGCTGGCGGAGGCCGAGGTTGGCGGGATCCGCGCGCTTCCGCCGGGGGGCGGCTTGTCAGCAGACGCGCCGTTCGGCCTTTTGGTGACGGAGGAGGATTGCTTCCCCGAAACGCTCGCCCTGGCAGGTGTGCCCCGGGCGGTCGTCGGATTGACGGCGACCGACGACCGCTCGACGCGGCCGGTGGGCGAACCCGCGCGGGCCTTCGCCGCAGGCGCGGTGGGAGACGCGCTTGACCGGGTGGCCGCGCGGTTTGCGGTGGAGACGCAGCAGGAGGACGGCGCGGACTGGGACGTGTTCCTGGTCGACTGGGCGCGGCGGCATGGGCTGCAAACGGTCGCCACCGCCTATCCGCCGGTCGGCCCCGTTGCGGAACGGCTTGCCACGGCCGAAGCCGCGCTCGACGCGGCCGGGATCCGGCTCGCCCGGATCCGCCGACCCTACGACAGCCATGCCTGGCCGCACGCGACCAAGGGGTTCTTCGGTCTGAAAGCGAAGATCCCGCAGATCCTGGCGGCGTTGTGAAGGTCGGTTTTCGGTTCCCTTCTCCCCGGGGGAGAAGGTGGCCCGAAGGGCCGGATGAGGGGGTTACCGAACGCCGAGCCTTTTTCTCCAGTGCCGGTAATACCCTCACCCCAACCCCTGCCCTCCAGGGAGAGGGGCTTTTCAGTCCAGTTCATCCAACACCCGCGCCGCGCTCTCGCGGTATGCCTGCTGTTTCTCCGCGCTCATCCTGTCCCAGGTCCGGTAGACCTGGGCCAGGCGGGGATTGCCGCGCAGCTTCTCCTGGTTGCGGACCAGGAAGTCCCAGTAAAGCGGGTTGAAAGGGCAGGCGCCGTCACCGGTCTTCCGTTTCACGTCGAAACGGCAGGTCCCGCAATAGTCCGACATCTTGTTGATGTAGTTTCCGCTGGCGGCATAGGGCTTTGAGCCCAGAAGCCCGCCGTCGGCGAATTGGCTCATGCCCAGGACATTGGGCAGTTCGACCCATTCATAGGCGTCCGCATAGACCGCCAGGTACCACTCGTGGACCTGCGCCGGGTCGACACCCGCCAGCATGGCGAAGTTGCCGGTCACCATCAGGCGCTGAATATGGTGGGCGTAGGCCTCTTCCTTCGTCTGCGTGATGGCGGCGCGGAGGCAGGCCATGTCGGTCTCGCCGGTCCAGTAGAAGCCGGGCAGGGCGCGATCGGCGCCCAGGAAGTTCCCTTCGGCGTAATCCGGCATCTTCAGCCAGTAGATGCCGCGGATGTACTCCCGCCAGCCGATGATCTGGCGGATGAAGCCTTCCGCCGCGTTGAGCGGGGCGGCGCCGGCACGATAGGCGGCCTCCACGCGACGGCAGACCGCCAGCGGGTCCAAGAGGCCGGCATTGATGTAAAACGACAGGACCGAATGGTATAGGAACCGCTGGTCGGTCAGCATGGCGTCCTGGTAGTCGCCGAAACGCGCCAGCAGGTTGTCGATGAAATGGTCCAGGGCGGCTTCCGCCTGTTGCGCGGTGACGGCGAACCAGAACGGCTCCAGATCGCCGAAGTGATCGCCGAACCGGTCTGCGACAAGCGCGAGAACCTCGCGGGTCGTTTCGTCGGGCGTGTAGCGTTGCGGCTGCGGCATGAACAGGTCCGCCTTGGCGGGCTTGCGGTTTTCGCTGTCGTAGTTCCACTTGCCGCCTTCGGGCTGGTCGCCGTCCATCAACAGGCCGGTCTGGCGCCGCATGTCGCGATAGAAGTACTCCATGCGCAGCTGCTTGCGGCCTTCGGCCCAGGCCGCGAAGGCGTCGCGGGTGCACAGGAACCGGTCGTCTTCGAGGATCTCGACCGGCAGGTCGAAACGGTCTTTCCAGGTCTCCATGGCGGCGCGGACGCGCCATTCCCCGGGCTCGGTGACGGTGATCCGCTCCGGCTTGTGGCGCCCGATCGCGCGTTCGACCTCGCCGGTAAACGTGCCCGTGTTCTCCGGGTCGTCAAGGGTTACGTAGTCGACCTGCCAGCCGTCGTCTTCCAGCACCTTGGCGAAGTGGCGCATCGCCGCGAACAGGAAGGCGATCTTCTTCTTGTGGTGGCGCACATAGGTGGCCTCTTCGGCAACCTCCACCAGCAGGACGCGGTCGCGCGCGGGGTCGGCCGCCTTGAGCGACGACAGGGCGGGCGAGAGTTGGTCGCCCAGGATGAGAATCAAGCTTCGGCTGTGCATAATGACCTGTGACCATATATCGGCATGCCTATGTGATACGCAGGAAGCCGGGAATCAAATCACTCACGCCCGGTGTTGCCGATGCGGCCGTGGGCGGCTTCTGGCATCCGGGAAGGCCCGCGATAGCAGTTTGGAGGAAGACAGCTGTTGAATCTGCACGAACCCCCTGTCGACTTCGGCCCGATCGACGACCGCCGCCCCATCGTGGTGTGGATCATCGTCTTCGTCGTACTGGTTGGGGTGTCCTGGCTGGGCCTGGAATGCCTGTTCGGGTTTTGCGTTCTGCAGGACGACTGGTGGCCCGCCCATGCGGCGGGGATCTCGACGCTCGCGATGTTCGTATCCGTCGGGGTCTTCGGGCTGTTCGACAAGTTCACCGGGCGCGAACGCGAGGACTAGGTCTCGGCCTCCAGGCTGATGCCGTGATCGCGCAGGAGTTTGATGGCCGAGACCTTGCGGCCTTCGGCCAGGGCGCGGTCGAACTCCATGCAGGCCGCTTCGCCCGCGACCCTTTGCAGTTCCGCCCGCGCGTCTTCCCAGGACTTGAGCCGGATCTTGTTCATCTCACCGGGCGAGCCACGCGATCTGGCCGGGCAGGCTGCCGGCGACGAGGATCACCAGCAGGATGATGACCCCCGTCCAGTCGCCGCCGCCCTGCCGGTCCGCCCAAAGCTGCAGGGCGGAAAAGGAAATCAGCACGGTCCCCAACCCGATCATGCCGGGGGCGAGGTTGACGAAACTGTAGACGGCATGTTCGTTGGCCAGCACCGTGGCGGCGCCCCCGAGAATCAACGGCAGGACGTACCAGGTCTTGAGCGGCAGCCGCCCCGATCCGATGGCGCGAAGGACCAGCGCCGTTGCCGCGAGCGCCACGGCGCAGACCGCAAAACCGACCCAACCCTGCAGCCGGAACTCGAAATCGAGGAAGCTGCCCACGATCAGGCCGATGCCCGCTGCGGCGATGGCAAACAGGATCAGGTATCGTAGGATCGCCATGGCTGCCGTCATAACGCGGTTGCCGGCGCATGCGCCAGCGCGAACATCAAGGAGAAAACCAGATGCCCGGGCACACGGCCTTCACCCGCGAGGATTTCGCGGCCTTCAAGGAAAACGACCGCGAAGGCCCCATCCACATGCTGAACCTGGTCCGCCTGAAGCCGCAGGCCGAGTATGCGGACGGCAGGCAGGCGACCGGCGCGGAAGCTTATGCCGCCTATGGCCGGGACAGCGAGCCGATCCTCAAACGCCTGGGCGGCCGGATCGTCTGGCGCGGCCGCTTCGAACAGATGCTGATCGGCCCGCAGGACGAGGAACAGTGGGACATCTGCTTCATCGCCGAATACCCCTCCGTCGCGGCCTTCGTGGAAATGATCCGCGACCCGGATTATCGCGCCGCGATGGAGCATCGCCAGGCCGGCGTGGCGGATTCACGGCTGGTGCGCACGGCGCCGATGGATGCGGGGACGAATTTCGGCGATCCCGTCACGTAGAGACCACTAGGAATCGGTGACCTGGAGGCCGGCCGGGGCGGATCAACCACACGTTCTTCGAGAAACCCGAACGCTTCAACGCCCGGGTTCTGGCGTTTCTGAAGGGGTGAGGCCGGTCATCTCCTCGTACATCCGCCGAAGCGCATCGAAGGCCTGTTTCTTGCGGGTCTTGTCGCGGTCGATCAGGCCTTTCAGGTTGTAGCCGCGCTGGTAGGTCGTCTGCCGCCGTTCCGAGCGGAAATCGTAAAGCAGCCAGGGAAAGAAGCCGCGGATATAGGGCGCCGTGGCGACGGTCCTCAGCTGCGTTTCCAGGACGTGGGCCTGGTGCGTCTCGGAAAACAACTCGCCGGGCGCGCCCTGCCGGCCGGTCACCGCATCGGCGCCGCATTCGGTGATCATGACGGGGCGGTCGGGGTCGGAGTTGGCGAGCAGGCGCTCCAGGTCGGCGAAGTCGGGCTCGTACCAGCCGTAATACTCGTTGAGACCGATCACATCGAGCGCGTCGGCCAGCCGGTCCTCGATGCGAAACCGTTCGCGGTTGATCAGGCAGGCGGCGGTCACCAGCCGCGTCGGGTCGGCATCGCGCGCGGCCTGGGCCAGGCCGCGCATGAAGGCGAAGCGCGCGTCGGTGTCCGCGTTCTCGTTGCCGACGCCCCAGAAGATCACGCTGGCCCGGTTGGCGTCGCGGCGGATCAGTTCCTTGAGCTGGTTTTCCGCGTCCGCATAGGTGTCGGGGTTCTCGAAGTCGATTGCCCAGTAGACCGGGATCTCCTCGAACAGCAGCATGCCGGTTTCGTCGGCGAGTTGGGCGACGGCTTCGTGGTGCGGATAGTGCGCCAGCCGGATGCAGTTGGCGCCGAGATCCCGGGCATGGCCGAGGCGTCTTGCGATGTCTTCGTCGGTTGTGCCTTTGCCCAGCGCCACGTCGTCCTCGTGGCAGCAGATGCCGCGCAGCCACAGCGGCCGGCCGTTCAGCAGGATGTCGCGTTCCTCGACCCGGACCTCGCGAAACCCGACACGATCGGTGACGAAATCGCGGCCCGCCGCAAGCGTGACGTCGTAGAGACGGGGGTCTTCGGGCGACCAGAGTTCGGGCCGCGCTGCGATCTCGATGCGTCCGCGGCCCTGCTTGATCGGCACGGCGGCATCGACACCCAGTGCCGGCAGGGCAAGCCGGGCCGTCTCGTCAATCGGTGCGGAAAGCTCCACGTCGACCGCGATGCGCGAGAATGTCCCGTCGGGAACCAGGGCGATCCGGAAGTCGCGGATGAACACGTCCGGCACCGGCACCAGTTCCACCTCCCGATAAAGACCGCCGTAATTGAACCAGTCGGTATGGTGCATCGGCACCCGGTCGGCCAAGCGGCGGTTTTCCACCTGGATCTGCAGGCGGTTCTCGCCGTTGCTGAGATGCGGGCCCAGTTCCACGAAGAAGGGCGTCGAGCCGCCGCGATGGCCGCCGGCGAAGCGGCCGTTCAGGAACACCCGCGCCTCGTAGTTGGCGGCGCCGATGCGCAGGAACAGGCGCTCGCCGGGCGCCAGTTCCGGTGCCCGGAAAAAGCGTGTGTACCAGGCCGAGCCTTCGAAATAGAGCCATTCGGGCTTCAGCAGGTTCCAGCATGACGGCACCGGCGCGGTCTGCCAGTCGCCGGCGTCATAGTCGCGCGGAACGGACCAGTTCGACGGGTCGCCGGGCGCGTCCCGGTACCATTGCTGCCTGAGCCCTTCGTCGAAGAGGTCGAGGGCGAAGTGCCAGTCACCGCCGAGATCGACGGCCGTGCGGCCGCCCATGAAGATCATGTCCCGCCAACCGACGCGTCCCGCGTCGAAGGCGTCGGCATAGGCCTCGTCGTGGAGGTGATGATAGGGGTCGTCAGCCATTGTCGTTGTCCCGAAATGCGGTCCTGCAATAACCGATGCCGATCATCCGCCGGAAGTGCCAGTTGCGCCAGCCGGGCCAGAGGAGTTCCGCGACCATCGCAATCGCGATCCAGCGGAACCAGGTGGCGAAGGTGTTCGATCGGCCCTGGGGCTCGGCATAGCCGCCCACCCAACCGTCGGGCCGCAGTGTCCCGTCCTCTACGTCCGCGAAGCCGCCGTCCGCACGCTGCGCGTCCAAAAGCGTCTCGAGCTTGATGCGCGACCAGTTCCGGATGTCGTCGGCGCGGTAGCCGGTCGCACGTTCGGCATGAAACAGAAGGTCGACGGCGTCGACGTCGAGGCAGGCGCCCATGACCGTCGCCGGATCGAGGCCCAGCGTGTAATCGACGGCCCTTTCCTGGTGCGGCAGGGGGCGTCCGCGCGCATACCACAGGTGGAAGCTGTGCATGGCGCCGGCCATCGCATGCAACAGCCCGCGGCCGCCGTCCTCCTTGCCGTCCCACCAGAACCCGGTCGCCGGATCCTGGATTGCCTCCAGCCGTTCGAGTAACCGGTCGAGGATCGTCGCGGCCCGATTGCGGTCGGCGCCGTCACCGAATTGCTCCAAGAGCAGCAGGAAGCTTGCGAGATTGACGAGGTTGTTGCCTTCCTGCCACGGATCGGACCAGTCGCGCCGGTCGAACCAGGCGTCGAACGTGGACGGCTCCAGCCAGGACCTGAGAAAGCCGAGGTCGGGAACGCGAGCGCCATCCAGCATCTCGACCGCGCCCAGCGCATAGTTGGTGACGTGGAAGTCGATGTAGCGCCAAGTCTCGTCGCGGTCGGGCTTCTTGTAGACCGCGTCGTCCTCCATGCCGGGGATGCGAAAGGCGCCGCCCACGATCCGGTGGGACTCCAGCCACTGAACGGTGCGCTGTCTGTCCCGGTCGGTCATGTTGTCCAGGCCGCCCAGAAGCGCGCGGCAGTGGATGCCGTTGTAAGTGCCGGGCAGCAGCATGCCCGGCCAGGCATGGACGTCATGTTGTTCCGAGAAGAGCGTCGCCCCGGGGGCCGCTTCCGGGACGGCGAGGCCGTCGAGCCAGGCGAGCGTGCGGGTTCGGGCCGCGTCGACCCGCGGCTGTAGCGCGTCGGTTTCGGGTGTCCGCAGCATCGGTCAGCCCTTCACCGCGCCCTCGGCCATTCCCTGGATCACCCGCCGCTGCGCAATCAGAAAGACGATGGTCACGGGGATCGTGGTCAGGATGGCGAGCGCCATGATGCCCTGGAAGTTGACCCCCAGCTCGCCGTTCATGTTCAACAGCGCGACCGGCAGCGTGTAGGTCTTGGGCGAACGCGAGACGACCAGCACCGGGAACCACTGGGCCCAGTTCAGAAGGAAGGTGATGATCGTGACGGTGGCCACGACCGGCTTCGCGAGCGGCAGCACGATGTGCCAGAAGATCCGGAATTCGTTGGCACCGTCCATGATCGAGGCTTCGATCACCTCGGTCGGGATTGCCCGGAAGAACTGCTCGAACAGGAAGAATTGCACCGGTCCCAGCGACAGGAACAGGATGATCCCGGTGTAGGTCCCAAGAAGGCCGATCTTGAACATCACGATGTAGGCGGGGATGACCAGCAGCATGTAGGGATACATGATGGTCAGAAGGAACCCGTTGCGCAGCACGCGCATGGGCAACAGGGTTGGCCGGCGCACCAGCGCATAGGCGCCGAGTGCCGTCACCGCCACCCCCACGACCGTCGACAGCCCCGTGATGTAGAGCGAGTTGGCGATATAGCGCCACAGGGGCACATTGCTGATCCGCAGGATGTCCTCGAACGCGCGGAAGTCGATGCTCTCGGGCAACAGGGCCAGCGGGTCGGTCAGGATGTTTTCCGTCGACCGGAAAGCGCCCAGCAGCATCCACCAGTAGGGATAGAGGAAAAACACCGTGCAGAAGATGGCCACGGCGTAGGCGGCAATGACAAGCGGGGGAGAAGGTCTTTGCATGGGTCAGACCTCCTTGTCGCCAAGCCGGTAGGCGACCAGCGCCACCACCGCGACGATGGCGAACAGGATCGTCGCCATGGCCGTCGCCTCGCCGTACCGGCCCTGGTCGAACAGCTGATAGGCGTAATAGGAAACGAAGTTCGTCACCTCGTTGGGCCCGCCCTTGGTCATGATGACCACGACCGTGAAGGTCTTCAGGAACTGGATCACCGCGTAAACGCCGTTGATCAGCAGGGCCGGACGAAGCTGGGGCATGATGACATAGACGATCGTCTGAAACGGGTTTGCCCCGTCAATCAGCGCCGCCTCTTCCAGTGTGCGGTCGCAGATCGCCAGGTTGGCCAGGAAGATGACCGCATAGAAGCCGGCATGGTGCCACAGCTCGGCGATCATGATCGCGGTCATGGCGGTCGAGGTCGAGGCAATGCCGCCGAACTCGGGCAGGCCGACGGCCAGCAGGAACGCGTTCACCGCGCCGAAGCTCTGGTCGTAGAGCCAGCGCCAGACCACGTAGCCTGCGATGTCCGGCGTCACCACCGGCAGGAACATCGCGACCTTGAAGAAGGTGACGCCGCGCCCCAAGGCGCGCGAATTGAGCAACAGCGCATAGGCCAGTGCAAAACCCACATTGGCGACGACCGCGAACGCCGTGTAGAGCAGGGTGCGCCACAGCGACGCGATAAAGACCGGGTCCGCCATGACCGAAAGGTAGTTGGCAAGGCCCACATATTTCGGGTTGGGGCGCAGCGCCGTGGCGGACGCCGTCAGCGAGACCTCGATCGAAAGCACGATCGGCCAGATGCCGAAAACAACCGTCAGCGCCGCGAAGGGCAGGGCGAAGGCGTAGAAAACAGCGGTCCGTCCGACCAGCGTGGAACGCAAAGAAGCGGCGACGGCTTCCATCTGTCCTAGGCCTCACATCCTGTCGGTCCGCATCCCGCGCGTCGGACCGGCCGGCGAGGCACGGTCGGCCGCCGTGCCTCGCCGGTATCCCAAACCGATCCGCCGAAAAGTCAGCCTTTCGACAGCTTGTCCTTCAGCGCCCGCATCTCCGCCGCGGTTTCGGCGATAAAGGCCTTCCAATCCGCCGGCGGGTTTGCGATGCCGTCCAGGAGCTTGCGGTGATAGGCCGCCTCCAGTTCCGGATACCAGGGATGAAGCGATTCCGGGAAGTCGTAGGCCATCAGCGGACCTTTGGCAGCCGCGAAATACTGCCGCCGCTCGGAAAAGCCGGTCAGGTCGAGATCGTCGCGGACCGCAGCACCCACGTTCTGCAGGCTTGCTTGCTGGGCCGGCTTGCTCAGCATGAAGGTCGCGAACTCGACCGCCAGGTCCTTGTTGGGAGAATTCTCCGGCACCGCGACACCGCGCATGCCGCCGATCACCACCTTGCCGCCCTTGTCGTCGAAATGGGCCGGCCAGGGACCGATCACGAAGTCGCCGTCCAGCACCTCCGCCGTGTCCCATTTCTTCACGTTCCAGTCGCCGACGCGGAACATGCCGGCGCGGCCACCCTCGATCACCTGATACATCTCCGGGAAAGAGTGGTTGATCGTGTCCGGTGCGACGAATTCGTACTCGGTAAAGGTCTTGAGGAACTCCTCCAGGACCTTCGCGTGTTCCGGCTGGTCGATGACGATGTTGCCGTCGGCGTCGATCAGCGTGTGCCGCAGGCCGGCACCGAAAGTGTAAAGGTCGAGCATATGGATCAGGTCGCGCGGCTTGGCGGCTTCGAGCGCCAGGCCGAAGGTGTCGTCCTTGCCGTTGCCGTCCGGATCGTCGGTCCTGAACTTGGCTGCGATCGCCTTCACGTCGTCCCAGGTCTGGGGCATCTCGGCTCCGACCTTGTCCAGCCAGCTCTTGCGCGCGCCGAAGCCCATTTGCACGCGCTGGATCGGCAGGATGATCATCTTGTCCTGGTA
>Ga0066187_1000862_pt1 | contig 9968 bp, 9 predicted proteins | sample WorMetexBAHAMAS1_FD_58706 | JGI IMG/M metagenome (GOLD analysis project Ga0066187, IMG submission 58706) | Marine gutless worms symbiont microbial communities from Max Planck institute for Marine Microbiology, Germany - Inanidrilus exumae... | ecosystem: Host-associated > Annelida > Digestive...
CCTCCGTATCCGGCGGAATACACCTTAACCCCCTGTCCGAATTTCTGGGACCACCTCATCGGAATGCGACGTCACACTCGTCAATGTCGTGGAGCCGGCCGTAAAGCGTATGGTGGAACGCCGCGGATACTATCGCCCCGTGGTTATCCCGGCCGGCCTCTACCGCGGCAGCGTTCATGACACGCGGTCGTTCGGCTTGAACGCGACATTGGTGACCAGTGACAAGTTGAGCGAGGAGATTGTCTACGAGGTGGTCCGGGCCGTGTTCGAGGACTTCCCGAAGTTCAAGACATTCCATCCCGCATTCAAGGTCTTGAGTCGAACAGAGATGGTGACTCTCGGGCTGACGGCGCCGCTGCACCCCGGTGCCGTTAAATATTTCAAGGAAGCCGGTTTGTTATGATCAGCCGGTCAGCAAGTCTTCGAACTCGAATGCGAGCCCGATAATTCTGTCGGTTTCGGCCCACAGCCCCAAACGCGACAGGTCATCCCGATCAAACCAACGCACGTCGGCCGCGTCGCCGTTTGCTTCGATGTGACCGCCGGCGGGACGGGCCACGAAATCGATTAAGGTGTAGTGAAACCTTATGGCGCCGACGTCATCGGTATCGATCGAGTCGACGACATCCAGTAAGCCGATGATCTCAATGTCGAGACCCGTCTCCTCCTTGGCTTCGCGAGTCGCTCCTTCAACGACCGTTTCGCCCAATTCCTGAGCGCCGCCCGGAAGGCTCCACGTACCTCGCCGCGGCTCCTTTCCTCTGCGGATCAGGAGGACCCGGTTACCGTCAAGGACAACCACACCGACACCGACGACCGGTCGTTCTGGGAATTCTCGATCTCGCATTTTCCAATGACACCTTTGGTTGGTAGCGACGTTTCTGTTTCAACGGAAGCGTCGCGCGATTAGTGGACAAGGATTTCCGATTCATGGCTTAATCGCAATCGGAGGATGCGCAATAATAGTCCGAGCATCGGAGGACACCATCGTGAGCAATCAGATTCTCCAGCGTCAGACATTTCAGCCTGGGTCCACGATCTTCAAGGAAGGTGACGAAGGAAACCTAGCGTATGTCGTACAATCCGGTGAGGTGGAGATCGTAAAGACCATTGACGGCGAAAAAAAAGTCCTGGGAGTCGTCGGGCAGGGCGGCATGTTCGGTGAGATGGCCCTGATCGACTCAGGGCCCCGCATGGCGAGTGCTAGGGCCAAGACCGGCGCGACGATCATCGTAGTTACACGAACCATGTTCGAACAGAAACTCAACAAAGCCGATCCCTTTATCAGGGGGCTCTTGAAAATTCTTGTCGATCATGTTCGTTCATCCGCCAAGAAGTAGTAATCTCTTTGCCAACAACCTGACACCGGACATCGTCATTGTCTTGAACGATGGTCCCGACAGGCGGATTGTATCCGCCAGGAAGTATAGATATGACGCTCGATAATCGAGATCCGAATACGATGTCCAAGGGCGGCGAACCAGGGGCGAACCCGGACGGGCCGCTTCTGCGCCCCCACAAGCTCGGCTTCATGCAGCGGATGCGGGCCTACTTCCTGACGGGAATCCTGGTCACGGCACCGATCCTGATCACCTTTTATCTCGCCTGGATCCTAATCAAGTTCGTCGATTCTAAGGTCACGCCGCTAATTCCGGTTCAATACAATCCGGAAACCTACCTGCCGTTCGCGATCCCTGGTCTCGGTCTGATCGTATTGGTGATGGGGTTAACGCTGATCGGCGCCCTGACCGCTGGTTTCATTGGCCGCATGTGGATCCGGTTCTCCGAACAGCTGTTGGCCCGGATGCCGGTGATCCGGAGTGTCTACGGTGCGGTGAAGCAGATTCTTGAAACCGTCCTCGCACAGCAGTCGACGGCTTTCCGGGAGGCCGTCCTCGTTGAATATCCGCGACGAGGTCTATGGGCCATCGCCTTCATAACGGGCAGAACCGAGGGCGAGGTCCAAAACGTGACGGAGGAGGAGTGCATCAACATCTTTCTCCCGACGACCCCGAACCCGACCTCAGGATTCCTGCTTTTCGTTCCCAAGAAGGACTTGGTTTCGCTTAGTATGTCCGTCGAGGAGGCCATAAAAATGGTGATCTCCGGGGGCATTGTCACGCCGCCTGACCGGCGCCCGGAGCGGGAGAAAAACAAAGTCCTCGCCTCCGCCCACGTTTACGAAGACGTCGATACGTTGCGCGAGCGTGACCGTACGACAATGCTGATACAAAAAGGATCCCGACCGGGTGAAAAGCAGGAAGAGGCGCGCCGGGAACCGGCGGCGGACGATGCTTAGCCGTGGTGGTTAGTTGAACTCACGAGAGTTCTTCATGACCATATCCTTGAACCGCTGGAGATCGTCCTGGCGTTCGAACCGCAAGAACACGTCCTGTGGCCGCCTATCGGTTCGGCGCTCACCACTTTGTTCGACGAAGAAAGCGCCGGAACAATTGTTCGCCAACCATTCGTTGACCATGGATGTGTCCTGTCCGGATTTGAACCGGATGCCGTAGGGAAGGTTGGATCGTTCGACTGTCGACACGTGTCGATTCCTTGCATTCCAGGTCGTTTCCCGCCGGACCGCCCCCCAGGCTGACGATCCGCGATCAGTTCGCCAACCATGGTAGCCGCACGGCGCGGTTCAGTGTGTGTCCAACTGTTTCGATTCGCTTCAGGACGATCGGACCTGTAAATTATCCGGAACCCAGGTTCCGTACTGCCGTATCGCGGCTGAATAGGTACAACAGCGTTCGAGCCGCTATCCCCCGATCGGAAACCAGTTGCGGGTCTTTTTCGAGCAGGAGCGCTGCATCGTCCCGCGCAATGGCCAATAGGTCGGAATGCCGGGCGAGGTCGGCAAGCCGGAACTCGGGAAGCCCGCTTTGCCGTGTGCCGAGCAGTTCTCCTGCACCACGCAGGCGCAAGTCTTCCTCGGCGATCCGGAACCCATCATCGGTTTCGCGCATGATAGACAACCGTGCTTTGGCAATCTCGCCCAATGGCGGCGAAAACACCAGCAGGCAGACCGAGGAGGCGGTTCCCCGTCCGATTCGCCCGCGGAGTTGATGTAGCTGCGCCAGACCGAAACGCTCCGCGTGTTCGATAACCATAACCGTGGCGGCGGGGACGTCGACGCCGACTTCGACGACGGTCGTCGCAACCAGAAGGTCGATAGGGCCGTTGGAAAACTTGGCCATGACCTCGTCTTTTTGGCCGCCCTTCATGCGGCCGTGGACCATGCCGACGCGGCTGCCGAATTTCACGGACAATTCCGCGAAACGTGCTTCGGCGGCGGCAAGGTCGACGACTTCGGATTCCTCGACCAGCGGGCATATCCAGTAGACCTTGTTGCCGTCGTCCAAGGCACGGCCGATGGCTGATACGACTTCGCCGATCCGTTCGGCGGAAATCGTTCGTGTATCGACCGCCTTGCGCCCCTGCGGTTTTTCCATGAGTCGGGAAACATCCATATCGCCGTATGCCGTCAGCAACAACGTCCGCGGGATCGGTGTCGCCGTCATGACCAGGATGTCGACACCCTTTCCCTTGCTGGCCAGGCGCAGCCGTTGGTGGACGCCGAACCGGTGTTGCTCGTCGATGACCGCCAAACCCAGGTTCTGGTATTCGACGTCGTCCTGGAACAACGCATGGGTTCCGACGGCGATCTGTATGTCGCCGGACTTCAGGCGTTCGAGAAAGTCGCGCCTGGACTTCCCCTTTTCCCGACCGGTCAGCAGCGCGATCCCGAGGTCGGTCCCGGTGGCCAATGCCGACAAGGTTTCGGCATGTTGGCGCGCCAGGATTTCTGTCGGTGCCATGAGGACCGCCTGAAAGCCGGCCTCGACGACCGTGGCCATGGCCAGCAATGCGACGACGGTCTTGCCGCTACCGACATCACCTTGCAAAAGGCGCAGCATTCTGGTGTCCGCAGCGAGGTCGTCCCGAACTTCCCGCAGGGATTGTTCCTGGGAACTCGTCAGGCGGAAGGGAAGGCCATCGACGATCGCGCTCGAAAGCGAGGCGTCTCCTTCCAATCTGCGGCCTTTGGCTCGGCGTAGGGTTCGGCGCATCACGGCGAGCGCCAGCTGGTTGGCCAGCAGTTCGTCGTAGGCCAGGCGCTGGCGGTCGGCGTTATTGGGATCTATGGAATTCTCGGATCCTGGATTATGGGCCGACAGCAAGCTCTCCTTCCAATCGTCCCAGCCGCGTTGCTCGACCAGGTTGGGGTCGATCCATTCGTCCAGCGACGGAGGCAGGATGTCCAACGATGAATCGACGGCCTTATGCAAAACCTTTTGACTTAGGCCCGCCGTCAAAGGATAGACCGCTTCTACCGTCTTCAAACGCGGTAATTCCTCGATTGTACCAATATGGTCGGGGTGGGTGATCTGGAGGTCGTCGCCGAACATTTCGAGCCGACCGCTGACAACGCGGGATTCGCCGACGGGAAGGTTCTTGTTCAGATAGTCTTCGTGGGCATGAAAAAAAACCAAGGTCAAAGGGCCGGTGTCGTCTTCACAGACGATCTTATAGGGAAGGCGCTTATTGGGAGGTTTCTGGTGTTTCACGACGGTCACGACCATCGTGGCAACGACACCGGGTGTGGCTTCCGAGACCGTTGGCGAGTAGCGGCGATCGATGATGCCGGTCGGTAGGTGCCAGCAAAGGTCGATGATGTTGGGGCCCGCGAGTTTTTCGATGAAATTGGCGATACGGGGACCGACTCCCTTGAGCGTCGTGACCGGTTTGAATAGGGGAAACAAAATCTCCGGCCGCATATCTGACCAACGTGCTGACAATCGGGAGCAAAGAATTTATATCCTATGTTCCCCGGCTTACCCAGAAAACCGTTTCTCGCAGGCCAATCGTGGACGTCCGTAGGAAAAAACTGCTCTATAAAGCCCAACATTGCGGGATGAAGGAGAACGACGTTCTACTGGGACGTTTCGCGGCGGCGAGGCTGCATAGGATGACGGATCGCGAGCTTGCGTGTTTCGAGGCCTTGCTGGAAGAGAGCGACAATGATCTTTACGACTGGGTCATCGGAAAGAAGAGCCTACCGGACCATATCGACGCGGATCTGATGGCTGCGATCGTAGCCTTTTCATTGAACAATTAGACACGCGCCGCCGAACGAACCCTGCTAGCGACCATGAATAGCGAAACCCTTCTCAAGGCCCTCGAACGCCCTGGCAATAACACCACTGTTGTCGCCGGCGCACCGGAGGGCATGGATGCGGTCATTTTGTCGAGTTTGGCTCGGCGAGGCGGCGACATCATCTTCGTCGCCCGCGATGACGTCTCCATGTCACGCATGGCGGCGGCCTTGCAGTTCTTTGATCCCGGATTGCCGGTCCTCAAGTTTCCGGCATGGGATTGCCTGCCCTATGACAGGGTTTCTCCGCGTGCCGACATCGAGAGCGAACGCATTGACACGCTGACGCGGTTGGTTCATCCGGGTGAGCGACCAACGAATATCGTTGTGTTGACGACGGTCTCGGCCTTTTTGCAGCGCGTTCCGCCGAGCAACATCTACGAAGGCAGTACGCGCCGACTGATGGTTGGCGATACCGTCGATGTCGATGAGCTTGGCCGTTTCTTGGAGCAATCCGGCTACCAACGGGTCCAGACCGTGATGGAAGCCGGCGAATTCGCCGTCCGCGGCAGCATCGTCGATGTGTTCCCCTCCGGCTTGCAGTATGCCTATCGGCTCGACTTTTTTGGTGACGATCTCGACGGGATCCGATTGTTCGACCCGGTCGACCAGAGGACCGTGGACGGCCAAACCGGGCGGCCCAAGACCCTGCGATTGATTCCAGCCCGCGAGGTCCTACAGACCGAACAGAACATCTCCCGGTTCCGTTCCACATATCGCGTGATCTTCGGATCGGCCGGTGACGATGATCCGCTCTACGAGGCGGTCTCAGAAGGCCGACGGTATGCCGGTGCCGAACATTGGCTGCCGCTGTTCTATGACACCCTGGATACTCTCGCGGATTACCTTCCAGGCGCCGGCGTCGTATTTGACCATCAGGCCATCGACGCCCGTGCCGCCCGGTTCGATCTCATCGCTGAATACTTCGCGGCCCGCCAGAACCAGATCGCAGGCAGCGGTAGTGTTTCTGCGCCGCCATATCGGCCGGTTCCTCCTGACCGATTGTTCGTCAGTGAAGAAGAATGGGACGAGACCATCGCCTCCCGACGGACCTATCAGTTCTATCCGTTTTCACTTCCCGAGGAAGGCGAGACCTCCGTCGACGCGGCGGGGCGGAGCGGGATCGATTTCGCGGATGCTCGAGTCCGTCCCGAAGTCAATGTATTCGATGCGGTTCGCGAGCACGCCGTAAATCAAATCAAGGCCGGCCAGCGGGTCGTCGTCGTCGCTTTTTCCGAAGGGTCGCGCGACCGCCTTCAATCATTGCTCCGGGAACACGGGGTCGCGGATACGGCTCTTGTCGAGCGTTGGCGCGATGTCGAGGTGTTGTCGCCAAACACCGTCGCACTCGCCGTTATCGACCTGGAACGCGGTTTCGTCGGAGGCGGAATGTGTTTCATCACCGAACAGGACATCCTCGGTGAACGGCTGGTCCGCCAATCGAGACAGAAAGTAAAGGCCGAGAATTTTATAGCCGAGGCTTCGGCTCTCAACCAGGGCGATCTCGTCGTCCACGTGGACCACGGTATCGGGCGTTTCGAAAGCCTCGAGTCCATCCTCGTCGGCGGCGCTCCCCATGATTGCCTGAAGGTCGTTTACGCAGGAAACGACAAGTTATTCCTGCCGGTCGAGAACATCGAGGTTCTGTCACGGTACGGCTCGGAGGCGGCAAGCGCTCAACTGGACAAGCTCGGTGGTGCCGCCTGGCAATCGCGCAAAGCCAGTATGAAAGCGCGCATCCGCGAGATGGCCGACCAATTGATTGGCATTGCTGCGGCGCGTGAACTGAAAAAGTCGCCGCCGGTCGCGGTTGCCGAAGGGCCGTACGATGAGTTTTGCGCCCGTTTCCCCTATCCGGAAACGGAAGATCAGGCACGGGCCATATCGGATGCCTTGGACGACCTGACCAAAGGCCGTCCGGCCGACCGTCTCGTCTGCGGTGATGTCGGGTTCGGCAAGACGGAGATCGCTCTCAGGGCGGCCTTTGCCGTGGCCATGGAAGGTCGGCAGGTGGCCGTCGTCGTGCCGACGACACTGCTTTGCCGCCAGCATTTCCAAACCTTCAGGGAGCGTTTTTCGGGGTTCCCGGTCCGAATCGAGCAGGTTTCCCGGATGGTTTCCACGAGCGCGTCAAAAACGATCAAATCCGATCTTTTGAAGGGCCAGGTCGATATCGTCATCGGCACCCACGCCTTGCTCGCGCGGGACGTAAAATTTTCCGACCTCGGACTTATCATCGTCGACGAGGAACAGCATTTCGGCGTCGCCCACAAGGAGAAACTGAAGGCCTTGAAATCGGACGTGCACGTCCTGACGCTGACGGCGACACCGATCCCGCGCACTTTGCAGATGGCATTGACCGGCATCCGCGAGATGAGTTTGATTGCGACGCCGCCCGTCGACCGTCTCGCCGTCCGCACCTATGTTATGCCCTTCGACCCCGTCATCGTACGTGAAGCGATCCTGCGAGAGCGGTTTCGTGGCGGTCAGACATTCTACGTCTGCCCGCGCATTGCCGATATCGAACCTTTGCAGAAGTCGCTGCACGAACTCGTGCCCGAGGTGAAGATCGGCGTCGCCCACGGACGGCTCTCGGCGGGTGATCTCGAACAAATCATCGGCGCCTTCTACGAAGGGGCCTTCGATGTCCTGCTATCGACCAACATCGTTGAATCCGGTCTCGACCTGCCCAGCGTGAATACGATCATCATTCACCGCTCCGACAAGTTCGGACTGGCGCAGCTTTATCAATTGCGGGGGCGGGTCGGTCGTTCGAAGACGCGGGCCTACGCCTATTTGACGCTGCCGCCTGATCGCAAAGTGTCGGTCGCAGCGGAGAAACGGCTGGAGGTCATGCAGACCCTGGACACGCTGGGCGCCGGCTTTTCCTTGGCCAGTCACGACCTCGACATTCGCGGCGCCGGAAACCTCCTCGGCGACGAACAATCGGGGCATATCCGGGAGGTCGGCATCGAGCTCTACCAGCAGATGCTTGAGGAAGCGGTCGCCGAGGCACGCGGCGGCGGCGAAGACCAAGCGCAAGATGAAGAGTGGAGCCCACAGATCGCCGTTGGCCTGCCGGTGATGATTCCCGATAACTACGTTGCCGACCTCACTGTCCGCATGGGTCTGTACCGGCGCCTGGCGTGGCTGCATACGAAAACGGAAATTGACGCCTTTGCCGCCGAGATGATCGACCGCTTCGGCCCGTTGCCGGATGAAGTGGAAAACCTGCTGGACATCGTTACGCTGAAGAACCTCTGCAAGGAAGCCGGCGTGTCGAAAGTCGACGCCGGACCCAAGGGGGCCGTCGTCACCTTCCGCAACGATCACTTCGCCAATCCAGCGGGTTTGGTGGCGTTCATCACGACCCATCAGGAGACGGCCAAGTTGCGCCCTGATCATAAACTCGTCCTCATGCGAAACTGGGCCGACAGCGAACAGCGAATTGAAGGTGTACGTTATCTCGTCGGTGAATTGGCTCGAATCGCAAAAACCGGTTGACGGTCGCTCAGTGGACCTTGGACTTGTCGGCGGCGACGATCGAGGGGTCGCCGACGGCGAGGTCCAAGTCCCACTCGGCCTTTACGGATGTCGTGATGATTAGATGGCAGAACGCGTGGACCAATTGCTTGTTGAGCGAGAAATTGATCGCCATGCCGTTGTCCGTATTGAAGCTGAGCCGAGTGAGTTCAGGATTGACTGGTGAAACCGACCCTCCGACGACGAGCAATGGTCCAGTGTTGGAGGTCAAGTTGCGATTGTCTTCGGCATGCGTCGTTCCGAAATCGGATGTCTGCAGCGCTTCCTGATGCTGCATGGCCATCACCGCTTCGCGGGCATCGGGTAGTAAATCCCTCCGCAGGTCCGGATCCTTCTCCAGGACCTTGATCAGGGCGCTCCAAAGGACCTTGATGAAACGCCTGGTCAGCCACATCTGGTATTCCGATTGCTCGGCCGTGCCGATTCGAAGAAGCATGCGGTCTTCTTCCGCCGAAAAGGTCATGGTGATTTGGTGAAGAGATGCGTTCATCGTCTGGCGCGGTTTGGACCTGGGCGTAATTAAGCGGCGTTACCCGCTTGGAAGGCGGCGTCCAGCATCCGCGATAAAACCTGTGGTTCCTGGGCCCCGGAGATGACCCAGCTTTCATTGAACACGTAAGCCGGTACGCCATTGATCCCCAGCCGATGAGCCCGGGCGTTCTGGTCGTAGACGAGAGCGGAGTCGTCCTCCTCGTTGAGGTAAACCTCGACTTCCCGGCGATCGAAACCCGTCGTTTCGGCTAGGTCCGCGAGTATCTGCAGGTCGCCGATGTCGCGTCCGGCAACGAAAAACGCCACAAACAGGTTTTCGACCATTTCGTCGGCTCTCCCGAAACGCTCGGCGTAACGGATGAGTCTGTGGGAATCGACCGAATTCGGAGTGCGCCGGATGCGGTCAAATGCGAAATCAATCTCGACGGATTCGCCGGCGTCGGCGATGGCGCCATAAATTCGTCGAACACGCGATTCGCTTCCGAACTTCTTGACGAGATAGTCTGTGCGGTCGATTCCACCTGCCGGCATGTCTGGGTTCAAAAGAAAGGGACGCCAGTCGATATCCGCCTTCAAATCCGGGCGCAACGCAAAGGCGCGTTCAAGGCGCCGCTTGCCGATGAAGCACCAGGGACAGACCGTATCAATGATGACGTCGATCTTCATTTCGCACCTTTCATCCTTCGAGGACGCATAGAGTAGCGCTTTTTCTATCGGATTGAGGTGGTCCCAGAAATTCGGACAGGGGGTTAAGGTGTATTCCGCCGGATACGGA
>Ga0066187_1000863_pt1 | contig 9964 bp, 4 predicted proteins | sample WorMetexBAHAMAS1_FD_58706 | JGI IMG/M metagenome (GOLD analysis project Ga0066187, IMG submission 58706) | Marine gutless worms symbiont microbial communities from Max Planck institute for Marine Microbiology, Germany - Inanidrilus exumae... | ecosystem: Host-associated > Annelida > Digestive...
GTGACCAATCGTGCCGATGTTGCAGTGCGGCTTCGTGCGTTCGAATTTTGCCTTCGCCATCGTCCGTTTACTCCCTTGACCCCGCCGCTCAGGCCAGTTTCGCGCGGACTTCGTCCGCAACCGCCTGGGGAACCTGCTCGTAGTGATCGAAATGCATTGAATACTGTGCCCGGCCCTGCGACAGCGACCGGAGCGTGTTGACGTAGCCGAACATGTTGGCCAGCGGCACCATCGCGCTGATCACCCGGGCGATGCCCCGCTGATCCATGCTGGCGACCTGGCCGCGCCGGCTGTTCAGGTCGCCGATGATGTCGCCCATATATTCCTCGGGCGTCACGACTTCGACGCGCATCATCGGCTCCAGCAGACGGGCGCCGGCCTTCTGCATGCCCTCGCGGAAGGCAGCCCGTCCGGCGATTTCGAATGCCATGACCGACGAGTCGACGTCGTGATAGGCGCCGTCCACCAGCTTGGCCTTGAAGTCGATCACCGGGAAACCGGCCAGGACACCGCTCTGACGCGAGTCGTTCATGCCCTTCTCGACACCCGGGATGTATTCCTTGGGCACATTGCCGCCGACGATCTTGCTTTCGAACTCGAAGCCGGAGCCGGGCTCCAGCGGCTCAAATTCGATGATCACGCGAGCAAACTGTCCGGCGCCGCCGGTCTGTTTCTTGTGCGTGTAGTCGACCTTGCAAGGCTTGCTGATGGTCTCGCGATAGGCCACCTGCGGCGCGCCGATATTGGCGTCCACCTTGAACTCGCGCTTCATGCGGTCGACGATGATGTCCAGGTGCAGTTCGCCCATGCCCTTGATGATCGTCTGGCCGCTCTCGTGATCGGTCGAAACCTGGAACGACGGATCTTCGGCGGCCAGCCGCTGCAGCGCGGTACCCATCTTCTCCTGGTCGCCCTTGGTTTTGGGTTCGACCGCGATCTCGATGACCGGATCGGGGAACTCCATGCGTTCCAGGACGATCGGCTTGTCCGAATCGCAGAGCGTGTCGCCCGTGGTCGTCTGCTTGAGGCCGCACAGCGCCACGATATCACCCGACCGGACCTGCTTGACGTCTTCGCGCTCGTTGGCGTGCATCAGCAGCATGCGCCCGATCCGCTCACGCTGGCCCTTGACCGAATTGAGGATATGCGAGCCTGACTCCAGGACGCCGGAATAGACCCGCGCGAAGGTCAGTGTCCCGACGAACGGATCCGTCATGATTTTGAACGCCAGCGCCGAGAACGGCTCGTCGTCGCGAGGGCCCCGGCTGTCCTCGTCGTCGCTGTCCACCTTGACGCCCTTGACGTCGGGCAGCTCGACCGGGGACGGCAGGAAGTCGACAACCGCATCAAGAAGCGGCTGTACGCCCTTGTTCTTGAAGGCCGAACCGTTGAGGACCGGCACGAAGGCACCCTCGATGGTACCCTTGCGGATGCACCGGATCAGCGTCTCTTCGCTGGGCTCGTTGCCCTCCAGATAGGCCTCCATCGCCTCGTCGTCCTGCTCGACGGCGAGCTCGATCATCTTTTCGCGGAATTCGGCGACCCGCTCCTGGTACTTTTCGGGGATGTCCTCGTATTCGTAGGCTGCCCCAAGGTCGTCGCCCTGCCAGACCACATGCTTCATCTTGATGAGGTCGATGATGCCGTCATAGCTGGACTCGGCGCCGGCCGGCAGCTGGAGCACGAGCGGAACGGCGCCCAGCCGCTCCTCGATCATGCCCACACAGCGGAAGAAATCGGCGCCAACCCGGTCCATCTTGTTGATGAAACAGATGCGGGGCACGCCGTACTTGTCGGCCTGGCGCCACACCGTTTCGGACTGCGGTTCGACGCCCGCGACCGAATCGAACACGGCGACAGCGCCGTCGAGCACCCGCAGCGAACGCTCGACCTCGATGGTGAAGTCCACATGGCCCGGCGTGTCGATGATGTTGACCCGGTGATCCTTCCAGAACGTGGTCGTCGCGGCCGACGTGATTGTAATGCCGCGTTCCTGTTCCTGCTCCATCCAGTCCATGGTGGCGTTGCCGTCGTGGACTTCACCAATCTTGTAGGACTTGCCGGTGTAATAGAGGACCCGCTCGGTGGTGGTGGTCTTGCCGGCATCGATATGGGCCATGATGCCGATGTTTCGGTACTTCTCGATGGGGGTAGCGCGTGCCATGGAAACTACTCCTCGCCCTTACCAGCGGTAATGCGAGAACGCACGGTTGGCTTCTGCCATCTTGTGCGTGTCTTCACGTTTTTTGATGGATGAGCCGCGATTGTTCGCCGCGTCCAGGAGCTCGCCCGACAGCCGTTCGACCATCGTGTTCTCCGAGCGCTTGCGGGACATCTCGATAATCCAGCGGAAGGCCAGCGCCTGGGCCCGATCGGGACGGACTTCGACCGGCACCTGATAGGTGGCGCCGCCGACGCGCCGCGACCGGACTTCGAGCTGCGGCCTCACATTGTCGATGGCCTCGTGGAACATCCGCACCGGATCCTGACCGGCCTTACCCGAAATCGTGTCCAGCGCTCCGTAGACGATCCGCTCGGCGTTGGATTTCTTGCCGTCGACCATCACCGAGTTGATGAATTTCGAAACGACGATGTCGCCGAACTTGGCGTCCGGCAAAATTTCCCGTTTCTCAGCTGCGCGGCGTCGCGACATGATCGGCTCCTTACTTCGGCCGTTTGGCGCCGTACTTGGAACGACGCTGGCGGCGATCCTGGACGCCCTGGGTGTCCAGCGTGCCGCGGATGATGTGATACCGCACGCCGGGCAGGTCCTTGACGCGTCCGCCTCGGAGCATCACTACGGAATGCTCCTGCAGATTGTGGCCTTCACCGGGGATGTAGCTGGTGACTTCGAAACCATTGGTCAGCCGCACACGGGCGACCTTGCGGAGGGCGGAGTTCGGCTTCTTCGGCGTGGTCGTATAGACCCGGGTGCAGACCCCGCGCTTTTGCGGACAGGCCTGCAGCGCCGGAACCTTGTTCCGGAGCGGCTTGTCGTGGCGACCCTTGCGGATCAGCTGGTTGATTGTCGGCATCTGCGTTTCCGTCTGTTCAATCCGTCCTGCACCAAAATCCCGATTCCGACGGCAAATCTCCGCTCGCCGCCCGAAGCCGGGTCGAACACCGGACCGATCGCCTGCAAATCTGCTTGTGAACACCCATCCGGACACCGGGCAGGCCCCTTCACAGATATGAACGGCACCGCACGGGACGCGTCTCTGCGTCGCCCGCGGGCCATTCCAGGCAGCCGGTGGTCCGGCTTATGTCGTCTCACACAAGCTTTCGCCCGGGCGCCGTGTTTAAGCCTTCGCGCTTCCTGTGTCGGATTGGTTCCGTGTCAGACAAAGCGTCCCGCGTGGAGGAACCCACACCGGATTTGGCCTACTACCAGCCCCCTCGATGAGGCGCGCGGATACTATGTGGGGGACCTTAACCAGTCAAGCAGTAAATCGGCGATTTCCTGCCAATTTCTGCGGAGAAAAAGGGTTAATTCCAAAGCAGAAAGACCACACGTTTATTTCACGGCGATGGGTGGTTTCTGACGTTTTGTTTCCGTCCCGGGAAGCCGACCGCGCCTGGCCGGGTCGTGGGCAAGCTGACCGCGCCCCAAGAAGCAGAAACCCCCTCGCCGGAGCGAGGGGGTTTCGTCTGATTCGCGATTCGGAAGCGTGCTATTCGGCCGCGTCCGGCGCCTCCGCGGCGCTCGGCTCGGGGCCGGCCAACTGGGCCTGCTCCTGCTCGGCCTGGACAGCCTGCATTTCCCGATCCTTGGTCGCGGCCACCTGGCGCAACTTCTTCATCACCGAGCCGGTGCCCGCCGGGATCAACCGGCCGACGATGACGTTCTCCTTCAGCCCGTGCAGACCGTCGACCTTGCCGTTGACGGCGGCGTCGGTGAGAACGCGGGTCGTCTCCTGGAAGGAAGCGGCCGAGATGAAGGAATTGGTCTGCAGCGAGGCCTTGGTGATGCCCTGCAGAACGGGCATCAGCTTGGCAGGCCGCTGGTTATCCGCCAGCGCCTTCTCGTTGATGGTCAAGGCCTCTTCGCGGTCGATCTGTTCGCCCGCCAGCAGGATCGTGTCGCCCGGATCGGTGATTTCCACCTTCTGCAGCATCTGCCGGACGATGACCTCGATGTGCTTGTCGTTGATCTTCACGCCCTGCAGCCGGTAGACGTCCTGGATCTCCTTGGTCAGGTAATCCGCCAGCGCTTCGACGCCCAGGACCTCGAGAATGTCGTGCGGCACGGGATTGCCGTCCATCAACATCTCGCCTGTGGTGACGTAGTCGCCTTCCTGGACCGTCAGGTGCTTGCCCTTCGGGACCAGGTATTCCACGGGCTCCGCGTCCTCCTCGGTGGGAACGACAATAATCCGGCGCTTGGACTTGTAGTCCTTGCCGAACTCGACGCGTCCCTCGCCTTCAGAGATGATCGCGAAGTCCTTTGGACGACGGGCCTCGAACAGCTCCGCCACCCGCGGCAGACCGCCGGTGATATCGCGCGTCTTCGAGCCTTCCAGCGGAATACGGGCAAGAACGTCACCGGCCCTGACCGGCTGGCCGTTCTCCACCGACAGGATGGCGTCCACCGACATGAAGTATCGGGCCTCCAGGCCGTTGGGCAGGTTGATCACATCGCCCTTCTCGTCCCGCAGCGTGATGCGCGGTTTGAGATCGGTGCCCTTGGCCTGCTGCTTCCAGTCGACCACCACCTTGTTGGAAATGCCCGTCGCCTCGTCCATCACCTCGCGCATGGACACGCCTTCCACGAGGTCCACATAGTGGGCGACGCCCTCCTTCTCGGTGATGATCGGCTTGGTGTAGGGATCCCACTCGGCGACCGATGCCCCCTTGGTGACGGCTTCGCCGTCGTCGAAACGCAGCCGGGCGCCGTAGGGCACCTTGTAGCGGGCCCGCTCGCGACCGGTCTCGTCATGGATGACGAGCTCGGAATTGCGGCCCATCACCACCGGACGCCCTTCGGAATCCATGACAACGTTGCGGTTGTGAATGGTAATCGTGCCGTCCACGGTGCTTTCGACCGAGCTCTGCTCGGCGCCACGCTGGGCGGCCCCACCGATATGGAAGGTCCGCATGGTCAGCTGCGTGCCCGGCTCGCCGATCGACTGAGCCGCAATCACGCCGATGGCCTCACCGACATTCACGGTCGTGCCCCGGGCCAGATCGCGGCCGTAGCAGACGCCGCAGGCGCCGCCCTTGGACTCGCAGGTCAGCACTGACCGGATTTTCACCGCGTCGATGCCGGCGGTTTCGATCCGATCGGCCTGCTCCTCCTCAATCAGGCCACCGGCCTTGACGATCATCTCGCCGGAGAGCGGGTCGAGAATGTCGTCGGCCGCACAGCGGCCGAGGATCCGCTCGCTCAGCGCCTCGATGACGTCGCCGCCTTCAATGACGGCACGATAGGTCAGGCCCTCGGACGTGCCGCAATCGTCCTCGACGATGATGCAGTCCTGGGCCACGTCGACCAGACGACGGGTCAGATAGCCGGAATTCGCGGTCTTCAGGGCGGTGTCCGCCAGACCCTTACGCGCACCGTGCGTGGAGTTGAAGTATTCCAGCACGGTCAGGCCTTCCTTGAAGTTCGAGATGATCGGCGTCTCGATGATCTCGCCGGACGGCTTGGCCATCAGCCCGCGCATGCCGGCCAGCTGCTTGATCTGGGCGGCAGAGCCTCGGGCGCCCGAATGCGCCATCATGTAGACCGAATTGATGGAGCCGTCCGCCGTTCGCTCGATGACGTTCATCATCTCGTCGGCCACCTTGTCGGTGCAGGACGACCACACGTCGACCACCTTGTTGTACTTCTCGCCCTGGGTGATCAGACCGTCGAGATACTGCTGTTCGTACTCCTTGACCTGGGTCTGGGCGTCCGCAATGAGCGATTCCTTGGCACCGGGAATGACGAGATCGTCCTTGCCGAAGGAGATGCCGGCCTTGCAGGCCCAGGTGAAGCCCATGGCCATCAGCCGGTCGCAGAAGATCACCGTCTCCTTCTGACCGGAATGGCGGTAGACCATGTCGATGACGTTGGTCACCTCCTTCTTGGTCAGCAGCCGGTTCACCATTTCGAACGGCAGGCGCCGATTGCGCGGCAGGATGTTCGCCAGCATCATCCGGCCCGGCGTGGTGACGACTTTCTTGCGGATGGGATTGCCCTCGGAATCGACCGTATCGAAGTTGGTCTTGATCCGGGTCTGCAGGGCGACCACGCCCTCGACCAGCGCATGTTCCAATTCGCCGGGACTGGAGAACTGGGGCACGCGGTAGGCCTTGAGCTTTCCGTCCTTGATCGCCTTGAACGCCTTGGCGGGGTCCTTCTCGTCCGGTTCGACCGAGATTTTCTTGGGATCCCGAAGCATGACATCCATCCGCTCCATGGCGGCGGCGAGCGCCTCCTTGGAGTCGATGCTGACCTCCGGTCCGACCAGATCCGGCCGCTCGTGCGTCAGGTAGTACAGGCCCAGGATAATGTCCTGGGACGGCACGATGATCGGCTTTCCGTTTGCCGGCGACAGAATGTTGTTGGTCGACATCATCAGGACGCGGGCTTCCAGCTGCGCTTCCAGCGACAGCGGAACATGAACCGCCATCTGGTCGCCGTCGAAGTCCGCATTAAATGCAGCGCAGACCAGGGGATGCAATTGAATGGCCTTGCCTTCAATCAGCTTCGGTTCGAAGGCCTGGATGCCCAGGCGATGCAACGTCGGCGCCCGGTTAAGCAGCACCGGATGTTCGCGGATCACCTCTTCCAGGATGTCCCAGACCTCCGGCCGCTCTTTCTCGACCATACGTTTGGCCGCCTTGATGGTGGAGGCCATGCCGTAGAGTTCGAGCTTGGAATAGATGAACGGTTTGAACAGTTCGAGCGCCATCTTCTTCGGCAGCCCGCACTGGTGCAGCAGCAGCTCCGGTCCAACCACGATCACCGAGCGGCCCGAATAGTCGACGCGCTTGCCCAGCAGGTTCTGGCGGAAGCGGCCCTGCTTGCCCTTGAGCATGTCGGACAGCGACTTGAGCGGGCGCTTGTTGGCGCCGGTGATGACGCGGCCGCGGCGGCCGTTGTCGAACAGCGCGTCGACAGCCTCCTGCAGCATGCGTTTTTCGTTCCGGACAATGATGTCCGGCGCCCTGAGCTCGATCAGCCGCTTCAGACGGTTGTTCCGGTTGATCACCCGGCGATAGAGATCGTTCAGGTCCGAGGTGGCGAACCGGCCGCCGTCCAGCGGCACCAGCGGGCGCAGCTCGGGCGGGATCACCGGCACGACCTCGAGGATCATCCATTCCGGTCGCGTGTTGGATTCCTTGAACGCTTCCAGGAGCTTGAGCCGCTTGACGAGCTTCTTGCGTTTGGCTTCCGAGCCGGTCTCCCGCAGATCCTCACGGGTCGACTGGATCTCCTCATCCAGGTCGATCTCCTCCAGCAACGACTTCAGCGCCTCCGCGCCGATCATCGCCGTGAAGGCCTCTTCGCCGAATTCGTCCTGGTAGTCGTAAAACTCGTCTTCGTTCAGGAGCTGGAACTGCTTCAGGGGCGTCAGGCCGGGCTCGGTGACGACGTAGTTCTCGAAATAGAGCACCCGCTCGAGATCCTTGAGCGTCATGTCCAGGAGCAACCCGATGCGGCTGGGCAGCGATTTCAGGAACCAGATATGCGCCACCGGCGAGGCCAGCTCGATATGGCCCATGCGTTCGCGGCGCACCTTGGACAAGGTGACTTCCACGCCGCATTTCTCGCAGATGATCCCGCGATATTTCATGCGCTTGTACTTGCCGCACAGGCACTCGTAATCTTTGATCGGACCAAAGATCCGGGCGCAGAAAAGGCCATCCCGTTCCGGCTTGAACGTCCGGTAGTTGATCGTTTCAGGCTTCTTGATCTCGCCGAACGACCACGACCGGATCCGTTCGGGGCTCGCAATCGAGATTCGGATATTGTCGAAGCTCTGCGGGCCCTGGGGTTGGCCAAAGATCTGCATCAAATCATTCATCGAGGCTCTCCTCGCTACACCGGCTTGCGGCTTCCACGCCAAATCGGTCGGCGCGGAAATTCGTGAACATCAATTCAGGTTCCAACGACCGAATACCGCGGCGGACAAGCCGCCGCGGCGAAACGGCCGGTCAGAAATCCTCCTGTTGCAGCTCGACATTGAGGCCCAGCGACCGGAGCTCCTTCACCAGCACGTTGAAGCTCTCCGGAATACCGGCCTCGAAGTTGTCGTCGCCGCGGACAATGGCCTCGTAGACCTTGGTCCGGCCCGAAACGTCGTCCGACTTCACCGTCAACATTTCCTGCAAGGTGTAGGCGGCGCCGTACGCTTCCAGCGCCCAGACCTCCATCTCGCCGAAACGCTGCCCGCCGAACTGCGCCTTGCCGCCCAACGGCTGCTGCGTGACCAGACTGTACGGCCCGATCGAACGGGCGTGGATCTTGTCGTCCACCAGGTGATGCAGTTTCAGCATGTAGATGTAGCCGACGGTTACCTCGCGGTCGAATTGGGTTCCCGTCCGGCCGTCGACCAGGGTGACCTGGCCGCTGCTGCTGAGACCGGCCTTTTCGAGCATGCGGTTGATGTCGGCCTCGTGCGCGCCGTCGAACACGGGCGTGGAGACCGGAATACCCTGGCGAACGTTCCGGGCCAGCTCGATGACTTCGTCATCGTCCAGCGCCTTCAGCGCCTTGGTATCGTCCGCATCATCGTAGATCTCCGCCAGCTTCTTGCGCAGATCCGTCGCCTTGCCGCCTTGGTTGAGCGCTTCGACGACATCGCCGATCTGGCGTCCAAGTCCGGCGCAGGCCCAGCCCAGGTGCGTTTCCAGGATCTGGCCCACATTCATGCGCGACGGCACGCCCAGCGGGTTGAGGACGATGTCCACCGGCTGGCCGTCTTCCAGGTAAGGCATGTCTTCGACCGGAACGATCCGGCTGATCACGCCCTTGTTGCCGTGCCGGCCGGCCATCTTGTCGCCGGGCTGCAGCTTGCGCTTTACCGCGACGAACACCTTGACCATCTTCATGACGCCCGGCGGTAGTTCGTCGCCGCGCTGGAGCTTTTCGACCTTGTCGTCGAAGCGCGCCTGCAGCCGGCCGATGGAATCATCCAGCTGCTTGGTCATCGCCTCCAGATCGTCGTTGGTCTTGTCGTTTCCGGTAACGATCTGGCGCCACTGACCGGTGGTGAACTCCGCCAGCAGGGCCTCGGTGATCCGACCGCCGGTCTTCATGCCCTTCGGGCCGGACTTGACGGTCTTGCCGAGCACCAGCTCTTTGAACCGCTGGGCGAACGAGCGCTCCAGAATGGCGCGTTCGTCGTCGCGGTCCTTGGCCAGCCGTTCGATCTCCGCCCGTTCGATGGCCAAGGCGCGTTCGTCCTTGTCGACGCCGCGGCGCGAGAACACCCGTACCTCGACGACGGTACCCTGAACGCCCGGCGGCACCCGGAGCGAGGTATCGCGAACGTCCGATGCCTTTTCGCCGAAGATGGCGCGCAGGAGTTTCTCCTCCGGGGTCATCGGCGACTCGCCCTTGGGCGTCACCTTGCCGACGAGAATATCGCCGGCCTTCATCTCCGCGCCGATATAGACGATGCCGGCTTCGTCGAGGTTCTTCAGCGCCTCTTCGCCGACGTTCGGGATGTCCCGGGTGATCTCCTCCTGGCCGAGCTTGGTATCGCGCGCCATGACCTCGAACTCCTCGATATGGATCGAGGTGAAGACGTCGTCGCGCACGATGCGCTCGGAAATGAGGATGGAGTCCTCGAAGTTGTAACCCTGCCAGGGCATGAACGCGACCAGCACGTTCCGGCCCAGGGCCAGTTCGCCCAGGTTGGTGGACGGGCCGTCGGCAATGATGTCGCCGGCGTCCACCGGGTCGCCCACCTTCACCAGCGGCCGCTGGTTGATGCAGGTGTTCTGGTTGGAACGCTGGAATTTCAACAGGTTG
>Ga0066187_1000864_pt1 | contig 9955 bp, 7 predicted proteins | sample WorMetexBAHAMAS1_FD_58706 | JGI IMG/M metagenome (GOLD analysis project Ga0066187, IMG submission 58706) | Marine gutless worms symbiont microbial communities from Max Planck institute for Marine Microbiology, Germany - Inanidrilus exumae... | ecosystem: Host-associated > Annelida > Digestive...
AGGTGGAAAGGGAAGACCAAGTTCGTGTTTCGTTACGATCGGTAGAGGGATGTGGAAGTGGCGATCAGGGAGAATTATACCTACCCCAAAATTTCGCTTTCGCGGGCAGTTGTACTCTCTCAGAGTACTTTCCATCTAGTTCATTGTGTCTGATTTCACTGGTGATGCAGCTGATTAGGTCCATCTGAAGCTGCAACTAATTGTTTTCTGGATCCAGCCGTGTTGATAGGACGTGAGAGCAAGCATCTTATCCACATCGTCGGCCAACATCAGCGTAGACGTCATACTTGAAGTTGAGTGATAGCCTACTACGTGAACGTCAACGCATTTACAGTGTTATGTGAATTACCGTACTGCATGCACAGATACTTCATGTCTTTTTGCGTTAGTGGAGATGATAGAGATCTGTACACGAACACAAAGCAATCTACAACTGTACTGATGTGGCAACTGACAGTCAACGCAGTTTCCTGCTTGATAATGCGCAAATGGGCCGTTTGTTTTCTCGTATGCTATAACTATAACCGATAGGCCGTACCTGAAATAACACTGTTGTAGGTCAATGGAATGCTGGATGTACGCTCTGTTAAGCCGTATCTGGTGATGCCGAACAGTTCGGCGTTGTTGGCGGCGGAAAGCGATGACGTCACTTCCGTTCTGACACAAGACAATGTCGCCGTGGACACGAACATAGACTACGAGAACGACAGCCACGTGCAGTTCACGGTCGTCAAAGAGCCAGTCCGTGGTGCAGTCGATGTCGTCGACGATGACGGAAGGACTAAGCCGTCGTGCCGCCGGTTCAGCCTCGCTGACGTTCGACTTGGGTCAGTCGTCTATCGACGTGACGCCAGCGTCGACTCCGGCGTCGAGCACGACCAGTTCGTGGTCGTTGTCCGTCTGGACGACCTCCAGACGACTGGCAGCGTCGACGTGGACCTGAGACCGCGCCAACCCGCCACGACGGCCTTGCCGCGAGGCACACTGGAGGTGCGCGGCAGCTTGACGGCGACCGTCGACGAGCTGGCCGACGTCGTGCTCACACCCGACGAACTCGCCGTCGCCGTGACGTCACTTCCGGTTCCGGTCGATGTCGGCGACATCCGGTACGAGGTGACCGTGGAGCCGAGACACGGTGTGCTGTTGCGGGTCGGTGGCGCCGCCGTGCGGACGTTCACGCAGGCCGACATCAACGCTGGGCGGGTCCTGTACCGGCATCGTAACGTCAGCAGCGGAGCCGACTCTTTCCGGTTCCGTGTCGGCCATCGCGACGAGCTGTTTAGCGACGAGCTGGAGTTCATCGTGGACGTGGTCGAGTCATTCATCCCGCTGAATGCCGGTAACTTGACCGTCATCGAGGGTCAGTCGACGCTCGTCGACGCCAGCACGCTGATCCTCGGTGACCGCTACAGCCACTCAGCCGTCGTCGTCTTCACGGTGGTGACTCAGCCGTCTCACGGGCGACTGGAGGCTGCCGACAGGCCGAGGGTCCGGCTGACGCAGTTCTCCGGCAGTCAACTGCAAGGTTCTCTCGTTGGACCAAACAGCATGTCTGTTTAAGTTAGTAAGCAAGTAAGCAAGTAAGAAATATTTAATATTCAATATTAAATATTTAATAGTACAATTTAATAGTACGTTTGTATGACAAACGTACATGCAACATTGAAATAAAGGAAATTGAATAAATGCAGTAGCTTACAGTAAGGAATACTGTACAGCATATAATAAATGCACATATAAAAATACTAAATAATATTTATTAACAGAATATTACAATAAGTTAGTTAGTAAAAATCGTTGAACAGCACAACGTCAATATCATGTATCAAATGTCATTGCTAACGTCACCTTATCGCTTTGTATCATTTATTCGCTATAGCACCAGTATATCTTGAACATTTCTACGTGACTACTAACTTAGCATTCTCCTAAGATATCGAACAGCATTCCACTATCTATTATAAGTTTTTGCAATCTCTCGAGTCCTTCCGTGCTGGTGTGCATCTTGTTCACCCTGCAACGACTGCTCGCGCCTTCGATTCAGGCCTTCGTTGTTATAAGCTGACGTAGGCTATACAAGTCTCTGCGTGTATCAACTAGATACTGGGACACTGAGGTACGTTCACAACGGCGACGAGGCACCGGTCGACAACTTCACGGTGTCTGCGCGGCTGACGTCGCAGCCAGACAGACGCAGTCGACCGACCACGGTCTACGTCGACGTTGTCGGAGTCAACGATCAGCGACCAACGATCGTCGTCAACGCTCGTATGCAAGTCTGGACGGGTATCAACAGCTGAGCAGTCTATTCTTCGCTCTGTAGTCCATCAGGAACTCGCCACAGTGGACTGATGTGGACACGTCAGTCCCACATGTATAACAGAGGGCGTTTCTAAGATTGATGCAGATCCGATGAGTTTACGGGGGTTATAAGGAGGGACAGTGGGGCACGATGGTTGTCGCTTCCCTATATTGACTCCAAAATGGCCATATGCATGACTTGCTGGAATTACCAGCAATGGTCGTCTTCCTATACTACACTCAGAGGGAGGCAGACCCCTTCTGATACCCATCCGCCCACTTGACTATGTGCATTGTTTACCCGTCTTTTAGACCTGGTGACGCCTCTGACGCCCGTATATACACATATGGAATGCTGAAGCCAGGGCAGCGTCTGGGGTGTCTATTTTCTTCTGTAAAACGTGCGTGATAATGGAAAGCCGCTATGGGTTATTCGGTTACATTGCACGCGGTGCTCCTAATGAAGACCGTCGCCATGCAGTTGCTGCTGCGATGGAAGCTCCCATCGGACTGGAAACGACTTCCAGTAAGACGATCCTAGTTAGGAACCGTTGGTCTGATCTGAGACCGTTGAATAGCGGTCCCTCATACACGTGGAATAAAGCGTTCGACTGTGGACACTCAGTAACAGCGCTTCGCGAAGACGGCAAGTGGAGAGATAGACGCCCTTGTTGCTCGCTTTGCAATCTTGCATGTCTTCAATGTATAAATCTTTTGCAGTTAAGTTCGCCATACCCATGATATCCATAGCTACTAAACACTTGTTTATTAACGCATGTTCTAGATATGTTCCTACCCTGCAAGAGAATGAATGCATTAAGCTTAATTAATATTCGAGAAATTAAACTGTCTTTCTCTCAAAAATCGCGTGCTTAATGGTGGTGTCGATGGCTGTATGAGTTATGGATGATTATGAGTTGGGTCTTTTTGAGACAATTGAGATGGTGTACCGACAAAGCAATTATTGTCGCGATGTGCTGCTAAAACAATAACTGCTGCCAGTGCCAGGCACTGCCAGCCATATGCCTCAAACACGAAAGATATGGGCAGGTGCGTTGTGTTGGCTAAGCATGGCTCAAATTACTTTGACGCTTTTTTCTCTAATCGCCTCTCGCAATTTCCGAATTATTTCAGCGTAGTGGGCACCTCTGACGGTCTTGCTTGCTCCAAGTAGAGTCAGTTTACACAACAACGATACGCCTCCTGAAAACATCGCGTATGTTTAACTTGTTTTGTGAACCAGTAAACGAAAACGGAAACCTTAACTGTCCCAAAACACTGCACTGCTGCCGTGATCCTGCCAGGCTGCCAAGCATATCTCCTGCTTCGCGCAAGTACCGTAAATACGACTTCTACAGTGACACCAACGATCGGGTTTTTGGCACTGTAGGATCACTTAATAGATCTCTATGCAGTGTACTTTATTACTGTCCCGCCTACACATAGTGTAGGGGCTAGTATTGTTTTGCTCGCTGGCGTCTGTCGTCGTGTGTAACACTCCTGGAGCTATAATTAGACTGCCGCCGGCTTCACCCGCGGAGGCCAGGCGATGACGTCATGCCGCCTCCAGTCTAATTATAGCTCTATGGCGGGCCAGTAGTGTCACTTCCCGTTAGGGCGACACCTTGTTTATGTTGCTGAGTAGTTGCCTATCAGAGACCGATGAACTGCTGCAGGGTCGACAACTCCAATAACGTGTCAGCATCTGCTGGTTAAGGACGACGATACACCGGCTGAAAACATCGTCTACACTCTGCTTAGTCGTCCAGTCAATGGAGACGTTCTGGCAAGCGATGACGAGTTGAGGCGCGTCACCAACTTCACACAGGCCGACATCAACCGTCGACTGGTCGTCTTCCGGCATCAAGGTCTGATATTCAGGGCCTACGGAAGCGCATGCGCGCTTAGTACAGCAGTATAGTGCGAAGTTGTTCGATAGGCGGCGTTGGTCTCACGAAGGCATGTGTTATCGCAATTACCTAACACTTGTGTGATCATAGGTAGACCAGTCAGTCCAGTGTCTGTGCATGCAATCTTTCGGTCGACCGCTGCTAGACTAGCGCTTTGCTGCTGATTCACGTTCATCGAACATTCGACTAAGATGATTTTCAGTAATTTGTCGAAATTTAGCAACCGTGGCACTGGCTGGCAGTCAAAGACCAGTTTTCGCAGTGGTTGAATGCACACTTTGTGTACATGGGATATGTCATTGTCATCCACTCGGGCCACACTAGTTTAATTATTTGTACCGGTAGGTTATTGGACAACTACAACTCACACATCTGGGATAATTTACGACGTCAACGTAATATGATGAGTTAGCTGGAACTTGACTTTTTGTACATTTCTAGAACGCATGGATGCAATTTGTATATTTGCTGGCTGGCGACATGAAAAAAATGATATCATGTATTTCAGATATTGTCTTTTTATACCGGTTAATAAAATTTGATAAAATTTAAAAAATCTAACATTAACGCAGACAAGCATTGAGAATGCTGGTAAAAATAAATGACAAAAAGCATTCCACTTTCCGACTCCGAAAGGCGGTATTTTAGCCGTGCCTGTAAAGTTGACATTGACAATTTTACTCCATAATATAGCCACTTCTTTCTTGGCCTAAGTTTTGTAATCGCATAATTTTTATTAAAAGTTTAATCGTATTTTTGGTCTCTCGTTCGCTAACAGACAGGTACATATGTATGAAGTATTAATTTTCCTCAACAAAGTTGGTGAAGATGCACACATGCACACATAATAAAGACATCGATTTATGCAATATTTTAGTGCACAATTGTGATGTAGGCCAATTTTTATAGCCATTGCGTGCTATTTTGATGCAGTTTGTGGAATTTATTATATTTTCTCTTGCGAATGGCACATTAATTGTTTAAAATGTTAAGGCGCCAGACGAGAGTCTGTCCAGTTCGAGTTCCAAGTCAGCGACGGCGAAAGTGTGTCTGGTCCGGAGTCGTTTCTGATCGATGCGATACCACTGCAACTACATCTCGAAGTTCTGAATAGGCTGAACGCTTTCCCGGGCATCGTTCAGCCGATCACTGCCCGCCACCTTCGTGCCGCCACCAACGATCCAAACCAGACTCGTCCGATCGTCTTCGCGGTCCGATCCGAGCCGCGGCTAGGTCGTCTTGTTGTGAGGGAAGACGGCGGAGTTCAAGAGACGTCGACGTTCAGTCAGGCGGATATCGACGCCGGGATTGTCGGCTACGAGCACACGGCGACCGCTGCCGAGACGGCCTGGTCTCAGACGGACTCCTTCGTCTTCGACGTTGGAACTCAGTACGTCGAGTCGCCGCTGCGGTCACGACTGTTCACCATCTCCGTGTCGTACGGCCACGTCAACGGCGACAACATCAACTGGCTCATGACGCTCGGCACGGCCGCCGTCGACGAAGGTGGCAGCGTCGTCATCGGTTCGTCGACGCTGGATGTGACGCCGCTGCGCCGACGACTGACCGACGTGGTCGACGTCGACGCTGTCGTTCGCTACACGGTCGTCGATCCACCGCGGCACGGGACGCTGCAGGTGCCTGGACGGAACATGTCTGCCGGAGACCACTTCAGTCAGCAGCCGGTCGACGCCGATGAGCTCGTCTACCAGCATGACGGCAGCGACAGCGCGGCCGATCACTTCACGTTCTCCCTCGACCTCGACGCCGCTGCTGCCGTGGACGGACGGAACCTCGACGAACCGCCACAGACTTTCACCTTCAACATCAGCGTCCGGCCCGTCGACGACCAGCCGTTCCACGTCGTGACGACGATGCCGCGGATCGAGCTGGTACAGGGCTCGGCGCGGAACATCACTCCGGACATTTTACTGACACTGGATGAGGACACTCCGCCGGAGAGGATCATCTACGACGTGAACATAAACAGACCGCCGACTAACGGGCACCTGCGGCACACCGACCTCCCACCCACTGATGACGTCACTCAGTTCTCTCAGTTGGACGTCAATCAGCTCAAGATATCCTTTATCTCAAATGGAAGTCTCGACAACAGTACTTTCTATTTCTACGTGTCCGATGGCGTTCACAAATCTCTCTATATGGTACTTGGTTTACTATACATATCAAATAACTGCAGATTAAAAGTTTAAACATGTTTTAAACGTTTTTAATCTTTGTCACGTTTTTACATCTTTGACGTCTTACATTTTGCCAACGTTTTTTTTAAAAACACAACCCCAACGATAAACGCTTTCGAAACAACAGTATCGAAATAGTACTGACAAGTAACGATGGCCAGCATGGCCTAAAACACTGTTGATATAAAATTTCTATGAATATACAGCATACAAACCCACACGATCACGTTGATGTTACTGTAGGCATTGCTATCAGAGTGGAGGATGCGGTGACGGGTGTGACTAATTAATTCATCGGCCTATCGGCCTATTGGCGCTATCGGCTCACAAAATCACTTATGTTCTTAACATTTTGCGTCATTAGCTGTATATTTACTTCCGGTTGCGGTTTACGATAACGGTGGATTCCCACAGCAGTGGGAAAATTAGGGTTTATGGTTAGGGTTGGTTTTAGGGTTAGTTGTTGATATTCGTCGCAGCGGCGTGTCGGCGCCTGTCGTCCGATAGGCTAATGCATTTATTAATCACAGTATTTATGACAATCAGCATAAATACACAATGCGACTGGATTTATGTCTTGTTTGTTTGTGTAGGAATTCGTCATTACTATAACACGGCTGAGAATGGATGTGGTGCCGTCGGATGTTGAATTCCTTCAGGGTGAGATTCAAGCATTTATTACAAACGAGACTCTCGCGCTGACGACGAACGGCGACCGATCCGCCGTTCACTACAGCGTGACTACAGCGCCGAAGTTCGGCGGGTTGTGGCTTGATTTCACGCCGGTGACGACGTTCAGTCAGAGCGACGTCGACGCCGGCCGGCTGTCGTACATCCAGTCGAACCTTACGTCTGCCTTCGACGAGTTCATAATGGACGTCAGAGACTCGGCGCAGAACGAGATACGAGACGTGGAGGTGGACGTGATTGTCAAGGCGCGGGTCAACATACGCGACGAGACGATCTCCGTCAGCGGCGACGAACCGTTCTACATCACCGTCGACCTGCTGGACGCCAGCGACTTGGCGTCGCTCACTGGTGACGACCCGCTCTACAATGTGTTCATCCTGCCGCGTTTTGGCACCCTCAACGTCGCGGAGCAGCAGCGGCGACGTCGCCGGGACGACTGGGTGAAATGGCGACGAACAGCGAGAAGAAGAAGGAGGAAGGACAGCAACGAAGACGAACTGGACTCGTCATTTGTTGCAGCGAAAGTGATATTCAGTCACGAAGACGTCGTAAACAATCGGGTCACTTACTCGGTGAATCCGAACGTCACGCGCGCAGACGGCGAAGATGGACCACAAAGCGACGTATTCAATTTCACGCTACTTGCGCCGAATACTCAGCCGGCAGTCGGGTCGCTACAGCTTGAGGTGAGTCTGCCGCCGGCGACCGCAGCTCCGCCGGTCGACGACGACGACGACGACGAGTATGTTTACGTGTACGACGCGGAAGACGTCGAGGATGACGGGAAGGAGTACGTCACGACGGCTCTGATCGTCGCTGGTGGCGTGCTCACGAGCATCTGCTCCATCGTCGCCTACCGCTGCTACCGTCTGGGTCGCCGGCGGCGCTGGAAGCGGCGTCAGCGCGAGCTGGAGGCGCTGCGACCGGAGGACGAGCCAAAGCAGGTCGAACGGCACGCGGCCGACCTGCACCCGAGCGAGCCGCTGCTGACGCGGTCCGCCTGGACGGAACCGATGCACGTCGCCAAGTCGGAGGCGGAGATGCGGAGACTGCGCGCCGAGCACTGGCAGTCACGACGACGTCTGAACGACGCGCTGCGATGCACCGCGGTTGACTCGACCACCGACCAACAGCCACAAGGCGACAACGGTCTCGACCAGACGTTGCTTCGTCAAAGTCGCTTTCAAAGTCCACCGAACACTTCCGAGAGCCCGGAGCACGCGTGGCTCGATCGTTTCGGCCGAACGCAGCAAAGCTCGACGGGTGATGACACTGAGGACGGGCAGACGGAAGGACAACGAGAACGACCTGCCTTGTCACACGTGACTAGTCCACCGTCGAAGACGCCACCAACGTGTCAATCTACGCAACTCACACACACAGATACGCTTCTATCTTGGCTCGACAGACCACCCACCGCGCCCTCACCGGACCACCCACAACGATCCACTTCACCGACGTCCAAGGACCAGTCTTATCCGGCGCGCGATGATCGAACCACCTCGGAGGTCCCAGCTGGTTTATTCGGGCCTACCGCAGCGCGCCTACCACAGCTGCCTGTCAGGTATCCACATGGTCCAGTAGACACAGAGAGATATTCCGCTGATCGACAGACTTCGAGCGTGGATCAGCAGCAACATCAGCATCAAGACCCTCTGCGTCCGCCGCCCGGACATTCCTCGGTTCCATATCCAAGACCGACTCCAGGCCCATCAGATTTGTTACGATCAACGATGGCGCAGCCGCCAGTGGCCGGCGGAGGCGCACCAAGAAGAGATCGGGTGGCGCATGCGCAGTCGCGACAGCGAGGCGACGACGCATGCGCAGACGGGTCTCACTGCGGTACATCGACCACGACGCCGGAGATGAGTGTGACTGCACGGACTGCGCCGTACGACGACGACGTCGGCTACGTCACTGGGTCACGAGCTGAACAGCAGGTCGACGACAGAGGGCGCCACGGCGACGAGGCCGCTCATCAGGTTGTCTACGACTGGGACAAAGTTGATCCACAGCTGATTGACCTCTGCCGCAAGACGTCGCCGGTGCTCGATAAGAACCAGTACTGGGTCTAGTCGTAGCGGTTCGGCCTCGCTGTAACTGTGTTGTGCACACTAACGAAGTTACTCTACGTCGAGCCCGGTTAGTACTGAGATGGGAGACCATCTGCGAGTACGCCGACGTGTTATGTTACTGAGATTCCTACTTTTAGCGGGATGAGACATAGTTCCGGCCAAGAGACAGTGACGATGGGAAGGTACAGACTGTCGTCTGCTTTGTTATTAAACGACGGTATTGTATACGCTATTAAATTAATGCATGTTATGTCATTGCTATTGTTTATGCTTCGTACTGTGAACGATGTGACCTGACTACCTGATTCATCCCGCGTCCGTGCGTTGGGCCACACGTGACGTCATCGCTGCCTGTCCTCGAATGCAGGTGCTGCCACGTCCTCCCAGCTGAGTACCAACTCCCTCAGTCACCACTGTACAAGTTCTAAGACTCTATAGCCAGCCATACGCTCAACTCTCAAGTTATCTTCTCGTCCTATAGGATAAAGTAACCGACGATGCTTTTATCGCTAGCATATTGGCATCTATTAAGAGCTCTGCATCGACTTTGCTGTTTTCGGTGTTCGGTACAGATATTCTGATTGTTCGTTTGTCAACATCTGACTTCTCACTACAAGATTCAGTCGCACATTGTTTTGATGTTTTATCAATTACCGTATTAAAAACTTGTCAGTTTTGACAACAGTAAACAAGTTCATCATTAGTCACGCCGAAAAACACTATATCACGGCTTGTACGGTAGTACAAGCTGTTGTAAAAGCGACTAGCCAAAGTAATG
>Ga0066187_1000865_pt1 | contig 9950 bp, 10 predicted proteins | sample WorMetexBAHAMAS1_FD_58706 | JGI IMG/M metagenome (GOLD analysis project Ga0066187, IMG submission 58706) | Marine gutless worms symbiont microbial communities from Max Planck institute for Marine Microbiology, Germany - Inanidrilus exumae... | ecosystem: Host-associated > Annelida > Digestive...
CATCATCATCATCATCATCATCATACTTCACATACATGGACAGTGTAATGTAACACATGTGTGATATTATGCAGGTTTCGGACACAATAAAATCATAAAAGCACAACAAGGTCAGTGCTGAATATTTAGTATATAGGCCTAAACTATACGATGTTGCTTACTGATTACTGATGCAGTGGACGACGATGATTTTCTTGACTGTAAATACACGAATGAGTACTTACCAATATTTTTTTATTGCCGGCCAATATAAGTTCGTCAGTGCTAAACGTTTGGCAACATAATCCTCGCCTAAAAGCTTTCCAAAACAGACTATCAAGACGGGCCTTTTAACAACTGGCCAGCCAAAGATGGAAGAGCAAAAGTGACAACAGACATTACAGTGGCAATAAATATAATATGTAAGGCATCACCGGACAACCCTTGATTCTTCAACTGAGCAACTAAAGTACAGTAAAATGGGTGAAATGACCTTAAAATTCACTAGGCCATGCATTACTTGCGTCGTCGACTGTTCCGGTGTCCAGTGGTCTGTGGGTGGTACGTGCGTAGAAGTGAAACTACCCCCGAACATCGACAGTAGTAAAGTGACGGCCGGCTACGCCGGTACGACTGAGAAGTCTCCGCTACGCACGAGCAATGACAGCCCGCTGTACGCCGAGTGCGTTCAACCGACGTCGACAGGCAAACCGGCCATCAGCTACGTCCTGCTGCATCCGGGTTCCACGGCCACCGTGCTCGACGCGCCCGGGTCGCCGGCCTACAGCGACCGCGGTCGTGCCGTCCGTCGTCGGTCGTCGTCCTCATCGTCGGACCTGCGGACGCTGACGGACCGTCTGGAACAGCTCGGCGCCGTCGACGTGGCTCGGTTGTTGACGGGGTCGGCGAGCGCTGACGCCGTCGCCTGGTCGTCGGTGACACATCGAGGATGTTGCATCTCACTGCCGCACTCAGGTAAAGTAAAGTAAAGTAAGCCTCATTTGTAGAGCGTTTTATTACGAGCTGCTCATCTCTACGGCGCTCCGGTATGGCACTTGTAAACACGGGATCACACAGTTTTCACCTGCCAACCACATGTTCATCCACAAGTGGAATGAGCCATACATGCCTTCCCAGCCACATATCTTCACAGCCCTTTGGCAGATAATCATTTTTTACATTGAACGTGGAACCGTTTTTGCGCAGTAAGAACATCATCAACTAGAAAACTGTATTGTGTGGAATGATACAATACAGTATTCGCCCGAAGCGGTCAGATGTCCGTGCACAAGCTGTTTACTTCCTGCATTCGACGATGCCTAGTGTAACGTTCCTGCGACTGAGTGATGTCACCGTTATCCGCCGCGTTACTTATTTTCAGTTTCCAATTCAGTCTGTTTTTCTTCAATATATCGCTCGCCAGACCGCACCAGCACTGCGGCGTACTATTGGTTTTAATATGCAATATCGGACATAGGACGTTGCCGAAAATTTGGGTAGGTACTTTTCTTGTGGGGAGCGTACATACCAGGGGAAAGACTTTGAATTGATTCTAACGATAAAAATGGAAACTAGACATCCCGTAGAGGGTCAGCTTGGTAATGAATTTCCGGCGATTTGTAATCATTGTGTAGTTATGACAGCCTGAAGTCGCAAGACCTGGAAATTTTGTGAGCAATTTTTGCGTTTATTTAAAAAACGACCCCTTGCGGTAAGAAAGACTAAGTTTACATGGCGACACCGATTGACGTTGTTGTGTTCAAATGTCGTAAAATTGTCCGACGGGAAATCGCCGAAATCGTGCGTTATTTACTTGATCAAAAAACGAAATTTTGGCTGCCTCTCAAACTGTCGCTACTGCGCGGATCGCGCCCAAAATCTAATAGGGCCATCCCCAACAATGTGCTCACAGTGTTTCAGATTTCACCCAAATCGGTTCACTGTCGGCGGAGTTATGGCCGAACGCGTGAACACCGTTTTTGTCCCGTAGAGTATTTCCATGATTCTCCCGGAGCTATCCTTCGCTTCGGGCGAATAATTATTGCCGTTGACTGCTAGGAGTTAGTCTGACGGTTCCTGAAGGCGCCGTGACTAAGGGCTGCACGGAAATCGTATTCATTGTCATTCTACGCGACAACAAAGATCGACCAAAGCTTTCCGGTCAGTTCGTTTTGTACTGACCATCCTCTTAATTAGTCTTTGACGTCAATATGTGCAATGCGTTACTCGCAATTTGTCATCAAATACTTCTTTCATGTGTATAGGTTATTTGCTTGTCGACTATTACTGTTCTGTGCTTGTTTACATGGTGATACTCAGATTGAAGTGTTTTCGTTGTATGAGAGTAAACAGCACAGCAACAAGCCAGGGGCGTAACTGGTTAGGGGAGTCCGAGGGTTCGGACCCCGCCCCCAGCCACCACAAGAGTGACTTGTGAGATTTTTTTTCAACGCAGGGGTACGCCCTCTGTCAACTGTCGTGGTTTCATGCTTAAGTCGTGGTTAAAATGCGTGTTATCACTAAGAGCCAGTCTAACCCAATTTTCATGCAAAAAATTTGCTGTGTGCTTCACCTTCCGGGGAACTTCGTCCCCAGAACCTCTACCGGGGTTTTGCCCTTGGACTCCACACCCCCTATACTCGACCCCCAGCTAGCAAAACCCGCCTACATGCATGCAGCAAGCAACAGATCCGTGCAACGTACCACCGAGTGTAACAATCGCTCTGTATAGGACTATTTGCAGTTATATTTTAAGCAGTAATGTCTTACATATATACAAAATGACAGAAATGGAAACTATAGGCCTGTATATCTTCGTCTTGGCGGCCGTTTTCAAGTTGAAAGCCTCGATTTTCTTCATCTGCTTGTTCCGGTAGAGAACTTTTGATTATTTACTGACTTCCTGTTATCAAACCAACAGCGTCAAAGCAGTGATGAACACTCAAAGCAGTGATCGCAACCACCGGCCTGCCCTCATCTTTCTTCTTCCACTGTCGGACTCCTGAGCGAAGAGACGGTCCCTTCACAGTTTACACCGGCTCTCCAACATCAGATCAGCAGCTTATGAATTCAGTGTAAATTATAACTAAGCCGCAATTCTTGGAGTCGCCATATGGCAAGGACAAACAAGATGCAGTCGGAGACGGCAGGCTTTGCCTCCGGTGCCGCCACCTTGGCGAACTCAACGAAACATACGCGTTTTCTCTGATTGTGCTCACTCTCTCTGTTTTGTGAAAACATGACGTCATCCACAAAACCGGAAGTACATAACGTACGGCATTACCGTCAGAGAGGGACCGAGTCACGGACGAGGTAAGACCGTAAGAAGTACAGAAAATTTGGTAAAGTTCGGACGTGTGGTTTTCGAGATATGCGAGCGAACAGACAGACAAACAAATAAACAGACAGACGTACAGACATTGATCACAATACTTTGCACCCCCACCGGGGGCGGATTAATTATGTTGATAATTTGATACAGATACAGAGACGATGTTGAGTCCGGTGCTGGTGCTGGGTCCGTCGTCGGTCGTGCTGTCCAAGCCAGTCGTTCTGACGTTCCGTCACTGTGCCAGCGTCCGTCATGGTCAGTGGACGTTGTCGCTCATTGGCAGCGACTCGCCGTCCGACGAATTGCTCCGCTGGCAGGTGCGCCAATATATGATCCTCCCGTCACTGCTGACAGCCCCCAACAAAATTAACCACAGAACAGGTGGACGGATCTGTGATACTGCAATGCTGTTGCTGCTGTTTTTTTGTCAGCAGTTGATTAGACAGCAATCTGGGACAGGGACTACGCATGTCTGTGTGTCGCTGTCTGTTTTTCCGCACAATATCTCAAAAACCGATGCAGCTTGGATCACCAAACTTGACATAGGAATGTTCCAAGATGAGGCCTGGAAGCCCTTTTAATCTGGGAACAAAAGGTCAGAGTTCAAAATCATCGAGTCACAACAACATTGTCGGCGTGGGTCTTTGCACTCTTGTGAGTGCTGGCTTCTTCTAGTTTCTTTAATATAGGCTTCGTAACTTAACTGAAGGCTTACCGGTTTTTTTCAAAACTTCTTCTTTTTGTACCTGCGTTGCTGGGTCTAAAGGGGCCAAAGGGAGTGAACGATGGGCGTAGTCGAGTGGGCGAATGGCTGTCGGGAGGGTCTCCCCTCCCCACTAGGGTTGACTATGAGAAGAGGAAAGTTGTACGCAATTCAACCAAGTCAACATAGGCCTACTGTCGCTTTGTAATCCGTGTATGGAAGCGGCAAGCTTCATGCCTGAACGACCGTCCTCATACATCCCTGTAAACTCATCACAGCTGAGTCAGTCTCAGAAACGTCCTCTGACAAAAGTGGGACGGACGTGTGTACAGTGGCGACGCCCTTGTAAGATCGCCGGATGAATGTATCCCTATGTGCACGTTTAGCTGACTTCATTTTTCTAGTCAGGTGGATACGGTCGCATGAGAGACGATCGATGCTGTTACAGCTGCTGGCGAGGATCGGTGAAGAGACGTTGAACACTCCGGTGTTCGTGCAAGTGGAGGCGGGACGCTGCCACGTCATGACCGAATGCCTGATGCGGTACGCGCTCATCGGACAGCCGGCCAGCGCCGGCTGCAACGCCGTCAAACTACTCCAGGTAGCCGTGTTCGCACCTGTAAGTGCAGTCGCTACCGTGTCCATCTACAACCTGCGCGTCTACTTCGTCGACGACACTGCCGACGCATTTGAGGTAGCGTAGCCGCCTGTTTGACATCAGGACTTGTTGCTTTCAATAACTGTCTTTTTCGCGTTCGAATTCATACGATAACCACATTATCGTGAGGACTAGTGCAAGTATTATGTGGATTTGTGGGTTGAGATTCCTTTTCTATAGTAGTGTTTGCTGGAGAGGAACAATGTTACGAATATGAACGAAAGGTCCACTCACTGTTGTCAAGTCTACGGAAACAGATAAAACATTTTGTATAAGTGTTCTGTAAAGTACATCCAATACTATATCTCGAAACAGTCTTTGTAACATTTAAATGTTTGATGTTTGTTGTCCCTATACTATAATAAGTTCATACTGTCAAGGGTTCGGACGATAGTGTGAAAATCCGATAGTTGATAGTATCGGTAAAAACAATCGCGCGAAAGCGAGTTCTTGCTGAAGGCAATTTATTTACAGGTAGGCCTATCGCTGCAGTGCGTGTCAATGAATTCGTAAAACACACAGACAAAAGTAGCAATTTTATACTGTAAACTGTTAATTCAGACAAACTATTCATAATGTTGAAAAGTGTCTAAGTAACTAGGGATTTAATTATTTTTCGTTTGGACTATAGCAATCAAGAATCAGCAAAAACGCGTTATGTCCCAATCTGACGCTGTATAGGTGTGACATTTTAGGGCGGCACTGCAGGAACAATCGGAAAACTATGAGTAAAACTATCGGCGATAGCGATAGTCACCGATAGTGCCGACTATAGGCGAATACGATAGTCCTAACCCTAATACTATCAGTATTACATGACCGACTCGGTTTGTGAATGACTTAATTCGTGTTTTCACTTTTCACGCAATGCGACTAAAGGGGCAGAATCAAAGACGACGTTGTTTCGTCGAGTTTACCAGCTGGCGGCACCGCGGGCGTAGTCTGATGTCTATGATTGCCTTGTAGTCGTTTTCACATCCGCCGCAGGTACAGTAGGTGGGCATACGTTTTCCCCGCCGTTTGTCTGGTTCTGGTTTGTTTGTGAACAGCGGAACCCAAAAAGTCATGGGCGGATTTTCGTGAAATTTGGAAACTGTAGAGGAACACTCTAAACCACAGAAGAGTTGATTACATTTTGGAAGCTTATGGTTATGGTTAGTGTTAGGGTCAGCACACTGTGGCGGAAGTATGCGCTGTACCGAATGCCGCTTAGTTGCCAGTGCATTCGTAGAACGTGGTGCGAGTGGAGCAGCAGCTTGGCGGTCGACTGCTGGTGAAACCGCGCTTGATACAGTTCCAGTTCGGCGGCTCAAACCTTTGCGTCTCTATTGAACAGCTGAGTCCAGGCTGGCGCTGCAAACCGCCTGACAACGTCCAGGTATCGGCTGTCATTTGCGTCTGACGAACTTTCCATCCCAGGTTTCCAACACTTAATTGAATAAACATTTTACACAACTGACGGTAGTCGCGGGGTAGGGTTTCCAGCGACGTTGGTGTCTGTCTGTGCGTCTGTCTGTTTTTCCGCACGATATCTCAAAAACCGCTGCAGCGAGGATCAATAAACTTAACATAGATATGTTCCACCGCAGTCCTGCAAACCCGTTTATTTTGGGGTCAAAAGATCAAAGGTCAAGGCCACGACTCACGAGGCACAAAAACAGTGGCGGCCATGGGTTTTTGCCGGCATCTTCTAGTTAAACTTCTTCTGCATTTATTCGACTATACTGACTGGTGCGACGTATAACTAGATTCCTCTTAGCATTATTCGGAAGATCATTTGTCACATTTAAAGTAACATGAAACTGAACTTTTGTAGTACATGTGAGATAGAAAACTGGGGAAAGGCTGGTATGTTTTATATACGAGATAATAAATGAAATACTAAAATAAGCTTAAATGTTATATTCGACAAACGAAGTTATATTGCATTGTAGGAAAAGTGATCGGCATTGTAACACGTAGGCCTAAAAACACTATATCATACACAGGCCTAATTGGCAATGTTTTCTATTAGAGACTAAACGTTGATGTACATTTTAGGCCGTATCATCACATCAATAGCTAGATGCGACCTATTGCTACAGGCGGTCTGTAGGCTGGTGTACGCAGCAAAAAAAACAATAACGGCGTCAGCGCCACTGCTGTAGCCAACTGCATTGCTCCAGACTGGCCATGTTTACATAACTTCTGCCAGTGAAACATTCGCTCCTCCTGCGATGCGGCTTCTCGTCAAAAATCTTCGAAGTTTGATTACTTGTTTTCGAGTTGCGACGGACGACATCAAACATGTAAAGGTGGGCGACTGTGTGTATAGGAAATTCCATTCTGGCACATCTGGAGCGGAACTCAGAACGGACTGCACTGCGCCTTCACTCTGGAATGCTGCGACGGTTGCCAGTCACAGCTTGCGTGCGATCTTCACGTCTTCCAGCAAGCGCTGCCCGCCAGTCGACAGACCGTCCACATCTCATGGAATCTTAAAGACGTAAGTCGTCTACAATGTAGACTAAGAGGCTCATTGCATCTATGGGGCCTATTTCAAAAGTCACCGATACCATGATGCGATGTAATTTTAATGTGTCTCTTCAACCTCATTCTAGTACCAGTTCCTCCATTTTCGACTCACCTATTCCTTTACCCACCACTTCTTCCTCTTCTGTTTCACCACTCTGCTCACCCATAACTCCCTCTTTTACTCCCGGCTTAAAATCTACCTGTTTCACAAATCCTAACCCCTTAGTTTCACTTCTTCCTCCCGGACTGCCTTCACTGACTTTTGCCCGCACCGTTTCTTCCGAGCTAATCGGTTTTTGTTTTTAGTTTTTCCTTATTTTTGTTCCTGTGCCGTGCGCTAGATCAAGCTGGCCATTTCATCAGCTTTTGAGCGCACGTAAATATATAGTATCGTATCGTATCGTATCGTATCATAGTCTATTGCATCGCTCCTTTTGACTTGCTAAATGCTGTCTCTGGAATCAACTCTTGTCGTCAGCTGCATTCAAGTATTTTTACTTCTCACTTGTCTCATCTCGCTTCTCAGATGCTTTTTTCTGTTGATTCATCGCTCCATCATCCGTAACTGCCTCGCTTTCACTTACGGCTAAAAAAGCTAAATGTTTCACAAATCATTCTCTTCACGTACTATTGCCTGGGCCGTTTCTTCTGAGCTACTTGGATTATGTTTTCATTTTTTCCTTATTTTTTTCGTTATGTGCCGTGCGCCAGATTAAGCTGGCCATCTCGTCAGCTGTTGAGCGCACGTTATTCTACCGTAACGTATCGTATTCTGCCTCTCTCACTTTCCAGTGTGCCACGCTAAACATTTTGTATCGTACTCATCGTCATTTTATACAGGACGTCGTTGAGATACATTGTATATTATTGCATTCCTGTTTATGTGGGTTTGCGACAGAGCTGTTCGAGTTCTGCGGTCGTGACCCCACGTCACTGCATTGCTGCTGCTGCTGCTGCGTCGTCAGCTCGTCGTCATGCCTCACAAACCATCACTGACGCGTCCGGCAAACTCTCCGTCTGTCACTCGCTGCCTGTCCGCTCCCGGCAAGTATTCCAGTTTCAAAAACGTCCTGCCCCGTACGGGCTGCTGAGCTGTATTGCGCCCGATTCATTTTTTTGATTCCGGCGCTATATAAATTGTTTGTTTGCTTACCTAACTTCCTTCATTACTTTCTTCCTTTCTCATTTACTTCCTTACTTATCGATAGTCTTGGAGAATAGGCCCGTTCCGTTTCCAGGTCGTAAAAGGCGACCAAACCTGGCTTTATTTTTTCAGTTTATTTTATTTGTGTTGTTGCGTATTTTGTTACGGATGCATGCTTGCTTTTGTTGTGTTAGATTTAGTTTTTTCAGTACTTAGACAAGAGATTGGCTGGGAAGAATGTCCCCGAAATGACATTTTGAGTAAAGTGGGAGTACATACCTGAACTAAATCAATTCCACAACATACAAAACGCGTTGTATGCTATTTCTGAACGAACTGATGAAAGACAAAATCATGTGCACAAGCTGAACACACATCCAACTAGAAATAGAAAAGCCTTCACTCGAGGTCGCACCGACCACTTTGCAACTTTTCCTCCTGTGACCATTAACTTTGACCCATGACCTTGACCTACGAACGAATTTGACCAACACAGGGTCAGGCTGAACCACCATGCCAAATATCGAAGTTATAGTCCCGACACACGCCTACACAACCGTCGACCGACCGTCTGTCATACAGGGCCACTAAAGAGGTCGGTCAGGAAGGCCTATAAGAGTTGTCAGCTCGTGTCGTCGTTCTTCAGGCTGACGACAAGCTTAGGAATCAGTTAGTTATTGCACTGTGAGTAGTACCGGCGCCAAGTAGGGGAAGGGCAAAGAGAGTTTTAGGGGGCACATAGCGACGTGATACATTAGGAAAAACCCTGGCCACAGCCCCACCAGGGGAGGGCAATTTTTCTTGTGGGGGCCAGGCCCCCTATCACCCTCCCTGCTGGCGCTGACTGTGAGACACTTGGCAGAAACGAATATTGATTGAGTTAAGGTATTACGTCCCATCCGACATAAAAACAGGTCATTTCGGACACGTTCTTCCCAGCCAATCTCTTGGCTTAGTACTGAAGCAGAATCGAATATTAAACATAATAAATATCAAGGGCGTAAGCTGACGAATGTTAAGTCAAGTGTCAAGGAGAAATTCTAGCACAATTTCTAACGTTTTCAAAGTTTTTTTGGAACTCATTTTTGCGTACAATTGCATTACTGTAGCTCAATTACCAATTGTTTACTTTCATTTGGTTGATAAACCCGTGGTCTTTGGTTCACGAACAAAATTTCTGGCCACCAAAATATCGTCACCTCTGTATAGGTTCAGCCTTTTGTGGTCAGTGAAAGAAAGTAGGCCTATTGCCAATTTGTGTTTACTACAATTAATGAGGGAGTTGGCTGTTACAGGCTGCCGGTGGAAGTAAAGAGGGAGTTGTGCATTGTGCTTGATCCACCAGTTGCACGCGGTAACGACTGGAGAATGCTGGCACAACGACTCTCAGTAGACAGGTAAGACGGCAGAAGACGTCGCCGACTGGCTGAAAAATGTAGGCCCTATATGCAGACCCACCATAGCATAGCATAACATAACATATTCGTTTAATACAGGTTGTCAAAAGCAACCATTCAAAATTTAGTTTACGCAGCGTTAGTATGAATATTTATACAACATACGAATTATGAAATCGTATCATTTAGAAATTAGGTTTTGTTAATCATTGTCATGTTGTGGG
>Ga0066187_1000867_pt1 | contig 9935 bp, 9 predicted proteins | sample WorMetexBAHAMAS1_FD_58706 | JGI IMG/M metagenome (GOLD analysis project Ga0066187, IMG submission 58706) | Marine gutless worms symbiont microbial communities from Max Planck institute for Marine Microbiology, Germany - Inanidrilus exumae... | ecosystem: Host-associated > Annelida > Digestive...
TTATAAATAATTTAAAATAAGCATATTTAAATTAATTTAAAATAAGCATAAATAAAATACGACAAACGTGGTTAATTTGAGCCTATATTGCATTTACTCTGGGGGTCGTGGAGGGGTTTTGAGGTTATATCTCCCCCAAACGGGAACAGATCGGGATGAAACCTGGAATATAAGTGAGGGGTGAAGGTGCACACACACACAAAAAATAGGTGAAATCGCTACAGGGGTTCCATCTAAGGATGTCAAAAAACATGTTTTGTTTTTCTATGTGTCACCAATATAACAAGGACTTTCGTCCACGTATCCTGCACCGATTTTGAGCATTTTTGAAGTAAAAGATGTGAATCGGTGTGTGCATGCGTAAACCGTTGAAAAATTTCTGAATTTCTGCACGGGATTTACAGGTCCCAAAACAACTGAAAATGGGTACTTTCGCTGGGGTGTTTGTGATTGGGGTACAGCTCAACGGCACAATTTCGGGCAGTGGGAATCATTTCGGGGACTAGTCGACATCCCTAGGTTGTGCCTGCCGTGGGTCAGTTTTGGTGAGGGACGTATGGTTTGTTTGCTATAAGCGGACGAAAAAACAAATTTCGGCAATCGCTGCCGTCGACGTTTTGCAGTTGTGATACAGAAGTAAACAAACCAATGTATGCATGGCACACTGTGCAACGTTGCATCAGTAAATAAGTAAACACTTGTGTCACCTGCCATGATAAATGCTCTCTTTAAGTCTATATAGCGGTGTGTCTTCAGATACACTTCAACCGGTCTAGTTTCTTATTTCTTTTCTGTACATAGATATCTTTGTGTGTGTATAACATATTACCTCCTCCACCATGACACATTGAAATTGGCACAGTGTCTTTAATGCACCACATGTGTTGCTTAAATTAGAAAACAAAAGTGAAAGCCTCGTCCTCATTGGAAATTTCAAGGCTGAAAGAGTTCATGCTGTTGTGGTCGTTATCATGAGTATCACGAGCTTTGAATGGTAAATAGTCGGGAAGTATGCAAGTGATAATGATAATGCTGATAATGAGATGCATTTCACCATGTCTGAAAACTCATACAGCAAATACCGGTAGTAACACACTAGATTGGTCAGCATTACAGCGACGTTGTGTAAATTATGCAGCAATGCCTCACCGTCGCAGTCATCAACCACACGGCCAGTTGCTGCTGCAAGCGTACGTCTTCGAGGCACGCAGGACAAACCTGCCAGCTTATCTCAGCAGATACCTCCACCACCTGAACCAATAAGCGCTCGACCTGCCGAACCACTCACACCGTCAGCCATGTGAGTATCTGTGGTTGTCGGTTTGTGTCGGCTGTTGAATTTTGTAACCGCTTTTACTGGAAAGACAGTGATAGGTGCCTTGTCTATTGTCTTCATACGGTGGCAGGTTTGTTGCAGTGTGGAACATTGTACAGTGTGAGTCAAAAAAGACAATATACTTGACTTTCGATTATAACTTTGGCAAATGTGGACCGATTTACAAAATTCTTTCAATATCAGATTCCTGCATCAATTATGTATGTAACTGTTACAGGATCTTTTACCTCATCTTAACTGTGTTGCTACACTACCTTGGGAAATTCCAAAGTCAAAAATAACAACAGAACGTTTACAACAGAACCATCAAAATTACTCAATTGTAATAGAAACTTAACAAAACTTAACAACATTTAGACGACAAACGCTGCGAAAATATCACAGTGATGATTTACATGTTTCTTGTGCAATATATGAAGCACAGAATGCAGATAACGCAAGAACATTGGGAATATGATTTGATGACAAACTCTCTGAAGTTTATGCAACAAATGACTTCTCCACTGTCGCAAGGTGACAGTAGTGTTTGTAACTAATACCTACTGCAGTCCACCTACCTGATAAATAGTACGGAAGTTAAAGCAGGTGCTAAAAACGTCCATCTCAAACACAAACACAAGCTCGCAGACACGTCATTCATTCACTGGTACGAGCTTTATCAATGACTGTTTGCTGCAGCTGCAGCCCAAGCTGCATGTCAATTATCCGCTGCTGACATCACGGATCCTACTCTAAGCACTGCTGCATTGTTTCTCAGATTTTACAGTCATAGCGGACTTGAGCTATTAAGGCAGACACATATCTTGCAAGACGAATTTTGAGGTCTCACATGCAATTCCAATATGCATTGGAAATCGGCAGCAATTGCAATTTTCAATTTTCACAAGGTAGTGTAGAAACGTATTTAAGGTGAGGTAGAAAATCTTTATGATGTTTGTGTACAAAATTTCCCTGGGAATCTGACAGTGAAAGAATTTTGTACGTCGATCTACATATGCCAAAGTTATGATCAAAAGTCAAGTGTATTGTTTTTTGACTAATGGTGTAGTTTAGTTTTGGCAGAAAACGTTCTGAAGTTCCAGATAGACGTCCAGGAATGTGATTGGATACCGTTGTAAAACGAGAAATTTTAATCATTATTTGTAGTTGTTGTGAGTATCCATCATGAGTTATTATTTATTAAAACTATGACAATTTGGTTAAATGTGCATACATTTTAAGTATTTCTTGTACTGGATCTGTGACTGAGTTCTTCATAACTCAACCATTACATACAGTTATGATATTTACTGTGCGACGCTATGCTAGCGCAGTATATGCTGTCATCGTTTGTCCGTCCGTTTGTCTGTCCGTCTGTCTGTCTCTCACACGCCGGCACTGTACCAGAACGGCTAAATGTAGGACCAGGAAGTGAGTGGAGATATAGAGACTTCAAATGTCCACTAATGACAAACCACCTCTGAAATGGGCGTGGTCAGGTCGCGTGACACATTAACAATTTTTGTGAATCGGTAGGGTATGTCACGTCCTAGCCTGGATGACAAACCTCCCCTAAAAGAAGAGTGGTCAAGGTCACGTGACCCATATTTTAAATTTTGTGTCTCCGATCATATCTTTGGAATCAGTGAAGCTAGGCATTTCAAATTCTGTGTGCTGAATAATACTGAGGAGTGAGGATTGCGTGATAATATCACGGAAATGGTGCAAGATAGACATAGTTGCCATGGAAGACTAATAGGAAATCATATGTGGACTATTGCATGGCACCATTCCAATGCCCGTGAATGACCTTGAAGGTCACTTTTGCTCTTTGAAACCTTTATAACTCCAATACCTCATGAAACAGCATGAATCTACTAACGTAACGTGTCGCACAGTTCCTCTGCGGTAGCTGAGCTTCTTGCGCAGTGTACTGTATATAAAATTGTCATGTGTCTGAACAGACCTAGTGATGCTTCTGGTTCATCTAAACATTCAGCAGTTTCGCCGACAGTGGGCACAAAATTTCCGCGTGGCATTTCCAGTCGTCGGACATTTCACGGACAGATTCCTGGCCGCCGGTCTGCTGGCACTGTAGGTGGCGCCACTGACAGCGCAGTGGACACTCCGCAGGCTGCGTTTGGCAACCAGTCAAGTCGACTGTCATTCCTCAACAAGCTGACGTCCAAATTTGCACGACGGTAAATTGCATAATAATAATAATAATAATAATAATAAAAGCATGGTGGTAGGTGATCGGAGGAGGTGCAATGGCAGCACACATCTGCAGATAGGACAAAGAGCCCTATGATGAAGACAGCAGAAAACCACCTCATTATTATTCCCTAGAAATGACCTGCATGGGAATGTAGTCAAAAACCTGCTGGTAACAGCAGAAGATCAAGAAGGAGGAGCATGCTGGTATATGTAGCATTGTGCAGTATTCAGATGCAGAGCTACAAAGTACCATCATAAAAGTGAGGTTTATGCTATAGCAATTTAGATTGTAGACCATGTCTTATAGTTGTTGGTTGTGTTAGAAATAATTTTCTGGTACAACATTGGCATATTTATCTATCGATTTATGGAGACCACAGTGTAACCAATAGGCACAGTTGTCTAACTTCAGCCAAAAGACAGAACGAAAAGTTACTTGTGAATATTCATACATACAAAGGCATGGTCCGTCAGCAGATAATACACATAGGAAGATCCGGTTTTTTAATCTACATCCATGTCATCCAGATATCACTTAGAAATGGTGTCGTTACCCCAATTGCTTGTGGCACACTCTTCCAATATCAAAGCGAAAATTAGCATTTATTATGCAGACGATCACAAGCTCTGGAAGTGGAAGTTGTTTTACTGGATTTCTTTACACAGTAGTGGTAGACAAACAAGCACGCGTGCCTTTGCAGCACGTCCTCATTGCTACCCAACATTGTGTTGTTTATGCTTTTTACTGACGAGAAAAATTTCGTTGATGCTCATATAAAATGACTGATAGTGCTTCTTGAACTTCATAAAGAAAGATGTTTGAAAACCAGCCGATTTGTCTGTTGCAATCTTTCCCTGTCAGTGACATTAATCAAATTTGTTGACGAATGACGAAATGGAATCAGACTGGACACGAGATAATGATTAAACTTATCAAACTTTATGAAGAAAATGCTGACACCTTCATTATGCTGCTAACACAAACTATTAAGCAGTTTCACAACAGAGATTATGAAATAGCCACTTTGTACATACTCCAAACACAAAAGCAACCAAAAAATCCGTCACATATCACAGAAAAATGGGCCAGCTTTTGGCAGCCAATATTTTGCAGCCGACAATATCAGCTGATATTCAGCGATCATATATCTTCGGCTGTAGACTGCTTACTTCCCTCAGGATTGCCTTCACAGACTAAAAATTTAACCAAGTCTTCTTTGCTAATCAGATTCTGTAGTTACTCTGTTCGTTATTTTTTGTCATGACTCCACATGGTGGTTTAAGCTGTCGGTTTTTAGCACACAGTAAACGTTCGTTACTGTTTCGTACTGTTGGACGTCAGTGTGCAATGTGGTGCTGACGTGTAGGCCGACCAGCGAGAACCGCGACTCCATTGGCCAGCATCTGTCACCGGTGCCACCACCACCAGCCGTGTCAAAGCCGCGCTCGCTGCGCTTCACTTGGAGCATGAAAACGACGAGCACAATGGACCCGAATGACATGATACGCGAGATCAGACGCGTTCTAGACGACAATAACTGTGACTATGAGCAGCGTGAACGATTCCTGCTGTTGTGTGCGCACACAGGCAATGCCGGCGCTGGTGACTCCATCGTCCAGTGGGAAATGGAGGTCTGCAAGTTGCCTCGGCTATCGCTGAATGGCATACGATTTAAGCGTATCTCCGGAACGTCAATTGGGTTTAAAAACGTTGCATCAAAAATTGCTAATGAACTGCAGCTATAAACGAATACTGTATAGGTGCATTGCCTGTGTCACCTTTGTATTTCTGACATGCAAGAGGTATTCGTCAGGCTTAATAAGCTAGGCTGATTGCCGTCATGTTTAGCTTGTGGAATAGTGTTTGTTTTTAAGATGCCGTGTCAGTCTTTCATTCATCGGATTTTGGATCCTGTCGCTGCTTTAATGCTGTTCAGTTATATCGGGTAAGAAATATTGTTGGTTAACTCAGAGCAATGCTTGCTCGTAATGTGCCACATGTCAGCCGTGTAGACCGTGCGAAGGAGTGTAATTTCATCTGTATTGCAACACACTGGTTGTGTCATACTGGTGATGGTTGCCTCGGGCAATGGAAGTGTGTAATTGTCATCAGAGTAGGCTGTATTTAGACCTATCTACGCGTATGTATGGTGTATTAACTGTGCATTTCCAATAACCAGTGTTCAATGCAACTTTCGTGTGTGTGTCATAGAGAACTAACGAGAATTCTGCTTGCAGAATGTCGGTAGGTTTTTGAGTGCGTCTGGTCATTGGTGGAAAAGTTATAGAGTTGAGTTTGATTTGCATTAACACCGACACGTGTTCTTTTTTATTCAGTCATCCGTTTCAATGTTATTGGTATTTTGTTGACTACATCATCACAACTCTGCTTCATCTCGTGTATTGCAGTAGATCTGTCCGCTGCTGTATCTGTGTCCAGGTACTGATCAATGTCTGTTTTGTAAGACGTGCTACATATAAAGAGTAAATGCTAGTGGATGGCATGTTTTTACAGGGTTCCGACAGGTCGTTAACGTCCAGTTGCATCATGTTTAGTTAAATTTTTTTTGTCGTTGGTTAACTAACCCACTTTCCAACAGTGCTATAGTAATATTAATAATAATAATGACCATCACATCATCATCATCATCATCATCTAGTTTATAACGTGCACAGTGTCGAGGAAATCTCAGATCAGAGGCACTGTTGTCGCATGACCTGCTGTTGTCATGCCGACAACACTGAGCTAACTTAAGGTTAAAGTTAACTGAACTTGATGCAACCGCACCTAAGTCGTGAAAATTAACTTTCAATTTGTCAGGCCATGAAGTCAGGAAACAAGATTTTGATGTCCAAAAAACAAAAGCCAGCAGTCCAATTATTTTATGTGCGGTGAGATTGCTTCTTTAAATTTAGTAAAATCTCCATCTTTTTATGTTCACATTGATCCGAGCCATAAGTGAATGTAATGGTGTACTTCACACCCTGTTTACGACCATTATTATGGCTGTGAACTCTGCAGAGTGGTGACTTCGAAAGTTATAAAATTTATGTTTGTCACAAAAGTCATAAACTTTTAAAATTTCTTTGTGCTTATGCATAGGAACCCTCTTTTTATATGTTTACATCATCAAACTGCCCACTATTCCAGGAACTCGTCAGCATGTTTTGTCATCCGGCTTTTAATACAGGTCTATATTTTGCATGATTTCTACAAACTCATGTGTATTGTTGTGTTGTTATGTTGATGTGCAAATTATATACACGTATTTCACTGTTCTGCGAGCCTTTTATGCACTGCTGCAACCGTCTTCAGTTGGTCGGCAGTTTCCTGCAGTGCTCTGTTTCTGCCAGTCAGACTGAGTGTTATACAATGCAAGTCGCAGCCGAAAACTTGGCTTCAGTTTACATTTAATTGTTTGGGTTTTGTTCGTACTCTGTTTGTGGTTAGCATCAGTTATGCTGTTTGCTTGATTTTTAAAGACTGTTAGCATTCTCTCTTGTCATCATATCATGCTGCTGCTGCTGCTGCTGCACAGTGGCTGCCAGTGACTAGTAGAACACTTGTGTTGCTTATACTGTATTTTCAGCCAGCAACCGCACTGCAGTTGCCAGATGCTGTAACATGCCGGTAGACAGCATTGTCTTGCAACTCAGTGACCACTTTTCTACCTCTATCCAACTCTGAACTGTCACCGAAATATACCTTTGTTTGGACATAACACCTTGAATTTTGCTACCATCAAAAACGTGCCTCCAGTCTCCTGTGCTGTCAATTCCATGCATATTCCATGTACACTGTGAAAACTTTGTCAGTGGACTACATATTTTTTTATTTTTCTGAGAAAGCATGTCACTGTAGTCAGTGCATATGCATACAAGATTTATATTAACCCCTTTACCGTGAAAAGCGCCGTTAAGCTCTAACCAGCCAACCGACCTTTGAATAAAATTTTTAAATTTATTCACGTGTAAGATGTGTAACACTTACCTGGAACAGGCTGTCACAGCATTAGGAAGAGTTATCTCTGGTTACACGGCGATGTAATGTAACAAGACGGTGCGGATGAGTTAGCTCGGGGATCATGCTGTATGGTGCATTTGAGTTGGACGAGATAACTCAATAAAGGGGTTAAGATATTGTGCAGTACCTTCAGTTCCACAGTCAGTTGTTAACTTGGAAAGGTAGAGATGGTAAAATACCTGAATATCAAGTCATAGGAGAGATGCTTATCTCAATCTCTTAAAATACTTGCAATGAACAGTTTAGCAACTGTATTATGTTGCAAGTCTTTCAGTGTAGAAAGTGGACCCGCTAATTTTGTATAGAAAAACAGTAATAATAATACTTAATACCGGTGCCGAAGTTGATGGTGCTGTTGTCATGGCGTAGCCATTGCAAACGTTCACTCGGTTCACTTGACGAATGCAGACTCAGTGCCAAGTGGCCTCTGACCCTTGGACCAAGCCACATGATTTTGGCTGTAAGTCCAATTGTGCATTATTACCATCCACACCGACCATCGCCATTTATTATTATTATTACTTATTCTGAAAGCTGATACTCATTTTGCAGTCTCATGGAGACACTAGGCACTGCAGTGGGGTGTGCAGCATGTGCCCTACTGCAGTGGCTGTAGTGATAAACAACTGTCCATGGTTGGATTCAGTGCTGGGATCTCAGACAATGCTGTCATTCGTGTTGTTGCTAGAAAATTTTCACCTGTTACAGTGGTCATTACAATTCAGTTTTGTATGCGTAATTCTGTCTTATGTGGTTTAGAGTTTTGATGCTACTGTAAAGCTATATGCAAACAGCTATCTGAAAACTTTGAAATGTAGAAATTCATTTACTGGTGCATGCACGAAAATTGGTCTTACTAATTGCACTGAGCATTATTCGGTTTTTCAAACATGATAGACTGTGTCAGTACAAAATGTGGCAGTTTACCTTCAGCAACAATTGTAACCTCCAGATCTTGTCTGATTTGAATAGACTTTGCACTGCTCCCTACATAGACAGTAAATAGCAAATCTGACCATAACCTGTCAAAAGCTGGTGAATTTATGGCACGATCTGCAACAGAGACTGTGTCGATGAAGTTGTATCAGATGCCATACAGAGGTCAGTTCCTTCAAAACTGCCGTATTCGTGGATAAACGTGTGGGTGGCAAAAACTGTCATCGCTCGTTAACACGTGCCATTCCTAAGTGCATTAGAGGCATTTGCGTAATGTGCTGTACAAATCGTCACTTTACTTTTATGCATTCGTTTTTCCTTCCGGTGATGTCGTATATATACCAAGTACAAACATTATTCAAATGAGTTAACATATGGCAAAAGGTTACAGTTGGAACTACTGCCACATTTTCGCTGACCAGTGTATGATAGAGATATCTGATAAACTCGTAGTTTGTTTTCTCATGCTGTTGCACTGTTTCTGTAATGAAATACAACTAATGCAGAAATGTGTGCGTTTTATATTAACCGTTTTATAACTTCAGCTCTAGTCCGAAATTTTAAAGCAACCCAAAAGTTGTCAACCGCGTGTAGTGTGCATAAGAACGTTGAGAATATGATTTGACGACAAACTGTTAAGTTTATGAAGCAAACGAGTTCACGGAAAATATCACATATGACTCCAGTCCACGTAGAACGTTAAGCACACCCTTACCAACGAAGTTATGTCAAAAATCATAACTTAGGCCCTACTGAGACTGAGTGTAGCACGGAATAAATGGCCATTTTAGCAATACGAGTAGACCGCGGATCTATCAATTGCCACATGACTTCACTAGTAAGGCCGTGGTTAACGTTATAGGTGGAGTACTACTAAAATGATATTTGCCGTTTTAAACTCTGTCGCCCTTAAACTTGGTTGAATAGGCTACTGGCCAGTTTTTACCATTTAAGTTTGCTGTTTTATTTCTCAGATAAAATTTCAAATGTGTATCATTTTACCTGTTCAAAAGACTTTTAAAGTTTGAAAAGGGTCACGTGGACATTGAGGGGATAGAGATTTTTGACAATAACGGCTATCTTGAATTTGAAAAATTAAAATTTGCAAACGTTGATTGGGTTCAGAGTGGGCCTACGCGTCATCCTGCCACATTTTGTTGCAATACCTCGAATGGTTGCGGAGACATGGCTTTTTAAAAAGTTTTTTTTATATTTTTAAATAGCGGCCGTCCGCCATCTTGGATTTTAAAAAGGTCAATTTTTATCTGCCCATAGTGGTCAGTGTAGTCCAACCGTCCAAATTTCATTGTTATAGCTTGAAACTATAACAGAAACTATCACCTTGCTTATCTGTAGTCTGGCAGTGCGTTCACATTTATTGTTCCGTTCCAGAATATTGCCGAGATAAGATGATAGGACTACGGCGGTGATGCTTCCGACTCG
>Ga0066187_1000868_pt1 | contig 9924 bp, 7 predicted proteins | sample WorMetexBAHAMAS1_FD_58706 | JGI IMG/M metagenome (GOLD analysis project Ga0066187, IMG submission 58706) | Marine gutless worms symbiont microbial communities from Max Planck institute for Marine Microbiology, Germany - Inanidrilus exumae... | ecosystem: Host-associated > Annelida > Digestive...
GTCTTAAATAAATAACATCAATATTTCTGTAATTGATGAAAAGAATCCAAAATGCATATATTTGATAAGTAACCAATTTAAAAAGCGTATTCCAAATACTTCTACTATACTTACTTGTCGGAAGCAATATGCACTTTCCATATTGACCTAGATTTTTTAAATCTTGATCCATGCTAATCAAAATTGTTAAACTATGCCCAAATCTTGATAAATATTTTACCGTTGCAGAAATGTGTTCTAAAGGACCCTTCTCATTTCCGACAATGCAATATAATAGATAAATATTCATTTTGATTTTTACTTAGATACTGTTAACTTATTATACATACTCTCAAGGATTTCGAAATTTTTATCCCAATTAGCCTTTTCACAGGCTATCCTATAATTTTTACTACCAAAATTCTTTACTTCATTCTCGTTTATTAGCAAATCTATAATTCTTTTATATAGTAAATTTTGATCACCTGTCGGAAATAAATATCCATTTATTCCATCTTTTATCCATTCTTGATTTGCAGGAATTGATGTGACAACAACTGGTAATGCACATGCCATAGCTTCTAAAAGCGATAGTGAAGTTCCATCACTCAATGAGCTAGAAACATAAATATCGCAGGCATTTAAGTATAAAGGTAGTTTGTCGTTTTCTATATATCCTAAGAATTTAACATTGTTTTGCAGACCTAGATCATATGTAATTGATTTCATGTCTTTTAATAGGGGACCGGTACCAATTAATATTGCTTTTGTATAAGGAGCTTTTTTACATACGCAAGCCATTGCTTTAATGAAAGTTTCAATATCGTAAATATGCTGCATATTCCTGGTCATAATCAAAATTTTACTTTCATGTTCCCAGCTATATTTTTTTAATAGATTATTCTTAAACTTATTATCATAACTTGGTTTAAATTTTTTTAAATTAATACCCCATGGGAATACTGATACTTCTTTTTTGGAATTTGAGAAGCGATTGACAATCTTATCTCTGACTTCAATACAATCACAAGCAATCATATCTGCCTTTTTTATTGCATATCTTACTTTTATTTTATCAACAACTCGTTTTTTTGGCCTTATTAGAATATCTGATCCTAATGGGATCAGAATAAAAGGATGAAAACCTGACAAAGCAGCAAAAAAACCGACGTCTAATAACCAGTCCGCTTGGATAATATCAGGTTTTATATTTAATATACATTTTTTTATAAATTTATAGAATCCTATATTATTTAATAATTTTACATGCAGGTTCTTTGTTCGTAAAAATACATCTGATTTTAAGTTTTTCAGTTTATTCATTCTATAAAAATGATAATTAATTCTCTTTAAATTTTTAATTTCAGATGGTATTTCTTTTTCATAAAATGTTATCACATGGGTATTATAACCAAACTCATCTAATTTTGATAAACATCTATATCCATGTATATTAAATAAGTTTGTAATCCATATTATTTTCATATGATTTTCTAAATTCTCCTTTTTTTAATTCAATTATTCTTTGTTGTGCTAAACATAATCCTACAAGTACCCAGTAATAATATGTTATATATTCGTTATCATTATAAACACCTCCAAAATTTGCAAAAAATCGAAAAACCGTAAATGTCATTAAAGTAATAGGAATGGATTGAAGTTCGGTTTTTAACCGAAGTTCTTTGCATTTTTTCGATGTTTTAATTGCGATATTTAAAGTAAATAAAGCAATTAAACCGTAAAATATTAATCCGAAAATACCTCCGCGAGCATACCATACAATGTGACCTATATCATTTATGAATCCAGTAACGGACATAAATCCAATTCCAAATAAATAGTTGAAATTGCCTATAGCAGTGGTATATCTAATACCTTCTTTTAATTGTAGAAGTTTTCCACCTCCACCGGTTTGCCAGTTAGCAAAATCACCTGTAAATCCGATTCTTTGGGCTGGAAAATAAGGTAGTACTTTATAATCGATTAATATTTTAACAACATAAAAGCATACTATTGTTATTAATATAAAATATAAAATATGCTTCAATATAATTATATTTCTTTTCCTATAAGCTCCTTTAAAATATTGTGAAAATAATAGTATTAGCGAAGTTGCGAAAATTAGAAGTAGAAAGTTTGTCTTAGATCCGGTTGTAATAACACCGACTATATTTATTGAATAAATAATCAACCAAAAATTTTTTTTAATTGTTTTATCGCTAAAGATGTAAATTGAAAAACTTGCGATTGCCAAATTAGCAATCAAAAAACCTGCAAGATTTGGCGATGTCCCAAATAAGGATGATGATCGGTATGTATAATTATATCCATATGATTGAAAAAAATCCCAATTTGATGGCCAATAAAAGCGTTTTAATAAATATCTTATTATTTCTACTTCGTTTAAATCGAGATAAGCAATTACCGATGGAACTATGCTTGAAATAATCATAAATTTAAAACATTTTTCTAGCAAATCAAAATCATCGATGCAGGAAACGACAAAATGGATAATTACGATTGGTATAAATTGCATGCCAAACATTGCTATTTGTGATTTTATTGATCCGCCACTATAACCGAGCACTACCTGTCCATATAAAGAACAAACTAAGAAATATAATATATAAATAAGTAAAAGATTGTCTGGTTTTTGCCTATTGTAATAAATTCTAAATTTCTTTAAAAAAATACCATTAACAGCTAAGGAAAATGAAAGAATCAATATGATAATATTAGCGATTGAGATATTTCTAATACCTGGCAGATATAAAACGCTCCCAATTTTAGGCAACAAAAGAAATGTTGCCATGAAAGCCAAAATTCCAATTTTCGGTTTTAACAGTGTAAATAAGATAACTATTATTGAACCGAAACTGAACGTTATAAACGCAATTTTTCTAATACTACTATTTACAATTATTGATGAAAGTTCATTTGTAAAAGCAATAATAACTACAATTATAATTGCTTTAAAATAAACGTTATGACGTATTAGATTATCATCTATTTTTTTTAATTCGATATTCAATTTTTACAATGCTTTTTTATATAATTTTTTAAACGCTTTTTTATAGATTTTTCTCTTCTTTTAGGTATTAGCCAATAATTATAGTAGTACTCTTCTTCTTTTAACTTGGATTGTGGTATTTTTATTTCTTCAGTACTAAGTAGCTCTCTTTTTTTGTAAGATATAACATATGCATTGTAACCAATGCATTTAATATAATTTATTAATTCTTCTACAGATTTTTTTTGTAGTTTAAGATGCCTATTTTCAGATTCGCATAATATTATTGGTTCAAATTTTTTTATCGTTTCCTCACCACCGTTCAAAACTTCAATCTCATGACCTTCAACATCTATTTTGATAAATATTATTTTACCGTATTTAATATATTTATTAGAATATGCATCTAATGTAGTTTTATATATTTTTTCTTTTTTACATCCTATAAATTCTGGAAATTTAATTAGAGATGAATTCCCATGTGATGTAGGGCAATATAGTTCGGCTATTCCAATATTATTTGAGAGTGCAACTTTTTCGGCAATAAAATTTTGTTTTATTATATTTTTTTTTAGTCGCTTATAACAGTCTGATCTTGGCTCAAAACCAATACATCTTCCATTTATCAATGATATATATTCCGACAAATAGTATGAATATCCACCTATATTTGCCCCTATATCAAGAACAACTGGAAACGCTGTTGACGAAATATTTTTTATTAATCGTTCTAAAATTCGTATTTCAAATTCATCACGATAAAATTCTTCGATTAGAAAACTATCATTTAAAAATAAATTTAATACATACCATTTAATCCGTCTTAAAATATTAGTATTTTTTATTCCTAAATATGACTTAATTATTTTTTCTATCTTTTTTATATATATAGAAGTATTTTTGTTATTAATCATAATTCTCGTTTTATATTATTGGAATTATAATTTTTTACTATTAAGATTTAATTTCGATTCTCTAAATTTACTACTCATTTTTGTATCTATTTAATTGTCAATATACTATAAAGTTTAAAATATTCCTTAACTATTTTATTAATAGAATAGTTTTTACAAATTGCTTCTCTTGCGTTTTTGCCAATAGTACTTGCAAATTCTTCATTATTCAATATTTCTTTTATTGCATTGTTTAATGATTTCGGATCATTAATTTTAACAAGTAAACCATTTTCTCTATTCTTAATAACATCAACGGAACCTGAAGTAGAGGTTGCTATTACAGGAAGTCCGGTTGACATTGCTTCTAAAAGAGCATTAGAAAGGCCTTCACTTCTTGAAGGTGAAACATATAAATTAGATAAATTATATAGTTCATTTACATCTTTTATTTCTCCTATAAAATGAACATATTCATTTAAAGAATAGTTATGAATCATATCATCAATTTTTTTCGTAAATTTAGTCCTCCTTCCTACTACAAGTAAATTTATATCTTCATATTCTTTTGAAATTGATTTAACACATTTTATTAAAATATCTATACCTTTAATATACTTAACAGAACCAACAAAAGTTATATACCTTTTATTACCTAGGTTGTATTTTTTAAGAATTCTTTTTTTTTGCTTTATATCTAAAGGTTTAAAAGTATCAATATTAATTCCGTTAGGTATATTATAAATCCTTTTTTTCTCAATTCCTATTGATATTAACTCTTTTCTACAAGATTCAGAAATAGCAATTGAAAAGTCAGTTAAATTACGCAAAATAAACTTATAAAAACGGTTACAAAGAAAATTATTCAAATTTTGTGTTTCAGCCTCGCCACTTTGGCGAATTATTACTTTTTTACCATATAGCTTAGAAATTGCTGCAACAATAATTGTCTTAGGATTTAATAAAAAGCAGTGAATAATTTCAACTTTTTTTTTATGAAAAAATATGGATAATGGAACAAATACATATAAATATTTGATTAATTCGTTTAACATACGTATACTTTTTATTAAATTATGAATTAATCCTTTTTTCCTTCTCTTATTGTCACTGTTACAATTTTTTGTTTCTATTGAAGATTCACTTTTTTTTTCAATCTTTAATAAATTTTTTATTTTATATTTTTGTGGGAAATAAAAATATTTTAATATTCTATATACCTCTACCCCTTCAATTATTTCTTTTTTTTTTAACCCTTTATGAAAGTCTGTTATAATACATACATCAACACCATTTTTTTTATATATTTTAGATAATTGCTTTATTTGATTTTCTGCTCCACCAATATAAGGAAAATAGTAAGGGGTTACAAAACCAACTGAGCTTATTTTATTTTTATAATTAATTTTGTAACTTTTCATTTTATTTTTATTCTGTTTATTAAAGTCTTATAAAATGGTGTAATAATTTCTTTATTAATATTATAAAAGCATTATAAATCTGTGCATGATTTTTTTCTTGATAGATAATACGATGATTTTAATTAATTCTGAATCTTTCTCTTACTTTATCAATGAAAAAGAATATACCAGATAAATAACATGCAAACTTATAAATGTTCTGATCTGGTATGCATCCATACCTTCGAATTTCATAAGGTTTGTTATTTTCTTTATTATCATTATAAGCAGTAAAAGCTACTGAATAGCCAGTTTTTTGAACTATTGATCTAATTTTTTTATTGAAACTATCGGCCCCACCATCGGGATATGCTAAACTATCAATTCTATAGTTAAGAATAGTTTCGATATCTATTTTAGAACCTATTAGCTCAGATTCAATATTTTTTTCACTTTCTTTTGTTAATATTGTATGATTCATAGTGTGAGATCCGAAACTAATTCCATATTTCTGCATTTCTTTGATTTGATCTGTTTTCAACATATTTAATGAATCATTATTTATTGTTGATACATCTAATTTATTCATAATGATTTTTGTAAACCTTACACTTTCCTTGTAACTTAATTGTTTATATATTTTTCGTGCTTTTTCTATCGCCTTAATTTTCTCCCATTTTTTATTGAGTTTATACTTTAATACGGCATTTTCGTTTTTCCTATTAATATCTAGATTTTTGTAATTTACAACAATTGACTTTTTTTTTGTATTTTCAAATCCATAATATATCATTATTAACGGTAATATTTTATTGGTATCTATAAATGAGGAAGTAAGAAATATCGTAGCTGGTAAATTGTATTTTTTTAAAATAGGAAATGCGTTATTATAATTATCACTAAAACCATCATCAAATGTTATTAATAATGAATTCTTAGGTAAAGAAGCATTTTTATAAAAATAATTAACTAGCATTTCCATTGAAATAATATTATATCTATTTTGTAAATACTTTATCTGTTTTTTAAATTTTTTTTTCGTTATGCTAATTCCGATTTCAGCAGGAGAATTCTTTTCGTCATTTACGCTATGGTACATAATTACTTTAAATGGAATTTTATTATTAAGCTTTGACAAGATATATTCAATACCAGTGTAATATAGTAAAAAATATACAATTTCTAAACAATTATTGAAAAATATTTTATAAAACTTTCTTGTTGTATTTTTCTTTCGTATCATTTTCTAATATTTTAATATATTCTTATGTAAATTTTTTATTTGATTATTAACCCGGCGAATTTAGGTGTTAAATATCTTCGATTTATGCTATAGCTCCAAGCATGGAAAAAAAAGATGCACGGAGATTGAAACCTGAAGTACAACAGCAACTGAGAAATCAGGCAGCGCGTCTTTTTAAGAAGGAATGGAAGAATAAAGATATCGCTGCAGCATTTGGTGTTTCTGAGGTCACTGTCAGTAGATGGAAAAAGGCTTATAAGCAAAACGGCAGCAAGGGGCTTAAAATTACTAAGAGAGGCAGGAAGAAAGGGCAGTTTCGAACCTTGAGCCCTGATCAGGAGAATGAAATCAAGAAGGCTATAAAAGACAAATGCCCGGATCAGCTGAAACTGCCATTTGCTTTGTGGACTCGAGGAGCTGTCCAACAACTGATTTTTCAATTGTGGTCGATTCAGATGCCAATCCGAACAGTCGGAGAATACCTCTGTCGCTGGAATTTTACACCGCAAAAGCCATTGCGAAAAGCGTACGAGCAAAATCCAAAGGCTGTGAAAAAATGGCTTGACGAGGATTATCCTAAAATATCGGCGAATGCAAAAAGAGAGAAAGCCGAGATTCATTGGGGAGATGAAACCGGTCTTTCGAACAACTGCCAGCATGGACGAAGCTATTCGCCCCGGGGAAAGACGCCAGCAATACGGCTTCCGGCTAGAAAAGAGCGGATCAATCTTATCTCCTCGGTTACCAATCAGGGCAAGACACGTTTCATGCTTTACGATGGTACCATGAACTCGGATACTTTCATTAAGTTTCTTAAGCGGCTGATAAAAGATGCTGGCAGGAAGATTTATTTGATTCTGGATAACCTTCGAGTTCATCATAGCAAGCCTGTAAAAAAATGGGTTCAGGAACATAAAAATGAGATAGAGCTATTTTTCCTGCCATCATATTCGCCGGAATTGAATCCAGATGAATATTTGAACTGCGATCTTAAAGATGGTGTTCACTCGAAAGTTCCAGCTCGGACCAAGGTCGATTTAAAGAAAAAAGCTGTGTCGCATCTTCGTAAGATACAAAAAATGCCAGGACGAGTTAAAAAGTACTTCAAACATCCTAAAATCGCTTATGCAGCATGATTAACTTGTTTTGTTGCCGGGTTAATAGATTGATTTTTATATCTTAAATTATAATCCTATCCAACTACTTTTTACTTAAAATAATTTTATTTTTGATAGTTCTGAGAATTGGATAGTTATTAAAAAAAGAATGGATTATACCTATTGCATATTCATAAAATAAAATCTTGTTATTAACATTATATCTTTTCATTAGCTTATTAAGCCCATTTTTATCAACTGAATATCCAAATTGCTTTGCAATTTCGACAGCTTGTGGGACATTTTTGTATAATCTCCATTGTTTTCTGATAGGCCATTTTTTTTTAAGACTTTCTTTATTTTTTCCAATTCTATATTTCAAATGATCTTCTATTTCAAATTTATAAGGAAGATTTAAAAATTTAAATAAATCATTCCTAGCAGTTCTTTCATAAATAATATCTTCAAATTTAATTTCTAGCCACTCTATATTTGGCTCTTTTTTTCTAATTTTTTTTGCAAAAAGCTGGATTTCTGCCCAATTGAACAAATTTTTTTCAAAGCAATTCATTTTTTCCCAATTTTTTGAAAACTCTGGATAAAATACTCCAAAATCATTTGGAGTTAGAAATGCTTCTTTGTGAATGTAGTCATTAAATCTCTCTTTTGAGTATATACCTCTATTTGTCCATGATGCAGCAACTTTAAACGGATTTCTTACTAAATATAATATTTTCAATCTATTACTAAAATAACTTATAAATACTGGTAAAGCTGCATAGATTACCCATCCAGTATCTATGTATGAAATTCCATGTTTTAATTTTTTTTCGATACTTTTAATTTCTTTTGAAAAAAAATTCGTTTCCTTAATAATTTTTTCTGTTTCTCCAAGCAAATGACTCTTAAAAAGCTTTCTAGGATGGTATCCTGTATCCTTTCCTTCAGTCCTTTCAATAATAATTTCTTTTTCATAGAATTTTTTAAGTATACTATGAATCCAAGTTGATCCACTTCTACCAGAAGTAAGTATTAATATTAAATCACTATTCATTTAACATCATTAAAATTATAAAATTTTTATAGGTAATTAAACTCATAGAAGTTCTCTACCAAGAATTTTATTTATAATTTTCCTTTCACCATCATTAAAGCATAGATTTAAATATGAAGTAATAGCGTATATTATTGCTCCTATTATTACTATTGTTAAAAGACTTACAATAGAGGTTACATGATTTCTACTTATATATACTATTAAACCCATAAATAAACTGTTTATTAAAATTTTAATATGAGAATTGTATGGAGAACTAATATAAACATGCTTCTTTATATAAAAATAAATTATCATTCTATTAAAAAAAATAGCGCTACCGGTAGCAAATGCAACACCTAATAATCCAAAATATTTTATAAATGCAATTGCACCAATAAAATTATAAATAGCTGTTATTCTACTAAATAATAATATTTTAACTTTTTCTAATACTTTTACAATTACCCCTGCTCCTATATAAACAGAATTAATAATTTCAAAAATTGCAAACAAATATACAATTTTTAGACTTTCTAAATACTTCGGATCAAATATAAAGATTATTATTTTATCTCCTAATACAATTAATCCTATCATGGCAGGCATCACAAAAAAGACAATTGTTTTATTATATAATTTAAACATTATATTCAATTCAGTTACGTCATTCTTTTCATAGTATCTTCTAGTAATGGTAGGAGTAATAAGATTTGCGACCATCTTTGAAGGAAGCCAGTTTACAATCTTTTGAAGAGTGACAAAGGCGAATGAATAATAACCAACATAAGTTGGCCCCATAAAATAACTAATTATATAGTAATCAACAGAAGAATCATATAATGAATAGCTAACTTCATTAAAATAACTTAAAGCTCCAAACTTTATTATTCGTTTTTTTTTTATAGGCTCTAACTCTTGTCTTGATTTCAATCTAAAAACACTAAGGTAATACACAACACTATATGAAATACAAAGAAAAATATTAATTATTAAAAAATAAAATATAATTCCTTTTAGACCTTGACCTGTTTTTATTGCATGAAAATATAGCCAAAATCTCAATATAGCGCCTAAAGTATCAATTACTACATTGTATTTTACTAAAAATAGAGACGTTAAGATAATTTGAATAGTCGATATTTCTACAAAAATTAAAACGGCAACGAAAAAAATATGAGCATAATTTTTAATTTCAGGAACGTTAAGAAAATGTAATACTTTATCTAAATTATTTGCAAGAATTAATAAAACAAAACCAACAGC
>Ga0066187_1000869_pt1 | contig 9918 bp, 4 predicted proteins | sample WorMetexBAHAMAS1_FD_58706 | JGI IMG/M metagenome (GOLD analysis project Ga0066187, IMG submission 58706) | Marine gutless worms symbiont microbial communities from Max Planck institute for Marine Microbiology, Germany - Inanidrilus exumae... | ecosystem: Host-associated > Annelida > Digestive...
CATTACTTTGGCTAGTCGCTTTTACAACAGCTTGTACTACCGTACAAGCCGTGATTTTGTCTTACCTCCGCATCCTCGGACTGTGAGGCACTATACAAGTACTGTATTGTTATAAATATTATAAATATCAAATTCACTACTGCTCATTTGACATATTAATTTTCGTATCATAATTTATGACATACGCACTCAACACTTAATCTGGTTGCAAAACTTGCAGCCATTTTTAACTCAATATGATTTCACTGATAGAACTACCAGCTTCTCTTGTGACCAAAAATGGCTCTGACACTAAAATGCACTAGCATTTTCTAATCATTTTCTTGAATGCATAAACAGGATACTGTCAAAGATGGAACTAAACAAAACATTAATTTATTAATACAGGAAAAGCCGCAGTTTTTTCATTTCTTACTAAAAAAAAATCTGACGCTTGATAAACAAAAACCACACAGCTGACATACCATCAAGCCACAGTGGCATCCAGAATGAAGCAACATATCACAGCCGTTATGATGAGTCGAAATAGCGAGTTCCAGCAACGATATAATCTACAAAAATAATTGCAGATGTGACCATCTTCGCAGCAAATAATGCTAAACAGATATACATTTTTCAACATTAATTCTAAATTAGTACTGAAATAAGAATAAACATAAAGTGCATCATAACAATTTTTGCAATTTCAATACTGCAACTACACAATGATGGCTTAACGACCATTTGTCAGATACACCTGATGGTTGCCATTTTCTGTCACCACCCGTTCATACACAACCTTTAACAGAATGACACTTTTCTCATCATATCACCATCCCATCATGTATCCCAATGGTAGTGCGATTTCCCTTCTTTCTTTCAGAGTAAACCCACACGTCTCATCCTGCTCATCTCTGTTCTAAACATACTTCACTTTCATCAAGCATGTCTCGCTATAACACACCAGACGATTGCTGTCTGCCGTAGCTAGGGGCTGCTATAGCGATGCATAGGGTTAGTGTTAAGTTAACCCTAAGCTCCATATGTCTGGTATTAATATAGCTATAGCAGCCTCCATTTATAACAGGCCATCATCATATCCGACAATTACACACACACACAGACGATGTGCATACTTTGGCTCTGCTGCATAGAATTATAAAACATAACAAAACTGAAATGACAGTAGGCTAACTGGTGACTCTTAATGGCTTTGCAGCTGCTTGTACAAATGATCTGCATGTAATGTAATGTAAAGATTTTACAAGTCCTTTCAACATGCTGTGCTCTCCCATTTGCATAATGGGGCTTTCCCTGGAGCACAAGAGAAACTTTAGCCAGATACCCATTGCAGCACTATCTTATTGACACAGATGTTACGGGAACTGAATCCAGATCACCATGGTGAAAGTTGATCAATGTAACCCCTAACCATGGAGTCATGGTTGCTTCTAATCATCTGTGTGTGAGAAAATGACATAAATATGCAAGCCTAAGAAACACTGTAGAAAACAGATAGCTAAGTGTGAATAATAACAACATATAGAAAACTGCAGATAATGTCAGCTTGCAACTAATGCTCACCAAGCCATGAACACAGGCAAGCTGAGCAGAATTAAAAGTCTCGGGCAATGCAGTGGAGCTGAAAGTATAGACGGCGTACAACAGACATTCTTCAGAAGATGTTGCTGAAACAGCACACACAGAACAGTCATGAGAAAGCAAATGTGGTCTGTCAAAACCTGCAACAATTATCGCAAAAGGTCTCTTTTGGAAAAAACAGAAAAAACAAGGTAACAACCGAACAAAGCTGTTGAATGGTGCATGCATGTGATAAGCACACAGCAATAAAAATAATGACAAACTACAAATGCTAAAAATGCAGCAGCTGCCACAATCATCTTTCATCATGCAGATTTGTCAAAGTAACAGCTAATGTATACATCACTGGATCACTCACTCTGTCTCTCATTCACCCACATACACCAATATCATGGTCACATTCCAGGTAATTTTACCTATCTGGGACCTTGATCACGAGGAATGACTTGTGCAAAAGAATCAAACCTTTATAAACTGGAATCACACCTACATAAACTGACTCCAGAGGGTTGACTGAACATACAGGACTGGACATTGACGAGGATGAAAAACCGGAGGTGGACAATGTAGAACTGGACATTGATGGACGTAGATTGTGTAATGCTCGTGTGTGGAACAAAGGCTCTATTGCACTTCATTTACATTGCCTGTAGGCCTTCGTAAATGTGTTAACTTATATATCAGAAGATAAGGGAAATAAAATTAACAATGTAGCAAATTACCGGTAACAGCATGGGGCAATTAATTTGTTACATGTATGGTGCTCCTAAAGACATAGAAATATTTGGAAACCGAAACGGAAGTTTGCGTAATATTATTATGCAGTTGAAAACTAAAATTACAAGTAAAATTATTTAAGAATTGAAAATGAAATTTTAGTAAAATTATTATACAACCGAGAACAGAAACTAAAATGAAACTTAAAATTAATCTGCCCAGAATTAAATAATAACTTAAACAGAATTTATTTTTTTCAGAAGTAAAATATCACTGCCCCAGACGAGAGAGATTCCACTCATGTAACATCGACTCTCTGACACCTGTAAAAGATAAAGGCTTCCTAAACTTGTTACCGAACGTTGGGTCCCGAGTTGATCCCGGTGTACAGGCAATCAGCCTGCAGGTGACTATAAGTCATCCACCCGGAGGCAGGCTGCCATTACGTTCCGCCAGGCCTGCAGCCACAGATCATTGCCGGCCATTGGTGACAGAGGCACATAGGTGAACAACTTGCTCAAGGTTGTTATGCAGCTTTAGTACCAAAGTAGGATTTGAACCTATGACCTGTTGATTGCAAGTCCAATGCTCCACCCATTGTGCCACCAGCACCCGTCAATATATCAGTAAATAAGTTAAATAAAATAAATAAGAATGTTAGCAAATTATCAGTCATAGCTCATAGGTGAGGTCTGAGGCTATAAGAATGTTGTGGACTTACAACTTGATGGTGCACAGATTTGTTGCAACACATTGGCTGATCTCACAATGGCACGCAACAGTGACAATGCATTACAAACGAGACTAAAATGTGTTGCAAGGTCACTCTCCTCAATAGATGCTTCAGCAAAACAGCCGACGAACCAGTTACTCTTTAGCACTGGTACGAATCTGCACAGACAACAAAACAAACTGAAGACTCCATATTGTCATCACAGTTGTGTTCCAGCCAAATTAAGTCTAGAATCATTAACATGTTTCCCTTTAGTATTCGGACACTCTTGGTTTGGTGGCAAAAAAACATCAGCCTGTAAAAGACTGCAACACATATCCCAAAGGTTCTCTTCCATGCACATGATACAGCTTAAATTAAGATTTTAAGTCCCACATGACACTACAAGAAGCTCCGCTATCGCCGAGACCCGTACCATGCTATGTATTGGTTGAATGTTGTTCTACTGTTGTACAAATAATACAAACAAATCATCTCTTAGCCTGAGGTGAGGTGAACCTACCCCACCGCTATTTGGCGCCCCCATTGGGTGGGGGGTTACCCCTTTGGGATTTCATGGAAATTTTTGGTATACGAAAACTAGAGTTCCTGGACTATCATACGGCTTTGTTTGCGTGCTCCTAGGTTTAGCCATCTTAGTAGAACATGACTTGTGATGGATAGACAGATAGACGGAAACATGATGATGGCAAGTACTGCGCTTAGTATCGTGCAGGTAAAAATATGTAATTTCATCGCACTTCTTCCAGTTCCTATCCAATTGTTCATCACGGTACAGTAGAAACAAAACCTAATACAACAAAAGCAAACACTTACCATAAACTGAAAGATATCATAGAACAAAATTAACATTAAAAACTAAAGCCAGTGTTGGTCCACAGTCAACTCATAATAGTTACTAGACAAACGAAATCAGTTTTCAGACAGACCAACAATATACAAATTGTTGCATGTAAGATAACAAAAATATACAATGCCTTCTGCATAAACAAACAAACTATTTTAATTGACACAACAAATTTAGTTGTGCCAATGTGCAATTCAAAATACCAAATGTTCTCATAGATTGTATATTAGCATTTATAAATTATATTTAGTAATTGTAATTTTTATAATTATATTTATTTATATTAGCATTTACAAATATTTAGAAATGAATGATCATAGTTCTTACACAAATATGTTACCTTTCCAAGGAACTATGATTGCAGCTTTCAGCTAGAACACTGAGAATTTCAAGGCACATATTTGAAATCAACAACTGTTCAGTGTGCTCCTGTTACACATCACAATATTCATGCTACAATAACAGTCTGCACTTCTTATAACCAAAAGCATTGCAGTTGGAATCTTAATGAGAAATGCAATCTTAAGAAAAAATCTGCAGTATGTCTACAAAGAGAACTGCCTAATAATGTTAGAGTAAACTAACAAAATAAAAGTATTAAGTAATTATTAGCCGAATATCTCCTTACTAGTGAAACAAGTACTATTTATATAGTTATGTTTGGTTCGCACTTTTCATAATTTCCAACAATTGGCTTAATGTAGTGGATCAAATAATCACAAAAAAGCTGCCACCTTTTTGCAGAAAGAACTAGACACATTTACTAAAAATATCATCATCATAATATCCCGAAGGGTTTGGGTTTAGAACGTTCATCAATCAATACCTGAACACTGCTGGCAAGAGCTGTCAACATTTCTAGGATTTTGCAGTTTTTCATCACTCGTAGAATATGCGGAGACACATCACCATCATCAACGCTCTCATCCATCTTCACTGCACTCGTTGTTGTTTCCTTAAATGTAATCCAACAAAAACACACACGGCAAAGCCCAACGTGAGCCCACCTGGCATTCTGTTGTTCTAGACTGTAAACTCGTGCCACTACATAACACATGCCAAAGTTTGTCTGGTGTCTGTTATATAACATCCATGCAGTAAGGCTGGCAGTGTCTTTTAATGCGAAAAATTAGGAGGGTGGGCAAAAACTCGCCAACCGTTCTCAGCCGTTTCTGGACCAAAGTCCACCAAATTTGGGAGGCATGTAGGGGAGTCCCTGTAGCTTCACAAGTTCCTTTTTGATTGATAATATCATGTTCCGTTGCAGAGATATTTTCGGTCAAAGTTCAAAGTCGGTCCCCAAAAGCGTTTTTTGCCCCCAGCCCACGGGGAGTAAACGCCCAGGGGAGTTAGGACCATTTTTTTCGAACAGCAGTCGTAAGTGAATATGTGTCCAAGTTAGGTTGAGATTCGTTCAGTGACCTCAGAGATCAGGCATCAAAAATACAAAGATAAAAAGAAAGAACGAAAAGAAAGAAAAACAACAGCGGTAAAATATAAGACAATGTATATATACAATGTCCAGCACGGATGGGCACGGTAACACAGTAATGTAGTCGGCCTGACCTCTACCCTCGACCGAGGACAGTTTTTCTAGTTGTATAAGAATTTAGTATGGCAGGCATGTATTCTCAGTCTGTGGACGTCTGATACAATTCACCATCTACCTAAAGAGTCACCATTTTGTCAATCAATTTAAACTGAACACTCAATACTGCTTTTAATAACATCTAATTTCGTTCACTGACATACTATCATGCACAGTGAATCTGATCTACTGACTTGTATGACATGGCACTAAAACTCTTATTGTATTGTATCACACTGCAGTTGAAAAACCGTTGAGTTTGTTGCACCAAATTATTACAAAATGTGAATGACAGAGGCAGCTAACCACTTCACACCATTCCCTGTATAGCAACTACTCACCTGCACTGGAGCAATGTGATCAGCCTTAGACGCAGTGTCATTATCCTCGCGAATAGCTGTAATAGCCTGTCGTACATGTCGGCTGTAACGAACCAAGGCAAGCAGCTGCCGTAGCGCAACCACCGTGTCTTCACACGAGCGATGCACACTGCTTCCACTGTCCACAGATCCCCGTGGTGAGCATGCGGACAACACGCCATGGCTCGACTGAGATGAGCAGCGCTGCAAGTCCTCCAACGCATGCTGAAATATATTTTCCAGCTGCGGAAGCATCAGAACAGCACTGATGTTGCCTGAAGACAACAGTCTGAAACTTGGTGAATTCTTGTCCGTCTGTGCCGCGGCACCATTGGTAATCAACTGGTTCATGCCAATGTGAGACAATCGGCACAATCCACGCCTACCAGCTTGACTGCCGGTCCTGTCCAATACGACAAACGACAGAAGTCCGAGTAACACAGGTTGGCATGATAGCAAACAACGCAATATGAGAAATAAACTTGCAAAGACGACACTTCAACATTTACGTGATCTCTAGAAACGCATTTTATTTTCAGCATTCTTCAGTACACTGGATCAGAGTTTACCTGTGCATTTGAGACTGAGCATTGGCTTGTTCCAACAATACTGGTGTGACAGGTGTCAACGAACCACACAGGGTGTGAGAGGAAAGTGAAGATTCACTGAGAAACTTCATCAACAGGTGCAGACTGGACATACATCCTACCAAAAACACAGTTATTTGTGGCAATTAGGGCTGTTGAGTGATTAGTTTTTTTAATCGCATTAATCACACGATTAATCATTTTAATCGCTTGTTAATCGCCGTTTTAACGCATATTTCCATTGTCTTGTGATACAGTTGTAGGGAGTACTGAATAAACAGAGTTGTACAGACGTGTCCACATGCTTTCCGCACGCGTCCGTGCGGACGCAACCTTAAGTAGCGTTCTCACTGCAACCGTAACACGCACGTTACGGTCGTAACGCGCGTTACGACTGCAGTGAGTGTTACTTTACGTGTAGCTGCAGGCGCAGATAGCCAGACACAGACACGTCCTTCTAAGGTTATCAAATGTGCATAGTGCGCTTACTTAATGCATGTTGATTTTCAGTTTCAATTTTAGAATAAGTAATCGTTCTATATAGCTATATCGTTCTGTATAACTCGTAACATCACTCATTCCTTTCACACTAAAGTTTATTAGTTGATGACAGAACAGCTGATATTGTTGTCGATAAGACTGGTTACCAACCATCCGCAGACGTCTGTCGTTGTTGTACCACTGTGGACGCGACAGATGCGGACACCAAAATATCCACATCTGTGAATGACGTATCAGCATAGAAATTAAATGGCATTAGTAGAAAATGTCATCGTAGAAGAGTAAAATCAAACAAAATTTAGAGCAACGCTGCAACCAGAAAGTAAATGCTTGTTGATTAAAAGAGTTAGGTTCGATGGTGGTGTGACTAGTTTACGTTAAAAATTTTAGTGGTGTTAATTTTTTTAATCGCGATTAATTCCTTAATGCATTAATTAACGCACTAATTCAACAGCCCTAGTGGCAATAAATGCATTTGTGGCAATACATGTTATGTACTATGAAGTACAGTTCAATGTTCAAGTTCCAAATTATATTTCTAGAATGCCATAATATGCAATGTCCAGAAGCACAGATTTCAAGCTTGGACAACACGACAACTTGCTACAATAACAATCAATTTGCTACTCTAAGCTGTACAGAACTAACAGATTGAATAAGAAATAATAACTTATACAACTGTTTTACAGCCATCATACACGTTAACCTGTGTTAGGCAGCACCCGCAGTTAAGAAGTCAAAGATTCTGTTGGTGCAAATTCATATTGCCTTACATGCTGATGGCAACTAGGATATTTGGATTATAGAGTTCTCAACGATGCTACCTACACTGTATCTGTACCATATGAATGAATGAATGAATTAGAAATTATAAAGTGTACAGAAACCTTTAGAGAATGGAACAGTCAGTTTCATCTTTGACAGTTTCTGATAAACGGCTTGAAATTCTGCAAGCAAAGCATGTTACAAGTCACCACAAGTTTGAATCTACATATTCAATATTTGCAGTTTATCTCAATATTATGACAATTATCACCAATAGTCACATTCAGCAGACCATGGTGTGGGAGATGACCATCAGTGCCTCTGAAGTTACGACCTAATGGTGCTATACAAATCTGTTTTTTATTATTACTATAAAAACAAATCAAACCAGAAATCAATTATGATATCAAATTTCTCCAGAAATACCATCTAGTGAACAGCAACAGAATGTATTGGTGTTAACTAGAGTTGTCAATCAATTATCCATAAACCGATAATTGATCGCTTGAATCAATTATCGATTACAAAACGCTATAATTGTTAATCGAAATCCTCTCCTTTGACTGCCATGGGGCTGCTGCTGTTGGCTGTACAGAGACCAGAGACCTTGCATGGAGTGCAGAAAGAGGTGTGGACCATCAGCACATCATGCGTAGGCATAGGTGGGAAGTGAGATTATGTCCATTCGTTGTCATCGTCGAAGTACTTTCAGCAGGAAAAGGGCAGTACAGCCAAGTGTGGCACACTATGCAGCAACCACATCAGCTGAGTCAAATAATTGTTAGACACTAAAGAAAGAAGGCCTAAGTCATCCACGCAACAATGTTAAGGCTTGTCGCCGAAACAAAGATTATCAGTGACGTGTGGTAAAACGTAATGAGTCAGTGCGGCAGCACTTCTGTTTGATGTTGTCTGTCGACTATCCAGCCATCAGACAAGTATTAGTAGCCCACCCACCATGTTCTCACCTCTCTCCTCACCACAGCCGTGCAGTTGTTTATTGACACACTCTGACCTCAATTCAGTGTCCTAATTGGTGTTGATGAGCTCTCCAAGTCAAATGCACAAATCATGTTTGCAAGTCAAATGCTACAACCACTATTCTACCATGCGTTGGAGGTAACAAAAGAACATTAATTTCTTCTCTGTTCCACAAGACATATGCCTCGTAAGTTTGAATTACAGCAAAAGCTATATGCAACTGGCCAACACACCACTATCTGGAAGAATTTTGGACGAAGAATCAAATGAATGTAGTGACAAAGATTTAACTGGAGAAGAACTGATACGATGATGCGCAGATTCTGTTAATCCATTGATTCGTGATGCTGCTGGTGATCTTGACACTTCAGATGCAGTAACAGACGACTGAGTAGCAACGGAGGCTGACTGCAGTTGACGTTCCAACTTTTTGATGCAGCCTAAATGAACACATCAATGTAGCTGTTACTCACAGCAGAATGTGCTTAGAAAAATTAGCCCCGTACAGGACTGACGGTCGATTCTACACAGCTAACGTTTCTGTCAACTTTGAAGTTACGTGACACAAAATCTAGGCCGAATGTCACAAATCCGACCCGACCAAATTTAGCTATTGTGCCCTAGTTTAAGAATCTGTGGTCAGTTTCCAGATCTCATTGTAAATGGAAAAGGAGATAGCTTTTAAAAATCGCCGGATTTTCAAATTTGAAGGGCTCATGAATAGAGATGCACCGATAATCAGTAATGGCAGATTATCGGCCGTATTACCGATAATCGGTATCAGCGGCTTAGCACGTTGGTATCGGCTGATTGTTGTTTACACAAAAATGTATGGCAGGAGTTAGCGCAGACCGCACGTTCACCAGGCTACATCAGACACCGTTGATAACCGCAGGCTAGTTGCCTGTAACTCTATTCAGGGGTAAAATTCATATATGACATAAGCCACATAGGCCTACATGTTTTTTTCTGCACTCTGCAGTCCTTCAAGTAAGTAAGTGTCCTTGGATAACAATGGGAGCCAAAATAAATAACTGAAATAAGACAGCAAAATAAGTTTTTTATAGTAATCGGTAATCGACCGATTATCGACCGATTGTTAGGTGTCGATTATCGGCCGACTGATAATCGGCCAGTGTCTTATCGATGCATCACTACTTATGACCTTCACCTTGGATTGGGTCATACTGCATACTGCCGTGTGCAACCATTGACCTTTTTAGTCTACAAAAACTAGTTCCGTAGCTATGGTTGATTGC
>Ga0066187_1000870_pt1 | contig 9916 bp, 8 predicted proteins | sample WorMetexBAHAMAS1_FD_58706 | JGI IMG/M metagenome (GOLD analysis project Ga0066187, IMG submission 58706) | Marine gutless worms symbiont microbial communities from Max Planck institute for Marine Microbiology, Germany - Inanidrilus exumae... | ecosystem: Host-associated > Annelida > Digestive...
TTAACGTGCGCTCAAAAGCTGACGGGATGGCCAGCTTAATCTAGCGCACGGCCCAGAAACTAAAAAATAAGGAAAAAATAACATCAACTCCATCGGCGTCATTCCTGTTCCTCTATAGTACCATGTTGTTCAACAGAAAGACCAACGACAGGAACCAATGCGTCACGGGTCTGTGACCAAATTAGACGGAGCCTGGAGCGCAGAAATGACATAAAACACGGTAGACTTCTTATCAGCATCATGGCGACTCAGAGCAGGAACGCGGTTGAGTCCCGTTCCGCACATTTTGACTCGTTACACATGGCTGTTCGGCGGCCGAAACGCCAGCGGTAGCCTCATACTATGAACGGAAATGGCCGTTTTATGCGAAACTGCCGAATGCCCGCTTAATTTAGAGTAAATAGCTTTCTGGGCGGTATCGGAATTTTTAGTGGTCCACGTAGAGCTATCGGTCGAGTGTGTGCGTCTGTGAGTTCGGACGATAACTTTGGAACTACGATCTTTGACCTAGATATTTATCGTGCTGGTTCAACTTGATACTATCTAGGTCAAGTTCGTAGGTCAAGGTCACAGGCCAAAGTACAAGGTCACATAAAGAAATGCTCCTTTTCGGCTATGCTTGCACGTTACGAGGTGATGTATGCATTCTGAATCGTCAGATGGCAGCACCGAACGTACACACAACACTGTTACTTGTTGGTTGTTTGTTGCTGAGTTCTTGGCGCCAAAGAGGGTAGTGTGAACTCATGTGAGGGCTTTCTAGTTAGTCTTCTTGGTTGCGATGGGCGTACTCCACCGGCCTTGGTAATGGGAACTGAAGAAGGTGGCGATGCTGCAGAATAGAGGTCGCAGTGTTATACTCAGTCGGACTTCATTTGAAATACTCCATGCCAACATTGTAACGAAATTCAGACGATGTTAAGATGCTGTTAAAACTATCTTAAATTGCTTCAGAAATTTGGCTCCATGTGCACAGAGATATGCGAACTAACAGTGGCCCTTGTGAATGTTCGACATGTTGAAATACTCTTTTTCACACATCGTCGACAACAGACAAGTCAATGGACCTAACTGCACGTGTCAGTAACGGTCAGAGAATTGCAAACCAAACTGTCTAAAAAAAGGGGGTGATCGAACAGTACTCCGTCCGGAAAACATGGAAAACGTCACGTTCCGTGGTAATTCCATTGGAGTATTTCACACGGAATCCCATAGAGTATAAAACTGGGACTTCTATTCTGTAGGATCGCCGAAGAAGACGAATGAGGTAGCGGAAGTCAAGGCTTTAGTACTTTAGTAGTGTAATTAGCGGCTATTACGTCGTTAACGAAGAGACGAAAGACGGAAATACTATACAACTACGTCATTCAGCCTACAGATGCTCCGTCTATGATGACGCCATCATTAACGTAAATAGGCTCGCCAGGTTTTATAGGCTGGAGTCTGTCCGAACGCACTGTGTCAAATGGGTCATGAATTAGTCCGTATATGATCCGCCGTTTCCTCTATCGCTGACATGTTCCGGGACAAGCAACCGTGCTCTAGTTTTTTATCTTCGCCCCCGGGAGAGGTGCGAAGTATTGCTATCAGCGTTTTTGTATGTCTTTTTGTTTGTCTGTCTGTCTGTTTGTAGGAAGGTAAGTTAGGAGGCTATTCTCTCCGCTCGCATATCTCAACAAAAAACTCAGCTATCGCCAGTAGACCCGCACGACGCTCTGTATCAGTTGAAATGTTGTCCTACTGTTAAATGAATAACGCAAACAGATCGCCTGTCAGCCTTAGGAGCACTTTCAGCCACTGCCACGTTTTATTCCGCTACCTCATAGATTTTACTTTTGTATACGAATCGTTGCACTAGGCACAACTATCGCACAGGGAGCATACAACGCCGGTGACCTTTAGTGACACTGAAGGTCACGTTTGCTGTTTGAAACCTTTCTACCTCACATTACTCCGGAAATGCAGCGTGTATTATCTACGATATGTTTTACACACATAAATCAGAAAGTGCACGTGGCTTGTAATGTTACCTATCTTTTGCGAAAACAAAGGACTTCTCAAGGTGACAGCCAGTAACGTACACTGTAAATGTGGTAATATCTAAGAAACGGCGCAAGATAGAGTGGTAGTAGTAAGAAGTGATATATGGCCTATCGAATAGAGGCAATTCTGATGACCTTCGTTCACCTTCAAAGTCATCCATACTGCGAGCCTTTCAAGTGTGCGTACAGCTGCGCATCAGTTGACAAGATCTCAACTGACATGGCGCGTCGCGCGGTTCCTCCGCGGTAGCGGAGCTTCTTGTACTGTTTCACTGTTGCATTAATAACTCCTGCCTATTGTAATACTGTTTTGTGACGTATATCTTCTTCTTTAGTGTTGGAAGCTTTTTGTTATATGAAGACAATTACGCAACGGCGTGGCAGAACGGAACGAGCGCAGTCAACACGATTATTGTACGAGATTGATCGTTAAGCCGCATTCACCAGTCGCCAATTTATTTCAGTACGCCCGACCGGGTGCAACTGCTGGCAGGCGCGCGTCGATCGAAGCAGAAATGACGCGGACGGTTTCGACGACCGCCGTATATATCAGCGCCAGCTTCTACGTCGCGTTGCCTTTCACTCTTCGAACGAGAAAAACGTGATTACGTGTTTTACGCTCGACACGCACCGGCTGTTATTCGGCATGTAAACGAGCCAGCACATACGCCCATATACAAATCCTTAAGCGCCAGCTGACCTGACTAAGCTGCCGGGCGAATTGAATACTCCCTAACGACTTCCGCCGCCGTTCTTTTGCGCACCCGTTGCTGCCGAAAACCAGACCAAAATAGACCTCATTTGCATACGTAAAATTGGCCGCCTTATTCGGCGGCGCGTTGACATATTGATTGAATTATACGGTTAAAACGCGTTTAAGTTATTATAGCGGCCGACTGCGGCCGATGCTGTTCGAATGCACCTGAACATCGATCGATCAATCCATATCCCGTCAAAAACGACCAACGCCGGTGGCCGAGCCTGTAAACGTGACCAGATGTGTATTCTGTTAATGTGCGCCAGCAACCGCGGCATGCTGATCAATTAACAGGCAATACTGTGTTCGATTCTTCATCGACGGTTGATCCATTAATCAAATTAATTTAGATATTAAGCCATCCTGTGACTAATAAAACTAAAGCATCGTTCACACCGCACGAACTGAACTAAACTGGAGTTACTAGCGTCCGTGTACCTACCGTTATTTCTGTTTTTTTACTCAGAATGGAAAACGAAAATGCATCCATTTTCCACTTTTCACCGAAAATGAAAAAATAATCGTCAAACGTGTCAAATCTAACACACATATGATTGATTGATGTTTAGTGAGACGCGGTCTGGCAAGTGCTAAAATAACTGCCGCTCTCACTACGTAACCATATCAGTTCAGTTCGCTGATATGGTCAATGTCATCTGGAGCGTGCCGTCCACTCCCATATTGGCCTTCAATCGCCGATCCATTATTGATATGGCGACAAATTTTTTGTGACTATATTTAATGCCCAGTTCTTGTCAGGATGTCGAAATTATCGATCCTGCACGGAAACGCTGTACTTGTATGGTTTGGATATGCATCTTTTCTCTCTTAAAATCTGCATTATCAGTTGAGGTTTTTAGACTCGCTAAAACAGCGATGTTCTTTGCCTTGAAAAATCGTATGACGCTGTTAAATTTGACACAGGAAAACGAAACTCCGCAGTTACAGGGGGATATGGTCATGACCTGTCCTCGAAGCTTAGGTTTATGGCAGGCTAAATACTAGCGTATCAATAATAATAAAAATATAAATATTAATAACACTAATAATAAATGAAAGGTGTAAAATCTCATGTAAAAATTGGGCGATCCTGCAAATTAGGGGAATTTTGCACATAATGTCATTTTTTCTCGCTCGCTACGCTCACTCAATTAGGATCTCAATTCCTTCTGCTGTCTCCGTCTGTTGAATTCTGCATACGCTACTGACCCTTTCGTCGATGACGTCATGGGGTTCCGATGCAGGATCAGTAAGGAGTGCGGTCATGCGTGATGGCAGCCAGACGGCGTGACGGTCCATCAGTAAACGCCATGCGGTGCCGTTTCACCGGCGCTCCGAGTGCCCTCGTCGCGTTCCAGACGCCGGACTCGATCGATTCGCATTAGCAAAGTGAATTTGATTACGTGTCGACGACGTGTTGGTTGGCGCGCTCGACATGTCCGCGTCCGGTCATTTGCAAGCAGACGACACGTCAAACGCCACTCGACAGCGCAAAATGCAACCTACTCAAACCCACTTGTGACCGATACCATTAGACGCTTCCGTGCATTTCGCGTGATCCATCGCCTGTCCGAGAATAGCGGAAATTGCCGCCGTGTACGCGTGCTGAGCAATACGTAACACTGCTTTCACTGAACAAAAATTATGCGCAGCGGTTGCTCAAGAAATCCAAACGAGTGTTATTTAAGCCGGCACTAAAAATGTGGCATAGAATTTATTACACAATGCATCAAGCAAGCCTCGAAGATCATTTTCTATCTGCAGTAATTTCCATTGCTAATTTGCTAATTTGCTCACTGCGGTAACTCTGGGCGGAGCTTCCGCTGGAGGAGGAGCTTCTCCACTATATCTGAGGGTCACGTGATTTGTTGCAGTGGACGGCAGGTTGGCAGCAGTAGCACAAGAAGTCACAACTTAATGCGAACAGTTAGCTAGTTCCAACAGGGTACGTGTATTCGCAGAGCGATAACTCAACGAGGCGAAAGGAAATGAGTAACTGATGGAGGGAGAGCGTCAGCGCAACATCTTGCAGTAGGAGATCTTGTATTACCTAAACACCGTAACAAAATGTGCTTAAATTTAAAATAATTTTTAGTCCTATACGTCAGGTTTTATCCTACAAATGACAAACCACCCCTGAAAGGGCGTGGTCAGGTCACGTGACACATTTTAAATTTTGGCGTTGCATCCATATCTCTGGAACAGCTGAAGATGGAATCGTCAAATTTTGTATTCAAGTGGAATATATCAAGTGTTAGCCTTGGGATGACCAATTACCCCACCAACTGGCGTGGTCAGGATCAGGTGACCGTTTTTACCGCGCGACGCTATGCTAGCGCGGTATATGCTGTCATCCTGTGTCCGTCCGTCCGTCCGTCCGTCCGTCCGTCACAAGCCGGCACTGTACAAAAACGGCTAAACATAGGATCGCGCAAATGACGCTTACGAGGCTACGATAGCCCAGGGACTACATTTTTCTGACGCTAAAAATCCCGGCAAAATTCCAACCATGTCACCCCCTACGCGGGTGCCAAATAGAGGTGGCGTAGGTTCCAATCGGCGATTTTCGACTTATATCTCTTTATATCTCAGAAACGGTGCAAGATAGGGAGATAGTTACTATGAAACACTAATAGGAACTGGTATGCGCTCTATCGAATGACGCTAATTCCAGTGACCTTAAGTGACCCTATCTACCCCAAGCCACCCCATTTTGTGTTATTTTATATCGCCTTTCGTATCTTCCTAGTGGGTTGAGATAGAGGAATTTTCATATGTTTTTGCTTTTCTTTCGACAATAAAGGACTTCTCAAGGTCACAGGCAGTCAGGTACACTGTACATTAAGTAATATCTCGGAAAGTCTGCACGGTGGAGTGGTTGTTACTACAGACCACTAATAGGAAGTGATATATGATGTATCGAATAGCGGCAATCCGATGACCTTTAGTGACGTTCAAGGTCATTCACTTACTGCAAGCCTGTGCAGCAGTGAATAAGAATTCAACTGACATAGTGCGGGTCGCGCGGTCCCTCAGCCTTAGCTGAGCTTCGTGTTAAAAATAAATTAAATATGTTGACAAAATAAAGAAACGTAAAGCAATGATTTTAACAATCCCTATATAGCGGCAAACCCAGTGCCTCTGATTCATTCACACTCAAATGATTGCAGCGTTTTACAACATGTTTACTGGCGTAATTATTTATTTACTTACTTATTTACACACGGCGTAGCTGTGACTAGCGTACTGACCTCGATCGTCATCCACGTTGGCAAGGTACTCGGACGTGAGTAGCTGCTGGACAAGGGTCGTTTTTCCAACTCCGTGACTGCCGAGGACCATCACCTTGTACACCTGCACGCTCTCATCGTCGTCCTCGTCGTCGTCGTTGTCGACGTCTGCTTCGACGTTGTTCGACGGACTTCCTGTTTCGTCGACGCCGATGTCGTCGAGCGTTATCGGTCGGTCGGTTGAGTCAGTGGCGCCCAGACCACGGTCAACTGACAGTCGTCGTGGGCTGTTCTGTCCGATCGTCAGCTCCACGCGGTACGTGACTCCGCGGTCGAGCGGTTCGGCTATCCGGTGGTCTCCGCCGCGAAGTGACGCCCGCCGCCCCGCGCCGCCGCCCAAGTCGCCCGCCGGAGGCTGCCGTATGATAAACGAGTGCCGCCTCGACTTTGACACGCCGACGTCGACCACTTCCGGTTGCAGCCGAGAACCGGCACCGGAAGTCAGGCACGTGGCCGAGCGCCGACGGAGGCTGGACCGCTGCGACGGTGCCTGCAAGCCGCCGCCGAAGAGGTCGGCGTCGTTGGTTGGCGTGATGACGATCTGGCTTCCGCGCCGACCGCCGCCGCCGCAGATCTTGATAGAGTCGCCCCGGTTGACGACGCTGCCGCCCTTCTTGGTCGTGAAGCTGCGGACGCGGTAGATGCGGCACGAGCTGCGTCGTACCTCGTCGTCTTCCTCGGTGCTTTCCACTTCCGTCGAGTCATCCACCGACGCCGGGTTCAGCAGCCGAGTCTTTCCACTCGACCTAAGTAAGTAAGTAAGTAAGTAAGTAAAGAAAGAAGTAAGTATGTAATTAATAACTAGAAAATGTACTTCGACTAGCATCGACGTGGATGCCTACGCCAAGTTGACAGCCTGCTGTGACCTTGAGCTGTAACCTTTGACCTTCAGTATCTAATCAGGTGATCAGTAGGGGCTAGTGAACATTCAATGTAAGTTTCATCGAGATTGCTCAACAAAATGGCTGCCGCCAAAGGGCGGCAACTTAGCTACTATTATGATTATCTGTTCAAGCGACACACCAGCTCCAGTGAACTTGAAGACACTGAAGGCACTGCAGCTGAAACATCTTGCGCCAGCCACTGATCGTAGGCCACCATGTGACCCGGCATGAAAGCAGCGCTTTGAGCCACTGCAGGTCTCCAGGAGGATGTTCTGAGAGCGCTCCGCTCATTTCCTCTGGGCTCGTCTGCCGTACCAGATGGACTCACGCCACAACACATCAATGATCTACTTGCCGGGTCGACGGACGACAGTCTGCAGTCAGCGCTGGTGGACCTATATTCAACGTGTTAATGGCCGGGTCCTGCTGCAAAGAGATCAACACCATAGTCTTCGGCGAACGTTTGATTGCCTGAACCAAGAAAGATGGTAGAATTCGTCCGATCGCAGTTGGGTACACCTTGAGGCAGCTAGCAGCTAAGTGTGCCAACAATTACGTCATCAAGAGAAGGAGTGAAGCTCTTCGGCCACAGCAGCTCGGTGTAGGTGTTCCCGGCGGAGAAGAAGCGGCAGTCCATGCGGCACGCAGACTAGTCGCCAATTTACCACACCACCATGTCGTCGTCAAACTAGATTTCTTGAATGCATTTAACCGTTTCAGAAACGATATCATACTCGACAACATCGCGGCTCAATTTTTGCGTTTTTTTGTAAAAACGACCCCTTATGATAAAATTTTTGAAACTCTGTTCCGAAAATTTACATGGTTACACTGATTGACGTTGTTATGTTTAAATGTCGTAAAATTTCCCAACGGGAAATCGGCGTTATTTACCTCACTGAAAAAAAACAAAAGTTTGGCAACTTGTCAAATCGTCGCTACTGTGCAGATCGCACCAAAAATTTGCCAGGGCCAGCCCCAAATATTTGGCTCACAATGTTCCAGATTTCATCCAAATTGGTTCACTTTCGTCGGAGTTATAGCCGACCGCGTGAAGGCCGTTCTTTGGGCCGATTGGGTAAATCCATGATTCGCCCGAAGGCCTTCGGGTAAATAATAATAATAATAATAATAATAATAATAAAATAAATAATAATAATAATAATAATAATAATAATAATAATAATACGCTGCGCTGGAAAATCGCTGCGTATTTCAGCCAATTGCGGTGGAAACACTCGGCCCGATTAATGAATCAGCTGCTTTGTTTCTCAGTGGTCTTGATCGACGTGAGAGCGCGTCACCATGACAGACAGGCAGTCAGCGTCACTGGAGTTTCATGCGGGCACCGCTGTTGCGCTTCTGCATGCTGAATTTGATCAGTAGCCTACCTAGCCAGACCGCAATCGTCACGAGTTAATGCACTTTATTGATGGCGGGAACATACCGGCAACGTACTGTCGGCATTGATTGGCGAGGCACGTGAGTAGTCTGGTGGCATGAACGAGCGTTTGTATCTATGGTTGCAAATAATATTTTAATGTGTTGTCGATTCTATGGTTATTTGGAGATCGCGACTGAATTTGGAGATGGGTTGAAAATTTGGAGTTTCGGATCTAATTTGGAGATGCGAATTTTACTTTTTCAAGATTGCGATTTCATTTGGAGATTGAGATCGAAATTGGAGATCGCTATTTTGCTACGAGATATAGGTGGCCGCTGTGTGCCACCATAACTGCAAGCAATTCGATCATTGAAATCATAACTGATTGTGAGAGGACAATATTCGGTTATGGAAAATAAGTAAAAACGAGTTTCACATCCGTAATAAGGTAGCAAAACAGCGTAATTTTAACTCTACCCATATTACTGTATAACTCTAAACTTAGAACTCAGACAAACTGTCTGTCCGCTTGCATACCTAAAAACCACACTCCAATTTCCCGAAATTTTCTGTACATGTTACCTGTGACCGTGGCTCGGTCCTCCTCTGACGACAGTGTAATATAATATCTATTTCCGGTTGTTGTGGATGACGTATTTTTAAAAATGATGGTGCATTTACAGTGGCTCAGCGGCAGTGGTGATCGACGAGCAACCAGTGAGACCACTTGCAAACGATTTGATTGGGTGGCGCGACAGGCGGCGTTATTACGGGGCGGGGAGAAATCTGCCGCCTTCGACTTCCTTGTTCTTAATCTTTCAGCACTGCAGCTATATCGATTTACACTAAATTTTAATTCTGTAAACGTTTTACACGACCGTTATCGTGTACACGCCGACATCCGTACTCTGTATTTTCATCATATAATTCCCGCGGTCCTGCCTTTCAGTTGCATGTTGACAACTGTGTCTATTGATTAAACGTCGGTCAAAATTGTATAACTGATGGGCGGCGTTATTGCGGGACGGCGGCGACATCTGCTGTCATCGACTGCTTTATTGCTCTTTCTAAGGCTGTAACATTGTAACTGTATGAATATTGCAAGAGGCATTGTGATCCATGCGTTGCGAATAAACGTAGGTTGTGTATACAGTACGGGCAACCGGTAGCCATTGCTCCCGCTCTTTGCGGTACGGGCACCCTACCCATACCCATCATCCGATTGCGTGACGTTATTGACCTCTATTCAAGCTGCCATATGACCCGTATGTTGACTCGGGGGAAGCAAGGCGGCGGCCTGGCGAAACGTGGTTGTCTATGTGAAATTATTAGGGAGTCTTAAAACCCTTACGTGAAATGCGAATCAAAATTCATCGATACATCAACGTGTATTTCATATTATCCAAAACTGTTACGACTTTTCTCAGCCGTCAATGGCGTTGTGTACTGTCAGATCTCTGCTGCGCCTTTCACGTTACAATCAATCTCTCGCTTTATGTACTCCCAACACATAGTACTGTCTTGCATAGGAACTCATTTGTAACTCGTTCATTGTTCCT
>Ga0066187_1000872_pt1 | contig 9897 bp, 4 predicted proteins | sample WorMetexBAHAMAS1_FD_58706 | JGI IMG/M metagenome (GOLD analysis project Ga0066187, IMG submission 58706) | Marine gutless worms symbiont microbial communities from Max Planck institute for Marine Microbiology, Germany - Inanidrilus exumae... | ecosystem: Host-associated > Annelida > Digestive...
TTATACCTCAGAGACGCAAGTACTTAAAAACGACAAAAATCTAAAAATAGCTCTTGCTGCATGGTTAACAACTATAGTTTTACTGTTATCGGTAGCGGGCCTCCTCGCCACCTTTGTTCCCATGCTCAGTATAATACCATTCATAGGGGCAGTTGCAGCGATTGTACTTTTATTTCATGATTATTCCGAATCGCAGACCACTCAGGTTGCAAGGTTGTTGATCCGTTCATGGAAGAATCTGTAGAGATGTGCTACAAACTTCGGACAAGAAATGACGAAAATGTGGTAGTGTTTTTGCGTGGATAGTGGGTTGACATTATATAGGTTATGCCAATTCAGTTGTTGAGGGTGAAGAGGTTAAGCCTCTCACTTAAACAATATGGTGTGGTTTTTAAAGAGGTCGTGGGAGCGTGGAAGGGATATAGGGATGAATTGGAAGGTTTGTGAGAAGTTACCCAGCTAATAATAGATGCTGAGACAGATCTATGACTGTCTGAATTTTTGGATTTAAATATGTTTTGCTATGGGAATGTGTAACAGAAATTTGAAGAGTTTCGAAAATGGGCAGATCAGATGAAAGAGGTTGCGGCAGATGAGCATGAATGGGTAGCAAGCGAGGTTATTAAGGTTGAGCTGGATTAGATAGTTTCGTCAGCAGGATGCTGTATCGAATGTGCGTTCCGTCTAGAAAATGAGTCTGTGTAAATAAACAAATGGATAAAACAGGTGAGCACAGGATTAAACAATGGATCTAGATAGAGAACTTGCAAGGTGAGTGCAAAAGTTAAATGGAGGGATGGTAGAGAAACTTACTTTAGAGAGGCAGAAATATAATTTTTTTAATTTACATACGCCCTCGTAAATGCTTATCATAAATATGGTTAGATTTTCTGTTGCTGAGGGGGGGGTAGATAAAGAAGCCTCTCTTGCCATAAAACGAAATGGATGTGTCAGTAAAATAATATAGAGGAAGGCAAAGCCTTTGAGAAAGATCGACGAATTACAAATCAAAGAATGCTGTACAAAGGGTTATTTTCTTTCGCAATGTAAACGATCTCGATACATAGGAATTGCTGAGAATCAATTCCGGTGGATATCATGCGGGCTTACTGCACACAATTTCAAACGCGATTGATCAGGGTTACAAGATGCTCTTTTTTATGGAGGTTGAATTGATCCTCATTTCCGGATTTCGTGAAAAAGCACGAAATCCGGAAAAAAATGCGAAGAGTGAAAACGAACTTGGTCATAATTGATCTAAAAACCCATTAAACCACATCAATCTTTTTGTTGAAGCAGGGGGTTGATTAATTCTTAATCCAAAACCTCTAATTTCTCAACACCCAATAGAAAACATAGCTGGTGCTTGCACCCTTGAAGTCATTATAAATGAGGCTAATATGATGTGCGTTAACAAACGGTTAAGGAAATACTAGAGGTCTTCGAAGAATTGCAGCAGCATGCGTAGCGAGAGGAGAAGTTGCAATATAGAATCTCCTGTCACTTCCGGGTCAGGGTGTAAAATGTGACAGGGCGCGCACGATGCTTAATGTCTGTACGGATATTAGGGAAGCGCATGTGGTTGGCTTTGATGAATAAAACTTTTGCTCTGGTGTATCGAGATCAACTTGCACAGCTGGTTTTTAACCATTCTGTATACTTTGAGGGATGAGCGCATTGGGACACTCTCCCGGGCTTGTGGCTGGGGCCACTTAAAAGCAGGAGGTTTTCGTGCTGTTTTAGCTTGATAGTCGTTCTCTTTTTATGAAACTGTTGCCAAACTACTTCTCTGCAGGAGGATAGAAGGACGCCCTTTTTTGCGGGGGGAGACCCCAACTTCGAGATGACGAAAAAGAGGGTTGCTTTGTGGCATTAAAGCAGCCGATGCCTTATAAGGAGGTGGATAAGGCCCCGTCGCGGCAGTGGGTTATGGATCTTTTTTGATTGTTAGTTTAGGTGTCAGTCAATCAAAAAAAATTCTGTCAAGAAATTTTTCGCTTCGTGATTATGTTGCCGATATTTTAGTTTTATGAATATGTGTGGCAAATTCCTTGTTTCTGGTACAATGAGGCGTAAAGATTGGTATAACAGGTGTGGGGGTTTTCTTTTATGAAAAAAATCTTATGCGTTCTTCTTTTGCTGGCTAGGTTTGCTGTGGCTGAATATTCACAAATCTGTGACAATAAGTCGCCAAAGGAGCTGATTGATAGAGTTCTGGGTGAGTATCATAGGGGGGATTATAACCACTTTCTGAGAGAGATGGATGCGATTTATCAAGAAAAGAGTAAAGCGGGGGAGTATCGCGACTTGCTAGAAGGGCGCAAAACCCGCGCCGACTGTTTTGCTCAAAAGGTGGTAACTGGTAGGGGGGATGTATTCCAGGAGCGAGTACGTACTTTAGTAGAGGCGGAGATGCGTGCACTTGCTGAGGTGTGTATCAATCATTCAGAAGACACATTTAGTCGAGAAGTAAAGGAGATGATTTTCCTTACTTTCAGTCCACAAGAGCAGGCCAGCCTAGATTACCTTCACGAATTGGGTCGTAAATTTAAGGGGGATGGTGTTACACCTTTAGAGAATAAGCTGATCAACATCGACATGGAATTTTGGTTGAAGGAGCTCTCCCTAGATATGGCTAAAGCTCAAAACATGATCGACCCCTCCACCTGGCAACTGCAACATATCATCCTTCAAATGGAGAAGCTCAAGCAAATGAGTGAGGCATGCAATTCCGACGAATTTGGTGATGTGAAAACGAAAGAGCTCATCCGAACTGCGTCCAATCTCATGCCCAAGGTGCATGTAGTCTCCATCACTCGACAACGACTTACTTCCCTGGGCCGGGGTAGGGTAGAGCCAAAGACTCAAGTTGAAAAAGAGATGAAGGCCATTGAGGCCAAACATATCGAAGAGGGACAAGCCCTGATACAGGAGTGTTTTCCCGATAGTATCGGGTCTCGATAGCAGTTCCCTTTGTGCTTTGTGTGCGCACTGCTGCAGCAATCAACAAATAATATGTCCTTATATGTTTAAACCTATACGTCTTCGCGTTAGTATAGATACATGGATGTTCGTGATATACCCCATAAAGTAGGCCATGTCCTTCTGCTTATTTTAATCGCTTTCTTATTGATTTTTGTACGCGTTTGGTTTTTGACAACGATGAAACATGATGAATATCGTGAGTGTGCATTGCGGCCGCAACGGCGCACGATAGTAGATCCGGCTTATCGTGGTACGATCAGAGATCGTTTTAATATTCCCTTGGCAATCAATAAACTGCAGTACAATGTTGCGGTGTGTTACGACCGCATACAAGAAATTCCCACTGTAGAGTGGGATAGGGAGGGGGGGAAGGCGGTCAAGGTATATAAAAGGCGCGTTTATATTAGGAAACTTTCAGAAATGTTAGGTGATGTGCTCAATGTGGATGCATCGATGATAGAGGACCTCATTCATAGTAAGGCTTCTATCTTTCCACATACTCCCTTCGTCATTAGAGAAGAAGTCCCCGAACAGACCTACTACAAATTGCGAATGAGAGAAAAGGAGTGGACGGGACTCATGATGCAAAAGTCGAGTAAACGTTGCTATCCTCAAGGGAAAGTTGCCTCTGATATTGTGGGGTATATCGGACCGATTGATCAAGAGCGCTATTTCAAGATTGCCTATGAAATTCGAGAGCTTGAAGAATTTTTAAAAAAATGGGGGGAGGGGGAAGCACTCTCTTTGCCGAAAGGGTTCTCTAACATCCAGGGAGTAGAACGTCGTCTCTCCGAGATTAAGGAGATGGCCTATACCATGCATACTCTCGTAGGTAAATGGGGGATCGAAAAAGTTTTTGATGAAAGTTTGAGGGGTGTTTATGGGAAAAGGAAGATTGAAATAGACGCGAAGGGGCATTTTATTCGTACCCTTTCTGATTCAAAAAAGGAGGGGATCCCTGGCAAACGTATCCTGCTGACGCTCTCCTCAGAGCTGCAAGCCTATGCAGAGGAGCTGCTCATTCAAAATGAGTGGGAACGCGACAAACATTTTGCTCTTGCCGGAAAGGGGCATGAGATGGTGCGTGCGCCATGGGTTAAGGGTGGGGCTATTGTTGCCACAATCCCCACAACAGGAGAGGTGGTTGCGCTGGCGTCATATCCCAGGTTTGATCCTAACGATTTCATTTTAACTGATTTGGATCGGGAAAAAAAGAGAGGCTCGATTTATAAGTGGCTAGAGAAGCCTGTCCATGTTGGGAGTATATGGGAGGGCAGGAGGCTTTTAGAGAGGGAGCGGCCTGGAGGTTGTTCTGGGGGCGGTATAGAGAGGGAAGTTTTGAGCTGGGCGCTCTACCTCGACATGATTCTATCATTGGATGGAGAGGTAAGGAGAGGATTGAAATCTATTCACTCTGTGAAACATGCGGTGATGTTGCAACGTGATTTTTCAACACTTTTGCAGCTATCTGGGTGCTGTGCTACCCAACTTGTTGATGCTCTCTATACGCAGTATTGGGGGCATATTCCTTCCCAGAAGCATCAAAAGGTCTTCTCTTCCTTCGCCGCGGAATGGTTAGATCTTCCTCTAGCTATGGAGGCGAGAAAAAACCTCGACCCTATCTTATCTCCCATTAAGCACAATGTGGATAAACTCCTTCTCCTAGACCTACTGCGGGTTGTGGTGAGTGGAGAGCTCTTTGATCGACATCATATCGATCTGGTGAAGCAGATGCCTTTGGACATTTATCGGCAGCTCAACCAGGCTTTTTCCGTGGTGCAATCCGAGCTAAAAGAGTGCGTAAATAAGCTCTACCGCAAACATCTCTTCCCTTTGTGGAGAGACAAATATTTCAAAGGCTACCTCAAAGAGAAGCGGAAAGGAGAGAAGGCAAAAAGGAGCTACCCTCGCCCATATGTCGATTATTTGGTTGAGGCGAGGGAGTCACTTTTCGAGGAGTTTTGGAAGGAGAACAGGTGGCAATTTTTAGATGCCTTCATCTTTGGAAGGTTTTCTGAAGGAGAGTGTCTACACTCCCTCCTCTTCCACCTCATAGTGCAGAGTCCACATCTGTCGGAAGAGAGAGGAATACAAGAGCCCCTAAAATTACTCCGAGCGCAACACCCTGAGTTGCTACACACATTTCTCTGCTACCATGAGCTCTCTGCGCCACTCTGGGGAGAGTATCTCTCATTGAAGGGGAGCACATTGGGCGATTTAGCTGGTGCCTATTATCCTCGTTATGGTTTTGGGTACTTCAGGTCTTCTGCCTACGGGAGCGCGACTACCCTCGGATCCCTATTTAAGCTCGTTGTGGGGTATGAGGCGTTAAAACAGACCTACTTACACCACAAAGAACACAATCTCCCACTCCAAGACCTCAATCCACTTACGGTGATCGATATGCCTAATGCGAAACGGGTCACAAAGGATGGGATGGTTTTGGGGTGCCATCTCGACGGAGAGCTCATTACGCGCTACTACAAAGGGGGGCGTATGCCGCGCAGCTATGCTCCTCTTGGGAAAGTGGATTTTCTTACAGCCATAGAATGTTCTAGTAATATCTATTTTTCTCTTCTCGCCGGAGGGGTTATCAAATATCCCACAAGCCTGGAAAATGTGGCGAAGGCCTTTGGCTTTGGAAGGAAGACCGGAATTGATATTTCCGGGGAGATTGGCGGTTATGTCCCCAATGATTTGTCATTTAATCGGACAGGCCTTTACGCCATGGCTATTGGGCAGCACTCTTTAGTTGTAACTCCACTGCAAGCGACGATGATGCTCTCAGCACTCGGTAATGGTGGGGTGTTGACCAAACCTCAGATTGTGAAATTACAGGCTGACTGCCACTCCGTGAAGGAGCAGAGAGTTGAGGTGAGGAACACCCTATTGATGCCTGCACAGGTTCAGTCGGAGCTCCTTGAGGGGATGCGCCGCGTGGTTAAAGGAGAAAGAGGACATGCACAACCCCATCGAATTCGTGCCTTCTGTGAGCACCCTCAATGGATTTCAGAGTATCGCGCTCTGCAAGATCAATTTATTGGGAAGACGTCGACAGCAGAATTTGTTTACCGCCCCGTGCTAGATAGAGGGGCTAAATCTCTTATCTGCAAAGAAATTTGGTTTGGAGCCCTCTCCTTTAAGGAGGGTGAGAGCTACCGATACGATATGCCCGACCTCTCTGTGGTCGTTTATCTCAAATTTGGAGATTATGGAAAGGAGGCGGTGCCTATCGCCGCAAAGATAATAAAAAAGTGGTTGGAAATAGAGGATCAGCATAGGAGGTAGGGTTTGCAAGATCCTTAGAACTTAAGGGAGAATTCTGTCTTCCAGCTCAAAATCTCTCTTCAGGAAGCCCATGATTATGGCCTCAAAATCTTGTGGGTCTTTGGTGGGTGGGATGGGAATTTTTTTATAGATTTGCCTCTCCCCAAAGTGGCGTTTTGCATGGAGGATGGTTTGGTCAAATTGAAGCATTGAGAATTGATAGTCGGAGGCGAAGATGCGGATGCGGCTTAGAGCCATGAGCCATGCCACCTGTTGAGGGAATGGGCCAAAACGGTCGACGAGTTCTCTCGACAGAGCCTCAATCTCCTCGTCCGAGGTGCTTTCGCCTAGGCGGTGGTAAATCTCCATACGTAGTGTTGTTTCAGGAATATAGGAGGGGGGGAGTTTGGCATCGTAGAAAAATTCTATCTGCGTGTCAACAAAGGTGGGGGGGCGCTTTTTTTTCAAAGCGTGGATAGCACGTTTTAATGATTTGCAGTAGGCGTAAAGGCCGATGCTGGATATGTTGCCCGATTGCTGCACTCCTAGGAGGTTGCCCGCACCGCGTATTTCTAAGTCACGTATCGCCAGTTGCATGCCCCCACCAAACCCCGAGGTTTCTACCAACGCTTGTAAGCGTTTTTGGGAGATTTCTAAAATTTCTCGATGTTGAGGTAGTAAGAAATAGGCGTAGGCTGGGCGATTCCACCGTCCGACGCGTCCTCTGAGTTGATAGAGGTCGGCCATACCAAAGGTGTCGGCCCGGTCGACTAAAATGGTATTGGCGTTGGGGATATCTACGCCATTTTCTATGATAGTTGTTGCGACTAAGATATCTACCTTGCCCTCCTTAAATTTATGAAAAATTAAGTCGAGGGTGTCTGAAGACATCTGCCCATGACATACAGAGATGCGCGCACGTGGAAGTAGAGTTTGGAGCTCTTTTGCAACTCGACCGATTGTTTCAACGCGATTATGGACAAAGTAGGCTTGACCATCTCTTGTTAACTCTCTGATCAGGGCTCCCTTTATCAGATCTGAGTTGCGCTCTGCTAAGATCGTCTTGATCGGCAGGCGGTCTTGAGGAGGGGTGTTGATTACAGACATGTCACGCGCTCCCACAAGAGAAAAATAGAGGGTGCGTGGGATGGGTGTGGCCGAGAGTGTGAGGCAATCCACCCCTATTTTAACCTTTTTAAGGTGTTCTTTGGCGCGGACACCAAACCTTTGTTCTTCGTCGATGATAATCAAACCCAGAGTTTTAAATTGTACATCTTTACTGATGATGCGATGTGTCCCAATGAGGATATCCACATCTCCCTTAGCGATCCCTTCCAACGTCTGTATGCACTGTTTGGGCTTGATAAAGCGGGAGACCACTCCTATTGAGACCGGAAAATCTGACATCCGCTCTTTGAATGTTTCATAGTGCTGCATGGCGAGCACCGTAGTGGGAACGAGCACGGCGACCTGCTTTCCCCCATCCATTGCCGCTTTAAATGAGGCACGCATAGCTACCTCTGTTTTTCCGTAGCCCACATCTCCACAGACGAGGCGATTCATCGCTTTGGGCGATTCCATATCTGTCTTAATGTCTCGAATTGCCCTTAGTTGATCTTCAGTTGTTTCGAAGGGAAATGCCTCTTCAAATAGCAGCATATCTTTTGTGTCCTTGGGATAGATGTGTCCTCCTATGGCCTCTCTCTGTGCCTGTATGGCGAGAAGATCTTTGGCATATCCGATGATTGCTTTCTGCGCATGAGACCTTGTTTGTTGCCATTTCTTTGTGCCTAAAGCATTTAATTTAGGCAATTTGTCGCCAGATCCAATATAGCGGCTCACGAGATAAGATTGCGAGAGTGGGACGTAGAGGCGACTTGAGTTGGCATATTCGAGAACGAGAAACTCTTCCTCCTCTCCCAAATGGTTTTTTTGTTTCTCGATGCCATGATACTTTCCCACACCATTGTGAAAGTGCACTACTAAGCTTCCTTTTTCCAGCACGTGAAATTCCGACATAGGGGTGTGGTGGGTGTTGCGCCATTTTTGTCGGGAGACTTTGTAGCGCTTCGTCAACTCTGGGTGGGAGATAAGGACGAGGGGGATATCACTGAGGACGAAACCACTGGAGAGATAACCCCCTTGAAAGGAGAGATCTTTGGGGAGGGGGGGGAGCATCCGACTTACCTGCTCTTTGATATGTCTCTCTTCTGCCCTTGAGGCAGTGACAAATATAGTAGGGATATCGGAAAATTGTCGCAATATGCCCTCCAAATTCTTCTCTTTTTCTACCTTTCCACCTAAAAATGCGTCGACGGGGACGAAAGGATGGTGTATCTGTTTTGTCCTGATGTGTCGATCAAAAATTTCGAAAGAGACCTCTTGGTGGCAACAACGGTCGCCCTCCTGAGTGTGTTCCTCTACCTTGGATAGTTGTTGCAGGCTGTGTTCTGTGCAGTAGAATGTCTGTAGGTGGTCGATCTTTTCTAGGAAGGAAGAGAAAGAGAGTGAGAGGGTAGATTTGGGCAAATTCTTGAGAGCGACGTAGTGATTTTCAATAGATAGAAGATCATCGAAGAGAATGATTGTTTTGTTGCCTAGATAGTCGATAATTGTATGGAAGGTGCTTTCTGAGCGCAAAAGGGGGATCTCTTCTGCTGGTGGAATCGTAACTCCCTTTTGTTTTGAGATAGATCTTTGGCTTATTGGCTCGTAGACGCGGATTTCCTCGACCGTATCTCCAAAAAAATCGAATCTATAGGGATCAAAGCTCGATACAGGGAAGATGTCGATGATGCCCCCGCGTAGGGCAAACTCTCCTTTATTGGAGACGACACTTTCTCTGCGGTAGCCCAGAGCGATGAGTTGTTCAGAGAGAGAGTCAAAGGGGAGAATGTCCCCTTGCTGGATATGCAACATCCTATTTTTAAGGAGAGTTGGGGAGCATACCCTTTGCATGATTCCTTGTAGGGGGGCGAGAATAATATGTGGGCCTTTTTTTCGGAGGAGTCTCCATAGAATTTCAAATCGCCTCCCGACGATATCTGGGCTGGGCAAAATTTCCTCTCCGGAGAAAGTGTCCAATGGAGGGAGGGAGAGTGGAGAGGTTTCCAAGAAGAAGGTAAGGTCCTCCAGTAGATGATCCCTATTTTCTCCTCCTGTTACGATCAAAACATTTTTTTTCGTTGCCCTTGATGCAATCAACGTTAATACCGCCCTAGGGGCATCCCAAAATGTTTCAAATAGCAGGGACCCCCCCTCCTTAACAGATCTAACTATCGACTGAATCGCAGGGCTTTTTTTCAGGACATCAAACATGCTTCTAATGGAGTGTACCATTATTTCGGAAAAGTTTTTAGGGAAATCTTCTTCTGCAAGAGGGTTGTTACCACTCCCGCCCAAAATAATTTTTCATTCCCAATTCTTTACAATGAAGGTGTGAGCAAAATTTCTTCGATTTAGCAATCAGCTCTTTACAACCTACTGCTGGTTCCATTACACTGAGAAAAATTTGCACAGGATGGTTAGTATGGGAGTACGAATTGGAATTAATGGCTTTGGACGCATTGGTAGAGCGGTCTTTCGGTTGGTGCATGAACGATTTCCTAATGTTGAAATTGTTGCCGTCAATGATTTAGTTCCCGC